>Ga0180438_10007951_pt1 | contig 13640 bp, 6 predicted proteins | sample SS_ome_12_FD_132455 | JGI IMG/M metagenome (GOLD analysis project Ga0180438, IMG submission 132455) | Hypersaline lake sediment archaeal communities from the Salton Sea, California, USA - SS_3_D_2 metaG | ecosystem: Environmental > Aquatic > Non-marine Saline and Alkaline > Hypersaline >... | reverse complement strand
AGGGTGGCGGTGGATGTGGATGAACCGCGCGCGGGGGAAGATCTCCTTCAGCATCTCGACGCGGGCGGTGTGGTAGGGATTCTTCAAGAGCGGCCGCCGCTGCGACCAGAACGTCAGCTTTCCGAGGAAGACGAGCAAATGCCGCCGCCACGCCTTCCGCTCCGGCGGCGACAGCCGCTCGGGGAAGATGAAGCGGTCGTAAGCCGCACCCCGCCGAGGAAACGTCATTTGCCAATAGGGCGACAGCCGGCTCACGCCCGCCATCACGTATTCGTCTTCCTGCGGCGCGAAGATGTGGAACCGCACCGAGTCCATCGGCCGCCTCCAGGGCAAAAACGCCCCCAATAGCGGCGCAATCAGCCAGCTACAGGTGAAAAACCCCGCCGGGTTGAGGATCTGGTACGCCCGCGGCGTGCAGAACTGCGGGTCGAGCGCGAGCATGTTGTGCAGGTGCGTCGTGCCGCTGCGGTGCACGCCGACGATGAAGAGCGGGTCGGGCACGCGATGCCAGCGAACCACCAGCGGCGCCAAGAGCCGCTCCGGCAGCGACAAAATCGTGTTGACACTCGAAAAAACGGCGATCGTGATCAGCCTCGGCACGTACTTCAGGCCCACCTGGAAGCGGGCGTCCACGAGCCGGCCGATCCAGAGATCCAGCGGCGCCAGCATGCTGGAGTTTGACAGCGGGAAGACCCGCTTGAAGCCGGTGTCGAGCCCTTTTCGGCCGGCAGTCGCCGGCTCGAGTTTCTGCTCCCGCATCCACCACCAGCAGAGTCCGATCACCACCACGAGCAGCCCCCACAGCAGCGGCGACTGAATCGGCTCTCCGCCCGGCGCGATCCAAGCTGCAGCGTCCGACGAGCCGTCCAGTGCCACCAGGGCGGTTTTCCGTAATAGCCGCCGCACGAAGATCGCGCCGGCCAGCACGCCGGCCGGGAGCATGATCGTGCCCGTCTTCAGCCGCAAAACGCCCAGCAGCACGGCGATGAAAAACAGGCCCACGATCAAGGGGTATCCCTGCGGCGTGGCGAGCAGGGCCGGATTGTCCATCCGCCGCAGCAGCGCGAACAAAGCGGCCGGAACGAGCACGGCAGCCAGCTTTCCGTGCCGCTGGCGAATGATGCTCAGCAGGTAGCCGCCGAAAATGATCTGCTGCGTCAAGGCCACCGGAAAGGCCGCCACGGCAGCCAAGCATGCGCCGGCAAAACGACTTGCGCTGAATGAATCGCCGTCGAGCCTCGCTGCCCAGGGGAGCACAACGAGAACGTAGTAGCCGGCGTAGGCTGTGGCCCCCGCCAGGAATCCCCCAAAGAGCCGCCTTCGCCACCTTGCGCCGACCGCCAGCCCATAGTCAGCCACCGGCCGCCCGTCGATCGCCATCAGCACCAGCAAACTCGCCAGGGCAAGCCCCAGCAGCACGCCGCGGCCCCCGCCGCTTTCGAGGAAGACGTTGAACTCCAGGCCCAACGCCGAGGCGAGCAATTGAACCAAGCCGGCCAGCACGGCCACCGACCCGATCCAGATCGCCAGCTTCGCCAGGGGCGAGAAGGCCGCAAAGCCTTGAGGATGCCGCGGTTTCGATTGGCTGCCGGACACAGGGATCTCTACGAACGGGGACCTGGAATCGGCCCGACGCGGCCAAGAATAGAACCTCTCCGGCCCCCCATGCCCTCCCCGGCATCCTTTTATCGGTTCCGTTTGCGGCGAGGTTGAGGGTTATTCCGAAAGGGTAGAATGCGCTTGCAGGGGAAGATGGGGTGTCTTGGCCCGGCTTGTGCCCGCCGCAGGCAACCCGGCAGCAGAGTGCCGCACACAGCTGTCAACGGACACGAACTCTTACGCGGTTGGTGGACACCAACTCTTACGAGTTGACTGAGCAGAGAGAGCCCAGGGGGTCGCTGACCAAAATCTCCTACTTCAGTCGAATTTCACGCTCTTCTCTTGTCCGAAATCGAGCCGAACCGGGCCCATCAAGCCTGACGGCGTGAGTTCGTCGATCGAATTGACCGACGAGCAGCGGTAGCGCCTGGTGCGTTTCCCTTGCTCCAATATGACATTCGTGCTGGTGCGACGCTGATCTTCTGGCAACCCGGCGTCGCCAATCAAACGGTTCTGCCAGACGTTGGCCACGTCGATTTCCAGCACGTTGTCGCCTGAGCTGGCGGCACCTGTCAGGTCGATGGTCCATGGGGCTGTCCACAGAACGCCTTGGTCTTCTCCGTTCAGCCGCACTCGGGCAATGCACCCGACCGTGCCGAGATGCAGCCGGAGCAGCCCATCGGCCTGGTCCGCCGTCAAGTGCAACTTCTTGCGGTAGGTGGCCGTGCCCGAAAAGTACTTGATGTCGGGGTTCCGGTGAGTGTCCCACGGATCAAGCCGATCAAAGGTGATCGACTCAGGCGCTCCCCAGCCGGGTGCGAAGCGGACTTCCCAGGAATCGTCCAACGCCAGCGGCTCGGATAGCCCTGCGACCTCGACGCAAATGTTCTTGCCCAGCGAATTGCCAAACAGGTACTGCCCGTCCTTCCAGAATCGGATGGCTGCCGTGTTGCCGTCGCGACCTTCGATGGTGATCCGTGCCGGGCCGTCGACCGCGGCAATATGCGGCTGTCGTTGCGGGCGGCGGAAGACGACGAATAACGACCCGTTCGTCGGCAGGGTCATCGGCAGAGTGACCCGGCCGTCGTCGGTCTTCAGGTATCGGACGGCCGGGATGATGTTCCCGTTGGTGGGGTCCCAGATTTCCGGTTCCTTTCCGGCGACACGAAATGTCAAATCCACTTGGCCCGTGCCGGCAACGAAGTAGACGTCGGTTTCACCATCGTGGCGGTGGATGTAGTCTTCCGTGCCTTCGAAGTCGGGCAGGATGCCAACTTGGGCGAGTGCTTCAGCCAGCGTCTTTCCGGCAATCACGGTACCCTTGCCCGTCTTTCGCATGCCGGTCGGCGAGCCCCAAAGCCTAGCCGACAGCGCGGCCAGTTCCTCGGTTGCCTGTCGGTGGTTTCTGAGCCCGGGCGTGTAGCTGGGCACTCTTTCGCCAAGCACCACGGTGGCACCGGCCTCGACCAACTCAACAACCTTACGCAGCGCCTCGACCGGCATCACGTTCTCCTCCAGGTCCACGACGAGCATCCGATATCGCATCCCGTCAGGCAAAACCAGGTCGCCGTTGGTGTCGACGCTTACGCGCGTGGTCAACACCTCGGCGTTCAACAGGTCATAGGAGTAACCGGCAGGCAGATGCAGCGACGCCTTCTCGCTCCACTCGCGGGCACGGGTCCAGACGGCGCAGTTCTTGTGGCTCGTGTAACAGCACACGTCGGCGACGAAATGCCCGCGACGCAGCAATGCCTGGCACCGTCCAAGGTAATCCATGAAACCACCAACGTAGTCGTACCACGTTACGTTGCGATTCACATGCGTGCCGGCAAAATAGACGATTCCCGGCAGCCCGAATTCTTCCGGCGATGCCGAGCTCGTATGCCAAACAAACTGGTTCATGCCGTCGCACAGCGCCATGTCGGCCGACCATTTTAGCGAGGCCGGGTATTCCGACCAGTGATCGTTCATGTGCGTGAAGGCTTCGACCGACACGAGCCGCTTGCCGTAAATGTGGGCCGCCATGGCGGCGCGCCGGGCGTTCGACCGCCGGTAGTCGGGCACCCAGAACTTGCTCTGCGGCATGGCGTTGCGTCCCCAAAACGCCAGTTGGTCGGCTTCGCGGAACAAGAGACGTGTTTGATTCCAGGGGCCGCCCGATTCCGAGTGCCAGCGCAGTCCGGCCTCGCGGCATAGTTCGTCGAACCGTCCGTAGCAGTTCTTCATGAAACAGTCGGAAACGGTCAACGCATAGTCGCGGAGGAACCGCGTGGTCGTCTCTTTGTCGGTTACGATGACGCCGGCCAGGGCCGGCAGGTAAGGGTGAATGTCGTAGCCGCGGAATTTGCGGAAGTCCTCTTCGAAGCCGGGTGTCCAACTGGGTGTTTCCCCTTCCCAGCTCACGTTGTAGAAGTGGGTCAAGGTGTCGCCGACCAGCGGCCCGGCGTCGGCGATGATAGCACGGCCCATGCGGTCGAAATGCGACTCGACGGCCTTGACGTTCAGAATGTCGACGTCCTCGGTCCGGTCTTCCATCACCACGCAGGCCAGTCGCACGACGACCCAGCGGCCGGCGGGGGCGCTCCAATTGAGTTGGCCGTCGGCGTTCACCCTGGCGGTCAGGTCGATCACCTCGGTTGCCGTTTCGGCATTTTCCTCGACGGTGTCTTTGACCGTCGACCAGTCGCTGGTGGGGCCGATAAAGGGCTGGCCGCGGCCTTCGCCAACACGAGCGGCAACAACGGCCACCGGGTGGTAGTAGGGGGCCGTGCATTTCGGCTTGTCAATCTCCACGGGGGCGGGCCCCTCGACCTCGGTCGACGCCCAGATGAGCTTCTTCACCGCATTTTCTTCCATGTCCCACGGCGCGCGAAGCGCACCGCCGCACGTGCTCAGGTTGATGCTGGCCTTCAACCCCAACCGGTGCGCTTCCCCGAGAGCATATCGCACCAACTCTCGCCAGGGGGGACTCATGAAGGCGATCTTCCGTGGCGGAGCGGCCACGATGTGATGGCCATAGGCGGTCACATCAAACAGTAGAAAACCGCCGATGCCCCGGGCGGCCATCGCCTCCAGATCGCGCGTGATGGATTCTTCGCTCACGTTGGCATTCAGCCACCACCAGTACACCCACGAACGGCAGACCTTCGGCGGCGAGACGAAAGCTTTCTCCATGTCCAAATCGTGGCCTGTCGAGGTAATGAGCGGCGCGCCCGGCTCGGCAGCCCGGCAACCGTCATCCCCTGCAATCGTGGCGCAAGCGATCAGGAGGCAAGCAGTCAGGAGGATGCGATTGCGTTGCATTGTGTCATCCTTTCAAGTTCTTGCTGAACGAAGACCGTTCTTGCCCAAGTTGCCCAGTGCGTCCATCCAGAAATCGCCGAAGCAGTGGAATGTGAGGAAATTGGCATCGCGAGCGTTGTGGGCGCCGCCCAGGCCGTCGGGATTCCTGGCCAGAGCATTGAAAGTCCGGCTCTCCTTCCGAAGCAAGTCGGCGTCGACCGGAACGTTCATCATGCTTGCCCGGTATGGTACTGGCCGGTGGTGGTCAAGAGGCCGTGTTGCTCATCGGTCGGGGTCGTCCAAGTGTGTCCCCCGTCATCGGAACGGATGACGCTCAGGAAGAACGGGTGGTCCGACGTCTCCAAGGTTCAGTCTCCGCGAATCACCTTGCCGGTTTTCTTGCTCGTCCAGGTGAACGTACTCGCGTCGAAATGATAGGCATCCTTCCTTGGAGCAGGCTCGGCCCAGTCGGTTGTTGCCCACCTCGCGTGCTCGGCTTTCACGGCGGAGTATTTCGGGTCACCGGCGAGGTTGGTCCACTCATTGGGATCATCGTGGTGGTCATATAACTCCTCGCTGCCGTCGGCATAGCGGATGTACCGGTACCGCCGGGAGCGCACGGCCGACTGCCCCCGATTGAGCTCGGTCACCGCCGGTCGCTTTCGCTGCGCCGCCGGATCGCGCAAGAGAGGCACCAGGCTTTCTCCGTCGTGGGACGCAATCGGCTGCAGGCCACACAGGTCATTCAGGGTCGGGAAGATATCGACGAGGCTCACCGGGGAAGCACATCGCTCGCCGCTGCGGGCGACCGTCGGCGCCGCGATGATAAACGGCACGCGCGTCGCCTCTTCCCAGAGTGTCGATTTGTGCCAGTGGTTCTTCTCGCCGAGATGCCAGCCGTGGTCTGACCAGAATATGACGATCGTATCGTCGGCTCGGCCGGCGCGGTCCAGCGCACTCAACAGGCGGCCAACCTGAGCGTCGGCAAAGCTGATGCTGGCCAAGTATGCCTGGACGGCCTGCTTCCACCTGTCGGCCGACTTGATGGTCTCGAAGTCGCGACGGCGTGCCTCCGACAGAGCCCGCCCTTCCGCCGGAACGTCGCCGAGATCGTTCTCGGCGGCGGCGGGCAACTCGATGTTCTCCAGGGGATAGAGGCGGAAGTACTTCTTGGGAACGTACCATGGAAGATGCGGCCGGAAGACGCCACAGGCCAGGAAAAAGGGCTTCTCGTGTTGCCGCCCGAGGAACTCGATGCAGTAATCGACCGTCCGGGCATCATCGCATTCGGCCTCAGCAACGCGGAGCGAGCCCCAGTCGTTCTCGTGGCCGAGTCCCTCGACGCCGCTAAACGGAAAGCCGGGCGGCAGCGGTGCCGATTTGGACCAGGGGTAGTTCTGTTTTGCGCCGCGAAACCAAGGATCGTCCTCAAAGACCAGCCGGTGGTAGGCGTGCCACTGGCAGGGGGGGTTGTTGCCGGCCGTGTGATGAAAGATCTTACCGGCCCCCACCACCTCGTACCCGTGCTTGCGAAAATGCACCGGGATCGTGATCAGGTCCGGCATGTGCGGTTTCCACCACTGCTGGTTGTTGTAGATGCCGCTGGCCGAAGGCATCAAACCGCTCAGGATGGCCGTGCGGCTCGGGCAGCAAACCGTCGACGCACTGTGGGCGTTGGTGAACGCCACGCCCCGAGCGGCGAGCCGATCGATGTTCGGCGTGTGAAACTTGCCCCCGTGGCCGCTTAGGTGTCCGACCCAATCACGCATGTCGTCCACGGCGATGAAAAGGACGTTGGGGCGGGTCAGGGGGGCCTCCGCGGGGCGACTCGGATCGGCGATTGCCTGGCCGGTCCATCCGGCCAGAACCAGTAGGCCTGCGATCACTCTTGGCACGCTCATTGTGGGGCTCAAGTCACTGTTCGGGTCGACGGTTGGCGTTCGTAATCCGCGCCCGCCCGCCGCTTTTCTTCATTGCGATTCGTACGTCAGTCGGGTGGCAAGGCTGCCTGCCAGCCCGCACGCAGCTCTTCCGAAAGTCTGCGTAGTAAGGGCGCGTGTTCAGGACCGTCGGCGAGGTTCTGCATCTCGTGAGGTTCGCCCGCGTGGTCGTACAGTTCACGGGCGACCACGTGGTTCTTCTTGCACGTTCGCCATTCGACGTAGCGGTATCGATCGGTGCGGAGGGCGTAACCCATGGTGTCGCCGCGGCCCTGGTGGCGGGCAGCGGTCTCGGCACGAGGGAACCGGCTGAAGGCAGCCTGCTTCCAGGGCCGACGGGGATCGTCCAACAACGGCTCCATGCTGGAACCTTCGAGGCCTTCCGGCAAGGGCAGACCGCAGAGAGCAACGAGCGTCGGATACACGTCGACGAATTCGACCAGCGCGTCGCTCCGCTCGCCGGCGTTCTTCTGGCCGGGAACGGCGAGGATCAGGGGGACGCGCGTCGTCAACTCGTAATTGTACGCCTTGGCCCACAATCCCTGCTCACCGAGGTGAAAACCATGATCGCCCCAGAGCACGATGACCGTCTTCTCCGCCAGATTCAAGGCGTCGAGCTCGTCCAGCAGAAGACCGATCTGGGCGTCGGTGAAACTGACGCAGGCGTAGTAGCCGTGCCGGAGCTCCTTGACCTTCTCCGGAGGAATCTGCCCTTCATTCGGGACATCCTGGTATCCTTCCAGCTCTTTGAAGCTGCGCACTGCAAGTTCCGGCGCCCCGTCGGGATTCGTGCTCGTGGCCGGCGGCGGAATCGTCTCGCGGTCGTACAGGTCCCAATACTTCTTCGGCGCACTGAAGGGGAGATGGGGCTTGCGATAACCGACCGCAAGAAAGAACGGTTTGTCTTGCAGCCGGCGCATGGCCAGAATGGCCGCATGGGTCACTTTGCCGCCGCGGTAGGCGTCGTCGGCAACATCGGCGTCGTCGGTTGCGCCTCGCTTCGTGCCCTTCATTTTCAGGTTGCGGTCGGTCAGATAGTCCTCGATCTTGTTGGCCATGTCGAACGTGGCCGGCACGGACCACGACGGCGGGTCCTTGGCCGCCCGGCCGCTCCCGTGCAGGATCTTTCCGATGCTCTGCGTCACGTACCCGTGGTTCTTGAAATGCTGCGGCAGCGTGACGACGTTCGGCACGGCGTCGCGGAAATGCGCCTTGAGATCCCACACCTGGATCGTGTCGGGCCGCAGTCCCGTGATGATCGACGCCCGCGAGGGATTGCAGATCGCCTGCTGGCAGTAGGCGCGACTCAGCAGCAAGCCCCTGGCGGCAAGGCGATCGATGTTCGGCGTGATCGCGGTCTGATCGCCATAGCACCTGAGGGCGGGACGCAAATCATCGACGGCCACGAACAGGACGTTCCGTCGCCCCTCGGCGGCACCATCGGCCGGCAAGCCTGCCGTCAGAATGAACAACAGGCAGAGAACCGATAGCCGCGACGCTCTCTCGATCGCACGTTTCACCTGCTTCCCCTCACTCTGCTTGTCATCCTGCCTTTTTGCGCTTCAAGTCGGGCACTTGTTCGGCGTTTCTGGCGGGCAGCCACTTGCGGTGGTCGCGGATGATGTCGGCGCGCCGCGGATCGTCCGCCAAGTTCTTCCACTCGTGGGGATCGGCGTTGTGATCGTACAGTTCTTCCGATCCGTCGGCGTAACGGATAAATCGCCACTGCCGGCTCCGCACGGCGTGATTGCCGCGCTGGTAAGTCATCACAGCCGGTGTTTTCCACTCGGCGTCCGGATTCTTCAGCAGGGGGACCACGCTCACGCCGTCCAAGTCGTGCTTGGGCGCAAGCCGGCACAACTCGATCAGGGTTGGGTAGACGGAAGTCAGATCGACGGGTTGCTCGCACCGTCCTCCCGCCTTTGCCACGCCCGGCGCGACGATGATATACGGCACATGTGTCGTCTTCTCCCACAGGGCGAATTTTTCCCAGTGCCGCTTCTCACCGAGGTGATAGCCGTGGTCCGACCAGAGAATGACGATCGTGTTCTCGCAGCACGAGCCGGCATCCAAGGCATCGAGCAGCCGGCCGATCTGCGCGTCGGCGAACGTGGCGCACGCCTGGTAGGCCCGCACGGCGTCGCGCCAGGTGCCTGGCGATTGTCGCTCGGCTTTCATCATCCCCTCGAAGAACCACTTGTTCGGGCCCAGCAGACTCTGTCCGCCGGCCGGAACGTCGTCGAGGTCATCATCCTTGACCTGGGGCATGACAACCTCGTCGATTGGATAGCCGGCAAAGTAGCGCGGCGGAGCGAAGAAGGGCATGTGCGGACGGAAGATGCCGGCCGCCAAAAAGAACGGCGGGCCGCCCCCTCGCTTCTCGTTCAATCGCGCGACGCAGAAATCGACGGTCCTCGCATCGACGTGTTGTGCCTCGTCGCCCGGCCATGGGCCCCAGTCGGTGTTTGGGCTGCCGTACCACGCCAGACCGTTCAGCTTGGCAGCCGGCATCGGTGCATCCGGCGGATCGGGCATCAAGAGGAAGTCGTGAAACGACTTGGCATCGTGGAACGCGCCGCCCAGATGATGGTGAAAGATCTTGCCGGCGCCTTCCACGCGATAGCCGTGAGCCATGAAGTGCTGCATCAGCGTGACCGCATCGGGCATCGCGTCTCGCCAGCCCGATTTGTTTCCGTAGACGCCGGTCGTCGACGGCCGCTTGCCCGTCAGCACCGCCACCCGCGATGGATTACACGCAGGCGAAGCGCAGTACGCCCGTGCAAACACCACGCCGCGTTCTGCCAACCGCGTGAGGTTAGGTGTCCGAATCGGAGCCTTTCGGTCGAGGAGCGTGATCCAGTCGTTCATGTCATCCACGGCAATGAACAACACGTTCGGTCCAACCTTCCCGGACGACTCAGTGCCCGACGCACGACACGCGTCTGCCGTCAGAACCGCCAAGAAAAGGCAGAGAGATGGCCGGCCTGCACGCCGAATGATTCCAGCGGTCATTTCTGCGAACCTTGGTCGTTTTCAATGCGGTCAACCTCGATCGAACCAGCCTTGACGTCAATAAAGGGCTTGCCGTCACGTATCCCGATCGTGCCAAATCCGGTAGCGGTGCACAGGAATGCCCGAAAGTCGCCTTCGACCGGCGGGTTGAGATAGAGGGTCTTTTCGACGGCGTCGTAACGTGCACCCGACAGTGCTTGCAGCAGCCCGTAGCTGGCCAAAGCCCGAGCGTAGAAGTGACCGCACTCGATCTCGCTGAAGGGATTGCGCACGCGGCCATCGTAGCGGTCGCGGCAGGCCCGGACGATGTCGAGTCCTTCGTCGACGCGGCCCGTCAACATCAGGTGGCTTGCCACTTGATACTCGATCCCGGTCCAGACTTCGTTGCTGTAGACGAAGGGCAGCGACAACTCGCCGCCTTTCGGCCAGGAGCAGAGCAGCAGTCCGCCCTCGTCGCCGAGCGCGTAGGTCGGGCGTTGCGGGTTGGGGTGCTCGGAGAGATCGCGGCGGAAGTTGTGCTTGTAGACGGCCATCAGGTGGCTGCGGACCTTGGCCTCGTCCAGAATGGGCCCCAGTCCGCACATCTCGGCGATCCACGCCCCAAGAACGCCATCGGAAAGGCAACCCGTTCCGTACTGATACTTCGGCCCCTCCTGGCGCAGCAACTCGACGGCCTCGGGCGAGTAGTTCATGTTGATGCCCTTCATCGACGTGGGATCGGTAGCCTTGAGCCCCTCGAGTTGGATCTTCTGGATGAAGTACTCGCCGTCGAACAGCTCTTGCTCCAGGGCCTTCTTGCTGGCAACCGCCAGCCGCTTGTAGAAGGATACGTCGTCGCCCGCTTCCGCGCCCATGCGGACGGCCGCTTCCAGGGCGCCGAGGTACATGCTGGTGCACATTCCGTCGGGGCCCCAGAACTCGATGTCGTAGGTGTTGTGGTGTGGTTCCCGAAGCGTGCCCCGGTGCTCCGGATCCCAGGTTTCGATGCAGTAGTCGAGGCTCTGCTTCACCTGTGGCCAGAGGCGAGCCATCCACGCCGTGTCGCCACTGATCCGCCACTCGCGGTAGACGCGCATCACGTGCCCCAGTTGGCCGTCGGCAGCCGCGTGGAAATCGTGCGTCGCCGCACCGATCGGCAACGGCGTTCGGAAGGTTTGGTGACCCTGCGTGTCCTGACAGTCGAGGAGAGTTGCCTCCCGCATGGAGCGTTCCAGGCCGGGGAACAAGTGCGGTAACGCCTGCGCGTAATTCCACACGTGGGTGCAACTGCCGCTGCAGCAGCCGTCAGTGTCGCGGCAGCCTTCCCAGGCCCAGAAGCGCCCGTCGTGCTGGCGCAAGCAGGTGGGGCTCTTGAGAATCGAGAGGTTGGCCGCGACTGCCTCAACAACCTCCGCCGCAAGCGTGGTGTCGAAGAAGCAGTCGCGAAACGCGGCTGAAGTGCGGCGCAGACGGTCGTAGTCTTTGCGCCAGTAATCCAACACCTCGTCAATTCGAGCGAATCGGTTTGCGTACCAAGGGACGTAATGCTTGGGCTGCGGCTCGGTCGCACAGCACCCACCATCGGGGCAACACCCGACCTCTTGCTGAGCCTGCTCAATCGGCGTGGGGGTGTGCTGGCCAGTCCGAATGTTGCTCCTCGGCACGTACCATGCCAGTAGAAGGCGGACCATCTTCGATTCACCTCGACTGAGCGTAAACGGCACGTAAAGGCTGGCGCCCTTGCTCGCCGGCCCGTCCCTGTGCGGCGGCCTGCTAATGACATCGCCCGAGAACACGGCTTTCCAGACCATGGTCAGCGAATCGAACCAGCCGCCGCGAAACCAGGCGCAGTCGACCTGCGTCTCCGGATTGTCGCACCAGACACAAAACGCCCCTTCCTGCCACGGCTCGTTTTCGACGGGCGGCTGGCCCAGCACGAAACCGCCCGGAATCGCGCGGACCTCCGAGCTCGAGTTGCCCTCGACGTCGACGAAGTTCTCGGAATGAAATGAGAACACGCCTTCTAACGGGCGGTCCAACGTGTTCGTCAATCGGTACTCCAAGGCCGCGACGGGCAGCGAACTGTCGTCGCCATTCGGTGGGGTGAAGGGGCTCCAGCCGGTTAGCTCGACGCGGAGCGGCACGGCCGAGTCGGTCAGCGTCAGCGTCGCAAAGGGAAATCGCGCAAGGAACTTCCCATCTCGAAACCGCGGCAGGCCGTAGGTCGTTCCCCCGGCTCCGTTGCCGCTACTGTTCCACTCACCGCCGCGTGGCAGCAGAATCTTGTAACCCGGCACCGGGCTTTCGAGCACGCGGGCAACGCGTGTCGGCGCCGTCACAGATACGGCGGCAAACACCTTCGGTTCGTTGAAAATCTCCGGCTGGTGGCGAATCGAAACGTGCGAGAGGCATCCGTTCCCCTCCAGGCAGACCATGCCGGCGCCGATCCCGCCCATTGGGAAGGCGATCTGGTCAAGGTACTCGCCTGCGTACGGCCCGCCATAGCTTCGCGCCTGACGGGACATGTAGGCATCCCTGCCCGACGCAGCCTCAAGGGTGGGCGACTGCGCCAATCCCATGCCGAGGATCAGCACAAACGTCTGCCTGGTCGACATCGTCTTCCCCTTCTCGATTGCGGCTCAGTCCGGTTCCAAGACAAGTGTGTTTCCAGTGTGCGGCTGTGCGGAGCCGTTGTCAAGTCGGAGATGCGATGGCCCGGGATTGGCAGACTCCGGCAAAGAGAAGAGCACGCCGCTTGGGCCGGGACGTTCCCGCTGGGGCCAAAATCGGGGCCAAATGCTGAAGGGGGCCAGACTCTTGAATCTCGGGGTTTTCGCAAAGTTTTCTCTCTGAAGACACTTGGGAAACACCGCAGATTCCGGGATCTTGAAAGTCCGCGGTCCGTCAAGGGGCTTGCCTTGCCCTCTGTTTCGACGATAATCACCTTATCTTCAAAGGGGCACATCGGGTACTCGATCGCGGGGCATCGATGAAACACGAGGGGCTGCGGCTGTTGATCGCCGCCAAGAATCCCATCATCTCGATCGAAACGCCCGACGAGCCGCGCGCCGTCCGCATCGTTCGCCGCGCGGCGGAGGAGATGAATCGCCCGCTGGCCGAGTGGTCGGTGATCGACGGGCTGGTGCAGGCTCCGCCCGCCCCGCAGAGCATCCTGGTGCCGCCGCCGGCGGTGATGCCGGCGCTTCGGCACCTGAAGGATTGCGGCTACCCGATGATTTACCTCTTCAAAGACCTCGGTCCGCTGGCGAAGGACCCCCAGGTCGCCCGCTTCCTTCGCGACCTCTACTTCTCCGCCGACAGCCGGCTGTGGACGCTGATCCTGGTGGACTCGGGCGGGCTGCCGCCGGAAATCCGCCGCCTCACCGTCTCCTACGACGTCGGCTGGCCCGACGAAGACGAGATCCGCAAGCTCGTCCAGGCGGCGCTGAGCCACGCCGAAGACGAGGCGCTTGCGGAGATCGAGGTCCAACTGAGCCGCCGCCAGATGGACCAGCTCGTCCAGACGCTGCGAGGGCTGACGGCTGAGGAAGCCCGCCGCGTCGTCTTCGCCGCCATCCAGGACGACAACGTTCTGGACGCGTCCGACCTGCCGCGGGTGATGGACGCCAAGCGGAATCGCCTCAGCACGACCGGCTGCCTCGAATCCATCGTCGCCGACGTCGGCCCGGAAGACATCGGCGGGCTGAGCGGCCTGAAGCGATGGCTCAACCAGCGGCGGGAAGGCTTTTCTGTCGAGGCGCGGAAATTCGGGCTCGATCCGCCGCGGGGAATCCTCCTGTTGGGCGTGCAGGGTTGCGGCAAGAGCCT
>Ga0180438_10007948_pt1 | contig 13649 bp, 18 predicted proteins | sample SS_ome_12_FD_132455 | JGI IMG/M metagenome (GOLD analysis project Ga0180438, IMG submission 132455) | Hypersaline lake sediment archaeal communities from the Salton Sea, California, USA - SS_3_D_2 metaG | ecosystem: Environmental > Aquatic > Non-marine Saline and Alkaline > Hypersaline >... | reverse complement strand
TTAGGAAGAATCTCCCCTTCATTGTTGCCCTCCTTTCTGAAAAAGTAACGTAATGATGGTGCTACCGTCTCCCTCGGAAAAACTACTCTTTCACCTCCTTTCATCGAAGTAAACTTCCCCCTGAACCCCGACGCGGGTTGTTCCACATGTCTCTTATATGCCATATATTCGTACATGTCAACACATAGAAATCGCCTTGTGACGGGCAGCGAATACAACCCTATGTATTGACACTACCAGGAAAGCATGCTAAAAATCAACTAGGCCTGACGGGTCGTCCAATGGTAGGACGCGGGACTTTGGATCCTGAGATCTAGGTTCGAATCCTAGCCCGTCAGCCAGTTTTTTCCCTTGCCTCATTGGCTTAGAACTTGCTTGCAACTCGTTGATGGCATAATTTTGCAGGTATAAGTGCATGGCTCTCCGCTGTCCTTACTGTCATAAGAGAATTCAGATTCCGAAATCGGAGACCGAGGTCATCCTGTTTCCCTGCCCCAACTGCGGGGGCAGCATCGATCTGGGTAGACTTGAGGGAGAAGAAGACTCGAAGGTGGTCTATCTTTCGGATGGGGATCTGATCGAGCCTCCCCCCGCTGGTGAGGAGATGGGCCCAAGGATGTGGGCCGACCAAGGCCCGCTTCCCCGCAAGGAGCCTCGGCACTTCTACCTTCTCCGGTGGCTAGCAGTGATGTTGGGCCTGATCATGGTCATCCCCTTAATAGCTGGGTATTTCTTTCTGAAAACAACATCAAAGAAGGATGAGGCCATCTCTTGCTTGAACTCGTATTTTTCCGAGATCGATCATCAAAACTATGGCAACGCCTTCCGAAAATATATGGCCTCCGATCTCCAGAGAAAGATCTCCCTCGAAGGATACCTCAAGGAGATGGAGGAGATCCGACAAAAATTGGGATCGGTGAAACGTCGGGACCTCATGAGATGGAGCTATCGTTCGATAAATAGGGGGAGAAGTTGCACCCTTAGCTACAGATCCGTGTATGAGCACGGAAATGCCAGTGAGCGTTATACCCTCGTCAAGGCGAAGGACGGTTGGAAGATCTCTGAGTTCCGGATTGAACCCCGTCCCGCCAAAACCGAAAAAAAAATGCTCGAGACCTAAGGCGCGTTCTATTCCGTGGTCTCCACCAACCTTCGATTCACCTCATTCACCATAATCCAAATCACATCAAGGTTGAGATGGGATTCGATGGAAGCGTCGAAAAGAACTCCCGCCTTTGGGGGAAACTCCTCATCCCCCCTCCACAAGATATAGATGATGGGAATCCGGGGAAAGACGTCTAGGGCGATGGATTTGTCGCCGAAACGAACGGGAGTGCCCCCGAGGAGCTTTCCTGCCTCGATAAAGCCCTCTAGATTCTGGCCGTATTTTTTTTCGACGAGATTGACGCTGAGGGCGTGAGGACCTCGGAAAAAGGTTGCCCCTCCTGGCAAATCCTTTTCGCTTATCCATTTACGGACTAGCGGGATGTTCTTGGCATATAGAAGGTAGAAGAGAACCATCAGGGTGAATTCCTTGGTCAGGTTCTCTTCCGTCAGCGCGTCGCCTTCCGTGAGCCTCTTTATGCGTTTCTGATGGGGAAGGATTAAATAATCCTGATTGAGGACGGACAGGGTATAGGCCCTCTGCTTCACCTGATAATCGGCTAATGTCCTGATACAGACAGTTTCGGGGTTTAGACGGGCGAATTCATCCCAATAATCGGAATCGGTGGGACGCATGGTAATTCCTCCAGGATTCGATTAAGGAATGGCATTGGGAGAGGAGGCGGAAAATCCAAGTGGCGCGAAGGCAAAAGGTGCGTTCTCTATCCCTCGATGTACGTGAGAAGTCGTTTCAATCTGCGGGCGTTCCCCTCATCCATCTCGATAAATTCCAATCCATGTTGAACATATTCCTCCAACGGCTCCCCTTGTCGAATCGGGGCCCACACGATTTGGGTTACTGCCCTTATGGGTTTTAACCCGAAGAAGTCCGGAGGAAAAATCTCGATATTCAACCTCACCCCTTGAAATAAGGCCTCTTTGAGATATACCAAGAGGCCACCCTCACTGATATTTCCCGTTTCTCCTCCATGCGTTCTTATGTTCTCGACGAAGGTATAGAGAATGGGGAGCTCGATAACTCGACGAGGAAATTTCCTATTCTCCCGCCTAACGAGCCGGCCTTTTCCTCTAGGCATCGCGTCCTCCTCCTCTCCCGCTGTTACTGGGATATTTTCATATCAAAAGTCAAGATACAAATGCAATGCTTTTGTGAAGATTTTTTCCAGGAAATTTGGCCTTCCTTCCAGAGATCTACTACCATAGTTGCCAAGCAATACGATTTTCGGATGGGTGATTTGAAATAATTACATAGCGGAGGAGGAAGCGTTTTCGCTTTTTCTCCTCGAAAGGGTTTAGGGCACGGGAAACCAGCCATTGGAGAGGGATTGGCTTATGGCCGAAATTGGTATGGAATATGCAAAACCGGTCATAAACCGTGAGAGTGTAAAAGGAGTGTCCATGAAACAGGACAGGAGCCCAACGAGGCCCATTCCCCTCTTCACGCCGGGGCAAAAAGCGAAAGGCCCCTCGAGTAAAGGACCCACCGGTAAGCTCGTCGTCATTTACGGAGCCGATTTGGGAAGGCAATATCGTCTGGGCCCGGAGAGGCTGTCAATCGGTAGGCTGCACCGAAGCGATATATTGATCGAGGACTCATCGGTTTCCCGGGAGCATGCCGCTATCGAAAGGAAGGATGGCAGGTTTATTCTGGAAGATCTGAAGAGTACCAATGGAACCTTCATCAATGGCGAATCAGTCGATGTTCGCATCTTGAGTCACGGGGATAAGATCCGAGTCGGAAATACCGTGCTGCAGTTCATCGCGGAGGAATGACACCTCTTAAGGGTCCTTCATCTGACCGAGCTCTCCGGCCTAGCAAAAAGGCTTTGACATGGGAGGGAAGGCTTATGCCAGCGGGCGCGAAGGAGGGACGGGAGATGAATTGCCGGGCTTTTTTATTCCCATGACTTGAGACTTGGTCATATTCTTGAACGTACGATAGTGCTCGGAATAGTCCTCCATGGAGGCGATGACTCTTCTCTCGTAGAGGACCTTCTCAACGATCTGCTTTAACAGGAAGCGATGGCAGGGGTAATTTTTTTCGAGGCCAACAAGCCAAATGTCCCTTTCCATGGACAGGAAGATGACCTCTTCCAGGAGACTCATGGCCTCCTGGTCGTGGTATAGTTGCTGGAAATACCTCTCCACGTATTCCTTCCATTTAATTCGATCCTTGTTCCAATCCTCTAACAGCTTACGGCTCGGAGCAAAGGGAGTTGTGCGTTTTCCCTTCTTTCTCACCCCGGAGATATCGAAGACGATATCCCCCTTGGGTATCATGCTCTTTCCCTCCGATAGACACGCCTCCTTAATCACGCATTTACGCTCCTTGGGATATCTTGCGTAATAGGGTTACGCTCTCGATGTGGTAGGTTTGAGGAAACATGTCAACGGGTCGGGTTCTTAGGGGGAGATAGCCCCCCGATCGGAACATGCTCAAATCCCTGGCCAAGGTTCCCGGATCACAAGAGATGTAGATTATCCTTGAGGCCCCGAGTTCTACAACCCCTCTAATAATTTGATCACAGCCAGGCCTTGGAGGATCGAGGACGATCACGTCAGGCCTGGGGATCTTTCTGGACCTCGCTTGTAATGCCGTCTTCACGTTCATACACAAGAAATCCAATTCCCTAATGGGGTTTAACTTTTGAATGGATCGGGCATCCTTTATTGCCCAAGGGTTCTCGTCAATTCCGACAGTATATTGGGCCTTAAGGGAAAGGGGGAAGGTAAAATTGCCCACCCCACAAAAGAGATCCAGCACCTTTTCCTCTCCTCGCATCTGCCCAAATTCCAGGACGGTGTTAATGAGTTGATGGTTCTGGTGGTAATTGACCTGGAAAAAGCTGAGGGGTCCAGCGCGATAGCGGATCTTGATCCCTCTCGGGGAGTTCCATGAATATTTTGCCACTGTATCCCCGATTTCAACCGGCCTTGCCTCCCTCCTTCCACCGAACAGGACAATGCCCATGAGCTGCGGATGAATGGTCTCAGGATTTCGGAAAAGAGTCTTCGCTTCCCGAATGAAGTGAGGGGATACCCAGAGGATTGCGATTACCTTTCCATCATCCACAGAGACATTGAGATCGATTTGCCGTACGGTTGGTTTGGGAACCCAGTGGTTGAGGAATTGCTTGAACTCTTGGAGGACTGAATTGATCAGTGGGTGCGAAATATGGCAGTACTGAAACTGAATAATTTCGTGGCTTGCCTCCCTGAAGAAACCCAGGAGATATTCGGGCGCTCTATATTCCGCGTGAAGCTGAACGCGGCATCGATAGGAGTACTCCTGAGGGGAGGGAAGAATGGGAAGCTGCTCCAGAGATCCAATCTTCCCAATACGCTGCAAGACATCCCTGAAGTTCTCCTCCTTCAATTCCAGCTGGCTGCGATAAGCCATGTGCTGCCAGTGACACCCACCGCAAACCCCGAATACCTCACATGGAGAGGGATTTCGGAGAGGGGATTGGGATACGATCTCCCTGATTTCCCCCTTGAGGTAACGCTTCCTCTTGTGAGTGATGCGGGCGATGACGGTGTCTCCAGGGGCAGTGAACGGGACAAAGATGACCTGGTTATCGACTCGTCCCACTCCAGAACCGAGATGGGCCAAACGATCGATTCTGACCTTGGTTAAGGTTCCCACGTCCATAGGAAAAAGGTAACAATTTTCCAGCCTCAAGGCAATTGTTGAAGAAAGGTTAGAGGTTGGAGGCAGAAGGCGAAATGACAAATGCCAAAGGTCAAAGTTCAAAGTCGGAAATCCCTGGAAAGGCGGAAAAACGAGCTCTGAGCGCGAATCAAAGATTTTTTCACCGGGTCTTGGGAACGAAGGAACGCCTCAGGCGATTTTTGCAGTGAAGCGGACATTGGAATGGTCGAAAAAAGATTTTTGAGCGGCGAAGAGCGAGTTTTTTCGAGACCTCAAGGGGGGGTGGAGGCGGGGGACGATATAGTAAGCAGTAGGGAGTAAGCAGTAAAAAGACGAGACTGCGATAATATGGTGTTGCGGGTCAACAGAAATAAGGTCAAGGGTGGAGCCGGGAGGTGAAATGCCAAATGACGAATAACAAATAACCAATAACTAATAACGGACACGAGCACGAACCACACGGACACGCAACACGAACTCTGAGCGAAGGATAATTTGGGCAGCAAGCCGGAAAGCGCGTTGACTTGCAGAGGAGTTTCCGTTACAGTCCAGACATGCCAGGAATTCATACTAATGACGGAGAAAAAAGCAGGTGGGAGGAGGATGGAACTGCATGGATTGAGGGATCGATTTAGGGGATCGGCCATAGGGACCTTTGTTGGAGACGCCCTGGGCAGGGCGGTTGAGGGGTGGCCAGCTTATGCGATCCGGAGGTCTTTCGGGATTCTTGAGGAGATGGGCGACGGCATCTACACCGATGATACTGAGATGATGATGGGGATCATGGAAGGCCTCTGTGAGGTCGATGGGTTCAATCCCTCTTTAACCGCCCGCAAATTCCTTCAGAACTTCAACCCTACCAGGGGTTATGGCGGACGGATCTATGGTGTCATGGATAAGCTACGCGAGGGAATCCCCTGGAATGACGTTGGAACGGATAGCTGGGGCAATGGCAGCGCCATGAGGATCGCCCCAATTGGTTTCTTCTTCTATGACGATCCCGTGAAACTGAGGGAAACAGCTATTCAGTCGAGCATTATCACCCATAAGCATCCGAAGGGGATAGCCGGGGCAGTGGCTCAGGCGACAGCGGTTGGAATTGCCACTCGAAAGGGTATAAAAGGAGAGACCATTGAGCTCGGGGGATTTATCGATCTCATTATCGAGGATGCGGGAGAGATCGATCAGGAGATGATTCGTCAACTGGAGGAGATAAAGGAGATTGAGGAAGGGGATCTTCCTACAACCATTGATGCCATAAGCTCACATTTCTATTGCGATGTAAGCGCTATCGGTGCTGTTCCCCCTGCCATAGCCTCCTTTCTCTTGACCAAGGGCTTTAGGGAGAGTGTTGTCGCAGCCGTAAACTGCGGGGGCGACACAGACACCTTAGGGGCGATGTCAGGGGCCCTTGCTGGGGCTTACTATGGCTACTCCCAAATCCCGAGAGAGTGGTTAGTAGCTTTGGAGAATGGGGGAAAGGGAAGGGATTACATCCTCTCGCTGGCGGACAGGTTGGCCAATCATAACGTTCGCACTATTGAGCAAGGAGATTGAGATCAGGGGGAAGTTTCGCCCATGCGGCGTTGGATAAAGGTTGTTCTGATCGTAAGCGGACTCAGCGTGTTCTTCCTCTTGGATGAGCTCTTGGTCATCTTTGTGCTGAGGGAGGCCTTTCCCCGGTCCTTTAAACCCTCTTTCTTGACACTAGTCGTTGGAGTGGCAGGGATGGTCTCGTTGCTGTTGGCCTGGCTTGTGTTCAAAGCACTGCGAAGAAGGCCCACTACCGGAAGCGAGGGCTTAATCGGGGAGAAGGGGAGGGCTCTTTCGGGAATTTCTGAAGATGGAAAAGTCTTTGTTCACGGCGAGATTTGGAAGGCAGTAAGCGAGGAGGAGATTCAGGAGGGGGATGCCATTGAAGTCACCGAGGTTGACGGTCTGGCTTTGAGGGTTCGCAAGGTGCCTTCATAAGAGAGCATCCTCTTGACAACTTCCGTTGGCCTCATATAGTAAGGGGGTATGGCTATAGGTTTTGTCGAGAGAGAATCGGCACGCCCCAGGAGGATTCCATGGAAAGGACGATTAACCAATCTGTCCTCGAATTAGTCCGAGGTGATATTACTGAAATGGAGACCGATGGAATCGTCAATGCGGCGAATGCTCAGCTGGTGATGGGCGGTGGTGTAGCCGGCGCAATAAGAAAAAAGGGCGGGCCAGCCATTCAGGAGGAGTGTAAACGGGTTGGCGGGATCCACGTGGGAGGGGCGGTCATCACCACAGGAGGGAATCTGAAGGCCAAACACGTCATTCATGCCGTTGGCCCCCGCATGGGGGAAGGGGACGAGGACAGAAAATTGAAAGACGCCACTTTGAACAGCCTCAAGATTGCAGACCAGCATCACCTTGAGAGCATCAGCTTCCCGGCTATCAGCACGGGTATATTCGGATATCCTTTGGACCGATGTTCGCGGATTATGCTTTCAACGGTCATCGGCTACCTTAAGGGAGAGACTTGCCTGCGCCGGGTCGTCTTCTGCCTCTACGGTGAGGAGAGCTTTTCGGCCTTCGCCGAAGAGCTGGGAAAACAGAGCGAGGAATAATCGGAAAGAACAGCTAAATAAAGGGGTGATATGAGAAAGAGGCAAGAGGATAAGGTTATCGAGGAATACATTCAGGGAAAAATCAAGCCGATCTTGAAAAAGGAATATCTCAGCCTCTCGCACACCTTTTCTCTGCTCAGCAGAGAACCCAACTCTGCCTTTGAAACCCTTTTCGTCCTTGTCTTCATGGCTCCACTTCTGATGGGCAAACAGGAGACTTGCAAGAGAAATCTGGTCATGCTGAAAGAGCTGGTGGATAAGCTGGAGGCCCTACCGAGGAAAAACCAAAAAACGCGGAACATAATCGACGCCTTTTATGAGGAGTTCCATTCGGCCGTCCTTAAGCTGAACAAGATCCACCAGCTCTACGACATTGAAATGGATCTCTCAATGCTGAAGGAAATCCCCATAAAGATGCCCTATGGGGAGGGATAGGCCCTGATCCACCATCAAGGCATCATCTGCGGCGTTGCCTTCGATCGCTCCTCCTCCGCGCCTTGCATCTAACACCTTGCTAGTGATCAGGAATACTGCATAACTTGCTGATTTCAGTTTTGAAACCTGAATTAGGCGTTGGATTTTGGTAGGAGCCCCCGATTCACGGATACCATCGCGTGATGTTAACGAAATTTTCCCTGGACGACTTAAAGCGATTGATGGGGTTTTCCCAATCCGGATACCCAAGGGCTACCCCGAGGATTACCTCCTTTCCCCCCGGAATATTGAGCTGGTCCTTGATATCATCCTCGAAGGCCGTGATAATCCCGATGGGACAGGTTCCCAGGCCATGGGCATGGGCAGCGAGAACTAGGTATCCCAGGGCTGCGCCAATACAGAGCGACCGACTCTTAGGGAAAGCCCGATCCATGCTGATAATGATGGCCGTCGGAGCTCCGTAGAAGTCGAAGCTCCCCTCGTTTATAAAATCCTCAAAGGAAACCTCCAACTGGTCGACAAACGGCTTCATTTCCTGAAAGAGCTCTCTCCGCCTTCGATCCACCTCCGGAGGGAGAGGCCGCGTAGTTTGCGGGCTACACGATACCCTTCTTTCGCCATAGGCCTTCAAAAGGCGGCGGCAGAGCCTCTCCTTTTCCCTGCCCGAGACTATCGTGAACTCCCAGGGCTGAAGGTTTATGGCGGAAGGGGCTTTCACGGCTGATTGGAGAATCTTTTCTATCATCTCCTTTGGAACCGGATCAGGCTTGAACGCCCGTATGCTCTTTCTCCCCTCGATAACCTCGAATAACTCCATATTTCCACCTCCGCTTCTTGATCCCGAAATTAATGTATAGATTTGGGCGCGGGTTGACAACCCTCTCTACTTCGGAAGTGTCCGCCCGGGCGAAAAGAGTTCTTCTGAGACCTTGGAATGACAGTTGGAAACCGCTCTTGACAAAGGAGAGCGTTCTCGTTTTTAAACTATAATATAGTATCAGGACATCTTTCATCCCAAGGGGGAGTCACTGGTTCAACCGGGGATTCCTCCCGTGGTTCTAAATCGAAGGAGCCAGGCATGGTACGGTTTAGAGTGTGGTTCAGGTGTGCCGCTATGCATGATCCGGTCAGCCCAATTCTGGTCAGACCGGCTCGCATTGGGTGGGACGCCAAGGAAAGGGAAGTCGACCTCCAGGTTGAAAGGGCATTCACCGGCGAAGAATTGCTGAAGAGGATGAAGGGATGGATTACTGTGGATCCTTCCCGAGTAATCGAAGTTATGTGTCAGTATGGAAGGCTCAAGGTCTTAGATGATCGGGATTTGGTGGTCGAGCTTGATGATGAGAGTGGGTTTGAAGGACTTCAAAATAAACTCCGGGAACAATTTGGCAACCAGGTTGATTTGGAAGCCTACACTTCTTAACCACGGCTGCCGCTCCTTGAGGACATCTTTAAGAAGCTACTGAATGAGCTAAGGCAGGGTTTGGAGTAAGCCGTCACCGTTTCAAATCGGTTTCTTACCCCAATAGGTACTATTCCCTCTATTCCCCCTTGACATGACATTCCTTGCAGGTGGTTGGGCCCGTTTTCTTCCCCTCCGCCTTGAGCTTTCGATGGCACCCTTTATAACAGTTCTTATGGAACGTATCCTTCAGGTCGTCATGACAGGATGAACATTTGTTGTACCCACCTTTCATCTCCAGGTGGTGGCATTCACCACAATCGGAGCCGTAATCCTCAGTGTGTTTCGTGTGGGTAAAGGTCACCTTGCCCCATGCGGTCTTCTCGGCATATGAGACCGTCTCGGGGGGCTCGGTCTCCGGCTCAGCCACCTCTTCCTTGGCGACCGTCCGCATTTCCGTCCTCACAACAGGGCTCGCCCCAAACTTGCGCGTAGCTTCCCTCTTCGGTGGGGCCTCCGGCAGACCGATGATGAACGTCAGAGCAATCCCAATTGCGAACATGAAGCAGAGAATCACAATAGTCCTTCTCATTCCCTTCACCTCTCTTGTCATCTTCCCATGGCGGTATCACAAGCATATTGAGGTCATGACGCTTCCATATCCGGAGAGAAGAAATATACCTGAATACGGCTTCGAAGTAAACAAAAAAAGGGGGACGGCAATGATCCATACCATTTTCCCCTTTAACCACGTTCAACCAAAGCATTGAATGAATTCCTACTTGCCGAACCTCCTTTCCCGCTGTTGGTAACTTCTTATAGCCCTGAGGAAATCGATTTTTCGAAAGGCAGGCCAGTAGACATCACAGAAGTAGAATTCGCTATAGGCACTCTGCCATAAGAGAAAACCGCTTAACCTGATCTCCCCGCTTGTCCTTATGATGAGGTCGGGGTCCGGGAGACCTAATGTATATAAATGCCTCCCTATTTCGTCAGGGGTCACGTCGCCTATGATTTCCTCCAACGATGCCCCATCGCTAAACTTTTTCCGAACAAGATCCTTAAAGGCATCGGCTATCTCCTGGCGTCCTCCATAGCCCAGGGCGATATTGAGCGAAAGGTTCTCATAGTTCCCCGTGGCTTTCTCGGCTTCCTCGATCACCCTTCGGGTCGTTTCAGGGAGAAGCTCCATTTTGCCAATGGCCTTGATCTTCATTTTTCTCTTATGCGTGAGGGGATCTCGGGCCAGTTGCTGAATCTTCCATTCGATAACCCGCAGTAATTCGTCCACCTCTTCCTGCGATCTGGACAGATTTTCCGTGGAGAATACCCAGACGGTGATGTTTCGGATTTTCAGGTCCTCACACCAGGATAAAACCTCATCGAGTTTATCTGCCCCCATTCTGTGGCCTTCGATGACGGTCTTTAATCCTTTCTTAATGGCGAATCTCCGATTTCCATCCAGAATGAGGCCAACGTGGCGGGGTGGAGGTGTGCCCTTGACCTCCGTTAGGAGTCTATTTTCGTATAGGCGATAAATGAGGTCCCTGATGGGTTTCATTTTGTTCATACATATTTTAGCAGCTTTTCATTGCATGTAAATGCGTTTTTCTTCCGAAATGTGTTAAGGAGCTTACTACCCTTCATTTCATGGAATAAGCGGCCTTCTTGATCACAGCCTCCTGAGATAAAACGCATGTATGTTAAATCCAGAGAGAGGCTTCAAGCTGGCCAATGCCGGAATAATAGTCCAGTTCAGATTGAGTAATCCTGACGGTATTGTGACCATCAACATGAGGGAAGAACTCCTACGAAGGGGAATCTATGTGGATTATGTATGCCATTCATCGAGCCTGTCGTCGAAATGTACCCGAGGTTGCTGAAAGAGAAAGGGTGTAGTCACATGTATGAATGGAGTATGGGGGGAAACTTGGGGAATTTGATTATTGCAAATCCCTCATTCTTTCCATTATAATAAGTGATGGCTTCGTAAGAAGTCCAACTGCCGTTCGACAGGCTCACGGCCCTGAGCGACGTCGAAGCACTGTGTTGCGCTGCATCCTTCGTGACTGCAGCGTACCGTAAAATCATGATAGGTGATGATTCAGAAAATCCCTGCCATGATAGAATAACCCAACAACGGAAGGAGAAGGCTTTCAAAGATGGAATGGCTAAACACAATCTTAGATTATTACCATGAGCATACAATAGTTTTTGTTATTGCTGCCCTTACTATCCTCGTTTTGCTCATTTTTCGATTCAGATCCTTTCTCTTCAGGTTATTTCTCATCGCACTGGTCCTTTTCGCAACATACGTCTTTATCGCTCACTTCGCCGGAGTGGCCTCGAGACATAAAAAGGCCTTGATTGAAAAGCACTTCCCGAGGGAACGTCTGAAGTGAGGCCCATAGAGCGGTCAGGGAGATATGAGGCGGATTTCTTGGTGGGCTTTTCACATTTTCGTGCTTTTAACCTGTACGGGCTTCCTCATCCTGGGAATCAAGATGCTCCAGGGAGCCTATGGGATGCACTATCCCGTCAATTTTTTTATCGCCTTCTTTGGTTCATCCATGATGATTCTGGTCAGCGGTGCTCTAATCGTGGGCTTTGTTATCAAGATAATCCTTCGCTGGAGGGGTGTAGGAAATAACCAGCTAAACCAGGGATGAGTTTCCTGGGATAGGGCCCCAAAGGGTGATCTTGGCGAGGGAGAAGACATGGTTGAATATAAGGTGGTTGAAACCAGCAGTGTAACCGATGATGAGCTGGAGCGGATCGTCAACGAGTGGGTGGGGACGGGGTGGTCATTCGATAGTATTCATTTCGTCGTTCGAGATGCCTCAAGGCGTCCGTCTATGGCGTTCTTGATGTTCACCAAGGAAAAAGGGGAGGGGAGACAATCCTGATCATCCAAAGAGGAAGCTAAAATGAAAAAGGAACATATCATCATTGTGTTTTTACTTCTCTTTGTGTTGAGCCTTATCCACATCATTTACCTCTATAGGGGGCCGATCAAGGCCCTTAAGAGGGAGGCCACCCAGCTGAGCGCTGATATTGACTCGCTCAGAAAGGAGGGCAAGATTACGGCTGAAAGAACGGAGGAAGAGAAAGAAAAACTTCAAGGGAAAATTAAGGCTTTGGAGGCAGGGATTAAGAAAAGAGAGCAGAACCTCAAGAAGCTCAAAGATGAGACCGAATCATACCAGGAGAAATTGACCGCGCTCAAGAAGGAAGTAGCGCTGAAAGAGGGGAGGGTGAAGGAATTAACGACCCGGGAGGAGATAAAATCCCAAGTTTTGGTTAACGTGAAAGAACAGGTCGAAGAGCTCCACAAGACAATCCAAAATCTAAGGCAAGAGGGGGAGAACAAGGACAAGGAGATCGCTGATTTAAGCCGGAGAACCGAAAAGGACCAACAGGAGAAGAAGCTATTGCAGATGCGGATAGAAAACAGGGACCAGGTGGCTCGGGATTTGAGAAAAGAACTTGTTGACCTCCAGAAGGACCTGGAGAATGTCAAGGCCCAAAATCAGGAAAAGGATCAGGTCATCCAAGATTTGAAGCTGCAACTGGGATCGGCCCCAAAACCGTCAACTCCGGCATCTTCCGGGGGGAGGGCTCAATAGCCGAGAATTCGTTCAAGAGATGAATTGGGCAAATAGTCGCTATTGAGAGATGCAAAGATCGTGAGAGGCATTCAATGAGTAAGGGGAAAATCCTTATCGTAGATGATGAGGTGAGCATTTTGGAGTCCCTTAGCGGGATTCTGGAGGATGAAGGATATCAGGCGATTACCGCCAGAAACGGCATAGAAGGCCTTGAAATATCCAGCAGGGAATTCCCGGACGTCACCTTTTTGGACATCTGGATGCCCGACATGGATGGCCTTGAAGTCCTGAGGAGGTTGAGGGCTCAGGACCCAGACAGGGTTATTATCATGATATCCGGGCATGGGACAATTGCCTCAGCCGTGAAAGCCGTGAAATCAGGGGCTTTCGATTTTATAGAGAAACCGCTCAACATGGATGAGATCCTCCTCTCCCTGCAAAAGGCGATGGAACATCGGAGTCTCCTGATGGAAAACAGGCGGCTTCGCGAGATGGTCCGGGTGCGAGACTGCCAAACACAGCTTTCCCTGTTTCCGAAAGTGAGCGCAGGAGAACCGGAAGCCCAAATTTCCACACCAGGAACACCCGCAGAACAATCTCCGCGTCGCGCTAGCCCGCGGAGCACCCCCAAAGGGAGAGGGGTTCGGCAAAAAACCCTGAAACAGAGCATGGTGCTCTATGGAACTGGCCTCCATTCTGGATTGAAGACGGGCCTTATGCTCCTACCCCTTCCCCCTAATAGCGGAATTCTCTTCGGAAACATATATGACGAACACACGGTTCCGGGAAAGCTGATGTATGTGGAAGAGACGGATTACGCAACCTCC
>Ga0180438_10007947_pt1 | contig 13649 bp, 12 predicted proteins | sample SS_ome_12_FD_132455 | JGI IMG/M metagenome (GOLD analysis project Ga0180438, IMG submission 132455) | Hypersaline lake sediment archaeal communities from the Salton Sea, California, USA - SS_3_D_2 metaG | ecosystem: Environmental > Aquatic > Non-marine Saline and Alkaline > Hypersaline >... | reverse complement strand
AGTTACCATCTGCCGCGAATGAAGCAAAACCGAATCGCGGTCCGAAAAGACCTCTGCATTCCCTTCCAGGACCGCAACCCGTGTCCGCTCTTCATGTTCGACTTCGATTCTCAGGATCGTACCCCCGGTGACGCAGACGGTGGATGTTGGTGTGACAATCTTCTGGCCGCAGCCTTCGCCTTGCTGCGGGTTGGTTCGGACATAGGCGCTCCCCAGCTTCATCCACATTTCTACGGGTCCTTCCACGTCGATGAAGTCAACTTCCGTATCACACCAGAGCCGGAGAATATCGTTTCCAGAGAGCTGCACCTCCGCTCGACCGTCGTGAGCGGTTACGATCCTTGTGCCTTCTTCGACCAGAAGGTTCATCTCCGCCGTGCGGAGCTCCGCATCATATGCAGACTGTATCAAGACCGATCCATCCACCACGCTGAGATGACCACCATAGAAGTCTTCTTGAGATGCACGGGAAGAGCCGAGCATCATCAGGATGATCGCCAGAAGGCAGGACACTATCAGAATGATTTTCTTTCGTCGGGGCTGCATCAGGACTCTTCCTTCTTTCTTCTGTCCCGCATTCCCCCTCTGGACGTACTCCCTACCACCCATAGTCCCCGGACTGGATCTGGACCACACGGCCTCCCTCAAAGGTAACCGTGTAGATGAAACGCCTCGGGCCAAAATTGTAGATCCAATCAACGACCGTGGTCCTCTTAACGTTGACGTGGTGGCCTCTGGTCCCGCCGTACCGGTAGTCTGGGCTCGTCACATAGTCGGGGTTGCCGCACCTCTTCAGGACCTCCATCTGCGTGTCGCCCTTGGAGATCACGCCGTCATCACAGAACATGCCGAAGCATGGCTGGGTTGTCAGTGCTAGCGCGATGGTGAGAAGTAGCGTTTTCATGGCTTTCCTTCCGCCCCCTCATATCCAAGGTCGGATGTTGGCCGGTGTCGGTTACGCCTTTCGAATCTTTATTGTAGGTCGGTCGAATAATTCCTTGACAGGGTCCACCCAGCCTTTCCAGAGTATAGAACGCCTTCCAAGGGGGCGATGTGGGCGACGAAGTGCCCGAAGTGTCAGGCTGAGAACGGCGAGGGGGCCGCCTTCTGCAAAGAATGTGGCTGTAAGGAACGAAGCCGCTCCGCTGTCGCGTAGCGGCTTCGTTCCTGTTGATATTCGTCAGCAGGAGACCTTCGGAGCTTGGGTCGTAGTTGTGCAGGAAGTCTGTAATGCGGACGGTCGGCCTCCGGTTCAACATCTCTGGTAATATTCGTCAGTGGAAGGGCTTTGGACCCAGGGTCATAGTTGTGCGCTATACATGCAATTCGGAGGGCTGGCCGACGGCCCAAATGAAAAGGGCCACACCCGTGATGGATATGGCCCTATGGAATTTGGAATTTGGGATATGCTTACTTCCTAGATTTCCTCCTGAATCCTGAGAAGCCCATTAGGCAAGCTGAGCCGAGCAGGAAAAGGGTTGGCGCGTCGGGGATGGACCTGAACTCGGTAACCAGGCCCCTGTTTTCGAAGCCGCTATCGAAATCATGGGCACGGCTGAAGAGACCACCCGAATCGATCATAGCGTCGTAGCCTGTCACAAGGCCTATATGCGAAATCCCGGCTATTTGAATATCCAGCAAAAGGTTACCTAGACTGGGATCGTATGTAAACGAACTTCCCGTAAAGGATAGTGTGCCAGGTGCCGGCCCACCAGCAAGGATCTGAGTGGTGAATAATTGATTGTCGCCTCCGAGATTGTTGTCGAAGTTGATAAGATCCAAACCGTTAACGGCTTTTGAAGTTGTGGAAAGATACAGGCTGTAAGTGCCATTGTTAAGATCGCCGCCTAGGCTTAGTGTCTTGAAGAAGAGGATCTCATCTTCTGAAGTACAGATTTTCTTGATGCAGTTTTTCTGCTCAGATTTATAGAACAATTTATAATTTCGCTCACATGTGGGGCAACTGTAAACCTTTCCGACAGTCGAAAAAGAGACAGCGTGTGAAATCGCTATAAGTAGTTAGCAATCCCAAAAACCCGGCCAAGATTGTCACTTGCACCAAGATTGTAAAGATCACCGACGAATTCAGAGAATTGATATTGATGCACCCCATAACAGACGTACAAAGGAAGTGCGTTCTCAGAAGAGCATTCAGAGACGAGTTGTTGATACTTATACCTTGGAAGTAAGAACAGATCAAGTCCATTTCAGGCACAATGCCAACCCCTGCCGCGTGGCCACAGGCGGAGCGGCTTCGTCCTTGATAGGGATATTCAACCACACTCGACCGCACACAAATAGTGAAATATGAACTCCCAAGAAGAAAGACTAGAGCATTTACCGAAGAAATCAAATCCTCATGCACACATGTCCTTTATGAATTGGGTCGAATCCTTTCCTGTAGTGATCTGCTCCCTCTTTTTGCGCCTCCTCTGTGCTCCTTTCCACAGTAGGACAAAGGTCCCGGCAGGTAAGATCATGAAAAGACTGTTGGTAATATTCGAGCCGTCTTCATAGACGTTGACCCGAGTCGAGGCCTTTGCCCCCGCGTGCCTCCATGTCTCTGATGCAGTTACTAAAACCGGGCCAAAGAACCGCCCCACCCCGGCAACGTCCACGGCCTCGAGATTGTAGTAATAGGTCGCCCCTGCAGCCACTTCCTCATCCACGTATTCATACACGGCACCGTTGCCCGATCCCCCCACAACCGGAATCATCGACGTGTTGATCTTCGTGTATATGCCATTCCTTGCCTCACTCCTCCATACGTTAAAGCCCACATTATCAACCTCCGCGGTCGTCTCCCAGTTCACCCGGATGTCCGCGTCATGACGGGCGGCGTCAAAGGATGCGAGCACAATGTGCGTAGCTATTTCTATGGTGAGCTTCGGACGGCTTTCAACCATGACAGCCTCTTTTGACTCGAAGTGCAATCCGTCTGAATTGCCGTAGTCGAGAACCATCAGACCATGATTCGTGGAGGGATCGTCAACCCACGATTGGACCAGCGCAACACCATCCGCATTCAGGTTAAAGACGAATTGACCTTCATCGCTGGTGGCTGCCTTCCCAAGGACCGTCGTCCCTCTGTCATCAGGACCATCCGCACCACCCGTCTGCCACATGTTTCCACTGGAATAGACGTTCCAAGTCGCCTCTCCCTCCACCCAATCGCGCTTCATCTCGTACAGTTCATAGCTCTGGCCACTGCTGTGATTGATGACGTCAAGGGTGACAGAAGCGTATGTGACCGTACTTTCGGTCGGAATGAGACTAATGTCCCACTGGATGATCGCTGCGTACTCCGGCTCACCGTCCACCTCAAGGGTTTCAGAGAAACCGAAGTTTGTGTCAGGTGCGTCGCTCTTGATCATGGTGTCCAGCGTGCCTGCATAGCTGTAGACAGGAGAGAACCCATCCTGAAAGGCATAGGTCTCCTCCGAGAAGTCGGAGTAGGCAAGCACACCGGCATGAACGATATCATTATAATCATAGAACCCATTGTGGGTGTCACGATACGTTTCAAAGGATACGCCGTCCCCGTCCACGTGAACCAGCACGAACGTGCTCGGTGCTCCCGTATCCCCGGCTCCGCGGGCGTGCCCTCCATCCACCTGCCACACGCCATCAATCTTGACTGCACTGTACCCGTGCGTGTGGCCACAAAGGTAAGCCACGACCCTTTCCTCTCTGAGGAGGTTCCAGAAGCGATCCCTATTTGTCTGGTGCTGATCCAAGCTGTCCCCCACGTGCCGTGCCCGCCCATTGTCCTCATCCGGTTGTGGATATGCGGGCTCATGCCCCATGACGATGACATACCTTTTGTCCGTGTTGTTCAGGTCGTCCCTCAGCCAATCGAAAAGGGCATTGACCACATTACCGTTGGCGCCCGTGTCAGTAAATCCGTTGAAATATTCGTTGAGGACGACGAAATGTGCGTCTCCGTAGTCGAATGAATAGGTAGTTTCCTCAGTACCGGAGGGACCTATGCTCACGATGTAGGGCAGTGTGTTGCCATTGAGATTGTACGTGCGCAACCAGTCCATATCCGAGAGCGTTTCGGCTTCATGGTTTCCCACGACGGGATACCAGAGGTATTCTGTGCCGATGTACTGCTCAAGGGTCCACTTCACATTGTCCGGTGGGTCGATGTCGCCGGGGCTGACCATGAAGACCCCCCCGCCTAAGGCGGCGATCGCCTCGCAGGCTCCACGGTAATAATCCGGCGTGTCATAGATGCCCGGTCCGGTGTACTGCCTCTGGTCCACGGTCACCGCAAAGGTGAATGGATCAGCGGTTCCTATCTGTGCAGCCGTTTGGGAGGGGCAGAACAGCATATGCAGGGAGGACAACGCGACCATTGTTGACAATGCTACCCTTCTCATGTCTCCACTCCTTCATGTATTACCAACATATACAAAAATATATCGCTTTGCCTGACCCTTCGCAAATGACCCTTCGGTCTTATTCAAGTGTGCAGTTGGACTGGACGGAGGTCGGGCATAGTCGGATGCTCTCACGTATTTGGGTATTCATCCAACCAGAATTTCATGTTTCAAATCCTCGTCTCTGCTTCCTGGGATTGAATGTATTCGCCAGAAAGCTGAAAATCGTTCTTTTTCAATTTTTGGAGATCACACATTGAGCAGACCAGGAGAATCCGCGACCAACGCTTCGGGGTCATGGGTGACAGAGACAATCTGTGATCGGCTGCCCGGATGTGGTGGATACAACTCGATCGTGGCTGCCGACTCGGGAGAGATCCTGGTTAGTCATTACGGCGAGGACGGAACCCTTCTTCTGACCACAACGGCAACCTGTTCGGACGGTGATGGTGACGGCTTCGGAGACCCGGGAAGCCTAGGTTGCGATGAACCTGGAACAGACTGCGATGACTCAGACCCTGCTATCCATCCTGGGGTTGAAGAGATTCAGTGTAATGGCATTGATGAGGACTGCAACGGAAGTGACTATTGCCCAGGCTCATGCCTGGCAAGTGCAGCAGGCTCAACTTTGGGGGCAAGTCCTGTCTATGGGCCTTCCGATCTTGGCAAGCACATAGCCTTCTTTATGCTTCCTCTTGGTGCGGTCATCGGGCTGGGAATCTGGCGCAGGAAGAGGTAAGTATCTTACATTCTTTTGGGGATTATGGGGCGGTATCCCTTGTGGCTACCGCCCTCGTTATCTATGGCTCGGGCACACCTGGGACTGAACATAGAGCACACCCATGACCTCGGAGCCAGGGGTCTCCCGTAGACAAATGTCGTATGGAGACATTAAAGAAAACCCGCTCCCAAAATTTCCATATTCACACACGGCCTATTCTTCAGCGGCAGACCTGTGAAAGGTCAATAGTCCCGCTAACGATTCTAGGACTTCTCCACTTTCCATTTCATATTTGGCAGAAAGCCTTCGCCAACCTGAAAGTGATTAAGGTCTCTCTTTCAAATGGCGAAAAACCCCGTCTCAAGAGTTGTTCATCGGGCTTCGAAATAGCACGTCTGTCGTAGCCTATTTCGATTTCCATAGGTTGCTATGAAATTGCTTGCCTGAGTTGCCAAGGGCGGGTTCGTATAGCTCTTTTATGGGCTGTCCCCCCCGATTCTGCATCTCCAATATACCTTCACCCTACCTCAAACTGTTGAAAAAAGACGAAAGAAGCAGGCATTCCATGCGTAGACACTCTGGTGCGGGCCAAAGCCGAGTTCGGACAAACCTGACGGGAGTCGAAATGCCTTCTCATCGGGGCTGAGAGGAGAAAACGAAGAGGCAACCGGAGGGAATGCATCAGGCCTTCTTTTCCAAACTCCTTTTATAACGTACGACATCCGAAGGACGATATCTCCAGAACCGACCCTCTTTGATCGCTTTGAGTTTACCCTTCTGGGCCAGTTCAATCACTTCGTCGGGACCACGGTCCAGAAGGTGAGCAACATCCCTGGATCTAAGGATATATCCGTTTCGCGACATCTGTTTTGCCTCCCACCGAACAATGACCTGCGTTTCCTGGGTCGCTTTGTTCGGAGATTGAAGATATGGAGTAATTAGATCCAAATGAGTCGGGAAAGTTCCTCCTCCCTGCTTGACAGCTTTTCCTAACAGGTGCTACGGAAGAAACGGTTCTGCGGGTTCATTCAGCCATACGTAAGGAGATCTTTCATGGAGAAAGACGACAGGCCTTGGTTGAAGCATTACGACGAAGGGGTACAACCGGACCTTTCCCATCCGGATATCACATATGTTGAACTCCTCGAGAGTTCCTTCACAGATTTTCCCGACCGTCCGGCATTTCACTTCCTGGGGGCTACCAAGACGTATGGAGACCTTGATCTCTATACCCAGCGCTTCGCAAACTTTCTTTCCGAGATGGATTGTGGGAACGGTGATGTTGTGGGCATCAACCTTCCCAACATCCCTCAGTACATGATCGCCCACGCCGGAACGCTTCGGGCGGGATGCACGGCAACCGGGGTCTCTCCTCTTCTGTCTCCCAAGGAATTGGCCTATCAGCTCAACGACTCCGGGGCACGAGTGTTGGTCACCCTGGATACGCTCTTCGAGGAGAAGTTTCCGAAGATCCGGGAGAAGGTGCCGGACCTGCGTCACGTCGTGGTCGCCAACGTCGCCGAGTTCTTACCCCTATCGAAGAGGATTCTCGGAAAGTTGCTCAAGAGAATCCCCACGGGGAAGATCGTCCCTGTCTCCGGCAAGACGATCCTCACCTTTTCGGAACTCTTGCGTAAGGTTGCACCCAAGAGACCCAAGGTTGCGGTGAAGCCTGAGGATACCTGTCTCATCCAGTACACCGGAGGAACGACCGGCCTTCCCAAAGGGACCGAACTAACCCACCGGAACATGGTGGCCAATCTGTATCAGTACAAGAATTGGTTGGGTGAACTCCAAGAACCCGGGACCGCGACGACCTGCATGGCATTTCCTTTCTTCCACCTGGCAGGCCTGGCCTCGTGCATGCTCTCCATGGCGTTGAGCCAAACGCAGATCCTCATTCCGGACCCGCGGAACACCACACACATCTGCAAGGAGATAGCCCGGCATCGGCCAACTCTCATCGCCCACGTGCCTACGCTCTTCCAAATGCTCCTCGAGACGCCCATGTTCAAGTCCCTGGACTTCTCGACGTGCAAAGTCTGCTTGTCCGGTGCTGCTCCTTTTTCGGTAGAGTCCATCCGAGCCCTCGAGGACGTCGTGGGCAAAGGGAAGTTGGTGGAACTCTACGGAATGACCGAAGCGAGCCCCCTGCTCACCGCGAATCCGTGTAAGGGAATGAAGAAGATCGGTTCGGTGGGTCCGCCTGTCCAGAGCACTTGGCTCAAGATCGTTGATCTGGAGAAGGGAACCAGGGAACTTCCCCCTGGGGAAGAAGGAGAGATCATCGCCCACGGACCCCAGATCATGAAAGGCTATTTGAACAAACCCGACGAGACCGAGCACGCCTTACGAGAGTTCCAGGGAAAGCGCTGGTTCTACACCGGGGATATCGGAAAGATGGACGAGGACGGTTACCTTTACATCGTCGACCGGGCCAAAGATATGATCATTGTGGGAGGCTACAAGGTTTTTTCTCGGGAGACGGAGGAAACCCTGTACGAGCACCCGGCTGTTGAGTACTGCGCGTTCGTGGGTGTCCCCAATACGGAAAGACCGGGGAGTGAGTGGGTCAAGGCCGTGATCCAGCTCAAACCGGAGTACAGGGGAAAGGACGAGCAAGAGCTGAAACAGGACATCATTGGCTTCTGCCGGGAGAACATGTCCCCCTACAAGGTGCCAAAGATCCTGGAATTCACGGATGCGATTCCATTGACATCCGTGGGAAAAGTGGACAAGAAGGTACTCCGGTAGGGTTCCTCTCCATACGGGAACTGTCCGAGAACAGTCTGAGCGAGAGTTGTCGGTGTCAGACGATCCCGGATTCCCTGAGTTCCTCGATTTCCTCCTTTGAAAGGCCTGCCCACGCAGACAGGATTACCTCTGTATGCTCCCCGAGTTCGGGGCTTGCCTTTTCGATGCGGCAGGGGGTTCTGGAGAACTTCATCGGTGTTCCCACCACCTTCAGCTTGCCCGCACGCGCCTGCTCCACATCAACGAACATCTCTCTCTGGTTTATGTGTGGATCCTTGACGACCTGCTCGATGTCATTGACCGGTCCGCACATCACACCGTGGGCATCCAGTAACTCGATCCACTCCTCTGTGGTCCTTGTCCTCATCAATGTGTTCATCTCGATGAGATATTCATCGTAGTGTTCCAGTCTCGCCTCCAGGGATCCGTACTTCTCATCCGTTGCCCAATCCTCTTTTTCAGTCGCCTCGCAGAAACGCTTCCAGTCATCGTCCAGCTGTGCAACGAGAACCACGTACCCGTCCTTTGTCGGAAAGGCCTGGAAGGGCGTGAACAAAGGATGCCTCGACCCGAGGGGTCCAGGGATTTCTCCGGTGGCAAGGTAACGTGCACAAGCGTTCTCGCAGAGGGCCACCTGGGAATCGAGCATCGCCACGTCGATCCACTGTCCCTCTCCGCTCTTCTCCCGTTCATGGAGAGCGGCCAGGATGGCGATGCACGTAAACAGGGAAGCGCCGATGTCTCCGATCGAATATCCAACGCGAGCCGGGGGCCTGCCCGGTTCCCCGGTGATGCTCATCACACCACCCATGCCCTGGGCGATCATGTCGAAGGCAGGTCTTTGGGCATGGGCCCCTTGCTGGCCGAAACCGGAAAGAGAGGCATACACGATCCTCGGATTGACCTCCCGGATCGCTTCGTACCCGAAACCCAGTCGACCCATGACCCCTGGCCGGAAGTTCTCCAGCAACACGTCCGCCCCTTTGGCAAGATCGAAAACGATCTTCTTGGCTCGCTCGCTCTTCAGATCAAGGGTGATGCTCTTTTTCCCCCGGTTGATGCTGAGAAAGTAAGAGCTAACCTTCTCGACAAAGGGACTGGCAAAACGGGCCAGATCGCCCACCTTAGGGGCTTCTACCTTCACCACCTCTGCGCCGAGATCGCTCAAGAGCATCGTCGTAAAGGGACCGGAGAGCATCCTGCCAAAACTCAAGACCTTCGTGCCTTCCAACGGCCCGGGCACCTTGACACCTCCTGGTTTGTCGTTTCAGCCCACGAAAGAATATCTACTGGCCATCCCGAGACACGTCTCCGAGATGTCTGCGCAGCCCTGCCAGGACGAGGGGCTCGATCCTGTCGCTTTCGACCCCGTAGACGATCACGTTGAGCGCGAAATCTATCGTTTCAAAGCTGCCGGTCAGCTTCCCCTTGTACCGGGTCTTCTGGTCAAAGGAGGTCACGCTGAGGAAGAGTTGACCCTGCTCGCCTGCCTCGAAAACTCCCTTAATGTGGCCGATCAGCTTGCATCCCTGCTCGCTCAGTGCGCGGGTCAACTCAGACAGGAATGCGTCGACAGCCGCACGAAGCGCAGTCTCTGACCCAATCCCCCACAGGGCCAAGGTGCCGCGCTTCGCAAAGGCGGCGGGCGGCGGGCCACCGGCGGGCGGGTGTGGGTGCTCATCGTGGGTCATCTCAATTCAACCATCAGTGCCTCGAGGTTGATCTGCTTCTCCGCGGAGACTGCCAAGACCCGGGCCTCGCCGTTCAGCCCTTTCACGCTCTTCTCAATCCGGTCGAGGTCTGGCGCATCGATCTCGTCGATCTTGTTGATGGCCACGAGGTCAGCCGCTCCGATCTGGGCAGTCACCATGGGATGCATCACCTCCATGAGCATCTCGTACCGGGAAGCATCCACGAGGACGAGGACCTGAACAGCCTCGACCATGGAAGCGTACTGACGAACGGTCGGTACGATGTCGCCCGGACGGGCCACGCCCGATGCCTCGAGGATGACCCTGTCCGGCTGAAAGAGCGGCTCAAGCTTCCTGAGGGTGGTGACGAGGTCCACGGAAAGGGTACAGCACACACATCCCCCGAACATCTCCTGCACCTCCAGTCCCTCCCGGCGCAGGTACGCCCCGTCGATTCCAACCTCACCCACCTCGTTTTCGATGATCGCGATCCTCTCGGAATCGGCTGTCAGGCGCCTGGCAATCTCCAGCAGGAGTGTTGTCTTGCCCGAACCGAGGAAGCCGCTGATCAGCAGGAGTCTCACGGAAAAATCCTATCCATTTATCATTGCGGAACCTTACATATCCGTTTTGGCGAACCAATTCAACCCGGCCCAGGCAACAGGTGCCTTGGCCAGGCTCAAGAAAAGACAAAGCAAAACGGCCGGTTGTACCACTCTCTTTCACAGACCCTTGACCTGGGGAGGGATCAGTGATTAGGTAGGTGCCTGGCTCCGAACACCTGGTATTCCGACGAGAGGGTTCGAAAAGATGGCCCATGGCGACGTGGTCGAAGTGGAAAACCTGTGGAAGGACTACGGGCCGCTGCACGCTCTGGCCGACGTGAGCTTTTCCGTGGGCGAGGGTGAGGTTTTCGGCCTTTTGGGCCGGAACGGTTCAGGAAAGACGACCCTTCTCAGGATCCTTACCGGCTACCGCTTGCCCACAACTGGCTCCGTGCGCGTTGCCGGTATCGATCTCGTAAGGAAAGCGCTCGCTGTTCGTCACCGCATCGGATACATGCCCGAGCATCCCCAACTCTATGCTGACCTGACGGTCCGCGGTCTCCTTCGGTTCATTGCCAACGTACGCGGCATGCCACGGTCCGAGAGGGAGTCACGCATCGACGAGCTAACCTCGCATTTCGGCCTGAGTGCCGTGATCGACCGACTCGCAGGGCATTGCTCAAAAGGCTACCGGGCACGCATTTCCCTCGCTGCCGCGGTCCTCCACAGGCCCACGGTCGTGTTTCTCGACGAACCGACCGACGGCCTCGATCCCGAACAGCGTCATCAGACCCACGAACTCGTCAGAGAGCTAACAGAGAGGAGCACCGTGGTCTTGAGCAGCCATGACCTCGACGAGGTGGGCGTGCTCTGTTCGCGGGCACTGGTGCTCGATCGTGGACGTGTCTCGAGGCTTGGAACGATCGAAGAGCTCGGCGGAACCGCTGGGATTGGAGACATATTTCGCCAAACCCACGAAAGGGACAGGGGACAAGTGGAATGAGAGCCGTTCTGACCGTCCTTCGTAAGGAGCTTACCGGGCTGTTTGCCTCACCCATTGCCTACATCGCCTTGACCGCGATGGCCCTCTCCATGAGCCTGTTCTTCCTCGACAACTTGAAGGCCTTCAACACACAGATCATGCTCCTGCAGACCCGGACGGCCTTCGACCAAATCGGCGCGGGCGTGCTTCCCCCGGGTCTGAACCTGTTCGAACAAGTCCTTTTGCCGACGGTAACCGAAACCGCTCTCGTTCTGCTGGCCGTGATCCCCCTGATAACCATGGGTATGTTTTGCGAGGAACGGACCCGTCGAACCGATGAACTGCTTCTGACCCTTCCACTCAGCGATACCCAGGTCGCAGCCGGCAAGTTTCTAGCCACCTTTGTCTTTCTCATCGCGGTCGTAGCCATCACGGCCCTGTTACCCGCCATATCGGCAGTCCACACGGGGCTCGACCCGGGTCCGATCCTGGCTTCCCTTTTGGGCTTGCTGCTCCTTTCCTTTGCCCTCGCCTCACTCGGCCTTCTCTGCTCCGCCCTGGCAACCAACCAGCTCGTTGCCGCACTGAGCGCCTACGCCGTTTCGATGGCAATCCTGGACTTCAGTTGGATGATGGAGTTCACCGGCAACGCGGCGGATCGGGTGCTGCAGTTTCTTTCCCTGATGACGCACATGGCGAGCTTTCCCCGAGGTGTGATCTCCCTCGCGGACATCGTCTATTTCATGGCCCTGGCCCTGGGCGGTTTTCTGCTCGCCCGGGTGAGCCTTGCACTCGAACGGATTCACTGAACATGGCTACCTTCCTCTTCTCTCTGGCTTGCGTTGCACTGGCCTTCGGCCTGGGGGGCGTCTACCTGAGCAAGGAACCGGGACCGACAGCGATCGGGAACCTACTGATGGCAGGCATCCTGATCATCAGTGCGATCCTGGTCTCAGTCGTCTCCGTCCGCAGGCGGCAGGTTGGCCTCGCACGAAGGGCGTGGGGCAGGGCTTTCGTCCATGCTGTCATCGCCGCCATCATGACGGGCGGAATTCTCGTGGCCGCATCTCGGCTCACCTACGAATGGGACCTGACAAAGCCTCGGATCTATACACTGTCCGAGTTTTCCCGACAGGTGCTCGAAGAGCTTCCCGTCGACATCGATGCCGTCTATGCCGGAAATCCTGCGGCATCGGGACAGGAAAGGGTCCTTATCGAACGTTTTGCCCAGGCTTCCGACCGCTTCCGTCTGCGGATCGTCTCTCCCCAGGAGCTCAGCCCTGAGGCTGCGAGACAGATCGAGCGAAGTGGGTCACAGCTCGTCTTCTACTCGGGTGGACGTGCCAGAAGGGTGCCAGCGATTACCGAACGCTACATCATCCAGACAGTGCTCGACTTCAGCATGCGAGCAAACACAACTCTCTGCTTCGTAAGTGGTCACGGCGAACCCTCCCTCGATGGACACGGCGCCAAGGGGCTGTCCGCACTGCGAGGCAACCTCGAACGTGAAGGTTTTCAAACCTCTGGCCTTCTGCTCGCAGCCCAAGCTGGCGTTCCCGATGCGTGCGAGATCGTCGTCATCGCCGCACCGGAGCGAGAGCTGCTCCCTGTCGAGCGGGACAGCCTGAAGTCCTTCCTGAGCGGAGGGGGGCGACTTCTCGTCTTCTCAGAACCGGGCCGCCCTCTCGAGCCCAAGGAGCTGCTCGAAGAGATCGGCGTATCGGCACTCGATGCGGTCGTGGTCGACGAGGAGTCCTCCTTGTTCGGAAGTGAAGCCAAGGGTACCGAGCCAATTGTCAACCGATTCGCGGATTATCACCCGGTTGTCCAAGGCCTGACGGAACGGACAGGGGTCGTGCTCTCAGGAGCGCGCCCTCTCATCCTCCGCGGCGCAGGCCCCAAAGGCTTCCTCTATTCGGACCGAACGAGCCGGTTCGAGATGTTCGCGGACGAGACCCGGGAAGGAGATCCCTTGAGTGAAATGGCCCTGCCGAGTTGGATGCAGAGGGGCAGCGGGCCCTTCCCTCTGGGCGCCTCTGTCCAATGGCCGACAGACAGCGGGAAGGAGGCACGAATCGTCGTCTTTGGCGATATCGACTTTGCCACGAACCGTCTGCTGGGCGCGTTGTACAACGAAGATCTGGTGATGAATGCCGTTTACTATCTGGCCGACCGGGAAGACCGGATCCGGATCCGTCCCAAGGTAGAGGACCTCTACCAGGCTCCCCTCATCCCCGAGGAAACCTTCGCGGCTTTCAACTCCCTGGCGTTGCTGATCCCCGAGATGATTCTCGTCCTCGGGCTTTTTATCTGGTTCCGCCGCCGCCGCCTATAGCGCTTCTTTGAAGGGGTCCAGCCCAACCCGGTCGATCATCTTGCCCAGGCGTTCCCCCTTCTTCGCGTTCTCCGTGTAGTACGCCACCACTTTCTCCACGGCCGCCAGCACGGCGTCATCATCCAATCCCCCGACGAGCTCCTGACCGATACGGGGTTTTGCCCCCACATTCCCCCCGATCGTCAGGACCCACCCGTCCTCCTTGCCGATCAAACCGACATCTCGGACCCAGGATT
>Ga0180438_10007946_pt1 | contig 13652 bp, 15 predicted proteins | sample SS_ome_12_FD_132455 | JGI IMG/M metagenome (GOLD analysis project Ga0180438, IMG submission 132455) | Hypersaline lake sediment archaeal communities from the Salton Sea, California, USA - SS_3_D_2 metaG | ecosystem: Environmental > Aquatic > Non-marine Saline and Alkaline > Hypersaline >... | reverse complement strand
TCAAGGTGGGCATGTACCAACGGTACTGGGGCGGCAACGCCGACGAGGGCTGGACCCGTCTCTGTCTGGAGCAGCACTGCTTCCCCTACACGACTCTCATGGACGAGGACATCCTCGGGGGAGGCCTCTCAGGGTACGACGTCATAATACTGCCCCACGACACCCCGGCCATGATCACGGGCGGCGACGAGCTCCGGGAATGGGCGAAGGAGAATAGACCCGACTACCCCCTCCCAGAGTATCCGCCCGAGTACCAGTCAGGGCTCGGAGACGAGGGTAAGGAGAAGCTCAAGGCGTGGGTGGAGCAGGGCGGCACCCTCGTCTGCCTAGGCGAGGCAGGCATCTACGCCATAGAGACCCTAGACCTCAAGGCAGCAGACACTCTGAAAGGCCTGGACCCCAAGGAGTTCCACTGCCCCGGCAGCACCGTGCATATACTGGTAGACACGTACAACCCCGCCGCCTTCGGAATGGAGGAGGACTCCCTAGCCCTCTTCTGGGGAAGCCCCACCTACAAGATCCTGCCCAGCCCCGACAACCACAAGTACCAGGTTGTAGCCAGCTACCCCGACGCCGACATACTGGAGTCTGGGTGGCTCATCGGAGAGGAGCACCTGGCCAACAAGGTGGCCGTACTAAGGGCCGAGGTCGGCGAAGGCGCAGCGCTACTACTTGGCCCCAGGGTCCAGCACCGCTGCCAGACCCACGGCACCTTCAAGCTCCTCTTCAACAGCCTCCTGGGCTAACCCCTTTTTTTAGAAAACAGTAGGCCCACTGAGACAAGAAACTGGCTAGCCCACGTCGTCGAACTCTTCTCCGTGTGCTGCCACGCCTTTAAGCTTCTGAAGCTCTCTGTGGATCTCGCGCCTGATGTCTACGATCTCCTGGCTCAGCCTCACGGACACGCTAACCCCTAGCTTGTTCTTGAAGGCGTGGGCCTCCTCGACGAGCTTCTCGCTCAGCCTGCGGTGCAGTTCATGGATCTGTTCCTCGCTCATCGTCTCACCTCTCCCATGCTCCCCGGTTTAGCCGCCTCAGGGGCGTCATACGTCTCTGTGGCAGGCTTCTCGATGCAGTCTATGCAGATCTTGTCGGTGAATGAGCCGCAGTACCTGCAGAACTTGGTTCCGCAGACTCTGCACGTGTAGAGCTTGCCCGTGCTCTGTCCGCATATCTCGCACTCTTCAAGCATACCGACACCAACATGGCTCTAAACCAGTAATTGACGGGTCAGGCAGCCCAGATATAACTCTATCATTGCACCGAAGTGTGCAGAGAACAAGGAGTGGCCCACATTATTGCGTTGAAGATGTGTAAAGATCGACGTAAACGCTGCGCCTTTGGAAGACATCTGGTTTTATTGCTACCTGTTAACGATGTTTGTCCACATCACGTTCTTTTGCGTGATGTCTTCAAAGAGGAGACATAGCCGAGATAGTATAGAAAAAACTATTATACTATAGTTATAACTATAATAAATGGTGTTTGTATGGAGACAGAGACACAGCTCACCCCCACCTCCAAGAGAGTCGCTTTGATGAGCGTGTTCACCGCCCTCGTCTACATAACCACCTCCATCTCCTTGCCCATGCCGTCGCCCCTCGGCGTCTGGCACATGGGCAACCTCGTCGGCTTCCTCGCCGCCATACTCTGCGGCCCCAACATAGGCGCCTTCGCCTGCGGCGTGGGCGCCGGCCTCTTCGACCTCTGGAACCCTCTCTGGGGAAGCAGGTTCATCATATACTTCCCCGGCACCATACTCATCAGGGGCAGCATGGGCTACCTCATAGGCAGGATAGCCTACGGCCGGGAAGACTACGTCAAATACTCGGTGGCAGCCGTCCTCTTCGGCCACGTCTGGAAGAACATAGGCTACTTCCTCTACGACTACATGCTCTACGGAGCCGCAGCGTTCCTGGACCTCACCACCCTCTCCGCCAAGAGCGTCTTCGAGATCGTGCTCACCCTAGTGGTGTTGGCGGCGGTGAGGAGAAAAATGGGCGTCACTTACCTAATAGAGGAACAATGATGAAGATTATAGACGCGCACACCCACCTGGGCGAGTTCCCCGTATTCGGCGAGTCCATAACCCTGGAGGGGCTCCTCGCCCTCATGGATGAGTACGACATAGAGAAGGCGGTGGTGTCGTCCCTCCCCAACTCCCTTACACGGGAAGCCATAGAGGAACACCCTGACAGGTTCACGGGGCTCGTGCGGGTGAACCCCCACGAGGCCGGCGCGGCCGCCCAGGTTGACGAGGCCTTAGCGGACCAGGGCTTCGGTGGGGTTAAGCTCAACCCCCTGTTCAACAACTTCCTGCCCGACAGCCCCGTCGTGGACCCAGTCATGGAGGTGGCCGCCAGGCGCAGGGTGCCAGTGCTGATACACAGCGGCCACCCGCCATGGAGCCTCCCCTGGAGCTTCGAGCGCCTGGCGGACCGGTTCCCCGGCGTCACCATCGTCATGGCCCACATGGGCCACGGTCACATAGTCTACATAAACGGCGCCCTGGATGTGGCCGAGGACCACCCCAACATCGCGTTGGACACCGCCGGGATGACCATGCACGGCAAGATAAGGGAGGCCGTGAAGCGGCTCGGCGACGGCCGCGTCATGTACGGCAGCGACACGCCCCTGGGGCACCCGGCGTGGGAAATTCCCAAGGTGCGGGTCTCGGGCCTCGGCGAGGACCAGCTGCACAGGGTGCTCCACGATAACGCCGAAGCCATATACGGCATGTGAGAACCACCCAGCCCCATAAAAAGGGCCTCGAGCCAGCCAAACTGAGGGAAAATCAAGGAGTAACCGGCTCAAGGCTCAATGTCCATCGCAAGCGATGCGTCCTTAGAATCCTTTCTCGACCAACCCAGGTACTTCAGCCTATGCCCGCTTCGTCACCTCTGGAAGAAACAGCCTTGAATCAGGTAATAAGTAAATTTCAGATTATCACCATAATCTGATCAGAATTGCGGTAACCGCCTGCCCAGAGAAACCTGATATCTTCGTCCCCCCACTCAATATGGATTCACTTTGAGGAGAAGCTTCGTAGACCCGTTCGAGGCGCCGGGCAGATGGTACAAGGGCAACGTCCACGCTCACACCACCCTGTCTGACGGCACCCGTACCCCGGATCAACTCGTTGATATCTACCGGGAAGCCGGGTACGACTTCCTATCCGTGACGGACCACAGCGTGGTCGCCGACACCGAGGGCCTAGGTGGCTCCGGCTTCCTCCTGGTACCCGGTGAGGAGATATGCGTGGGAAGGTCCCACGCCGGCACCCTCTACCATCTGGTGGCGCTTGGCGTGGATGAGACGCTGCCGTTCACCGACTTCGACAGGGGCCTCGACCCCCAGCGGGTGGTGGACCACGTCAACACGGTCGGCGGCATACCCATACTCGCCCATCCCTACTGGTCGGGCCTCAGCCACCGCGACATGATGACGCTGAAAGGGTACCACGGCGTCGAGATATACAATACCAGCTGCATGTATGAGCGTAACACGGGCCTCAGCGCGGCCCACATAGACGGCGTGTTAGCGGCGGGGAGGCGGACCACGATATACGCTGTGGACGACCACCACGGCGCCGACAGGCCCACCATGCCCCTGGACGCCTGCGGCGCTTGGATCAGAGTGAAGGCGCCGTCGCTGAGCCGCGGCTCCATAATGAAAAGCATCAAAGAAGGGCTCTTCTACAGCAGCACGGGCCCCGAGATAAAGAACCTGGTCATACGGGAAGACGGCGTCATAGCCGTCGAGTGCAGCCCCGTGAAGACCATCGGCTTCGTATCCACGCCCAGCCTCGGCATGGTGTTCCACGCCATGGATGGGCCCCTCACCGCCGCGGCTTACCCGGGGCGCCCCGGCGAGACCTATGTCAGGGTGGAGGTCACCGACTACGAGGGGCGGACCGCGTGGACCAACCCCATATACAACGAAGACTGAGGCTGGGCTGGCTACACGTCTACGCCGAGGAAAGTCTTGACCAAGTACGCTCTTAGAGTAAATAAATCGGGTTGGGGAGTTAGATACCAGTCGGGCAATAAAAAAGGTGAGTGAACGCGTCCATGTGGCGGGGTTACTCTTCCTCCACCGTGATGGCCTGCTCGGGGCACCCGTTCACGCAAGCCATGCAAAGAATGCAGTCCTCCATGCGCTCCGGGACGGCCTTGGTCTCGTTGCCGTACTCGGGCATGTCCACGAGTTCGTAGACGTCCACCGGGCAGACGCTCTTGCAGACGCCTGCGCCGACGCACTTGTCCAAGTCAACAGTTACTTTGGGCAATTTATCACCAAGTAGTGTGTGAAACCATGAAATAAAAACAGTGAACAGCGGAGAGGCCCAAAAAGGGGGACGCGTCTACACGGTCCCCGCTAGAGCTTCCCCGCCAACTCGGCTGCTGTCTTGTACTTGTAGATGACCTCGATCTCCCGGGTCTCATGGCACTTGGGGCAGACAACGTCCATGGTGGCCTGGAACTCGGTTCCGCATTTCTCACACCTATACTTCACCCATCTTCACCTCCCTTCGACACCACTTGTATCATGAGCGTATCGTCCGCTCCTATGAGCGGCTCAACGCCTCCATATAAGCCCCGTTCAACACAAACCCACGTCGATTTATGCATGGTTGACCCCTCCAGGGCATGGTTCTACTGTTTAGTGTCAGCTTGACCCGCTGAGTGTTAGCGGCGTCCGTCAGTTAGGGGAAAATAACTAGAGTAAGCGTGGGTGCAATAACCGCCTGGGGTGGGCTAACCGGTGAAGTGCTCGTAGACTCCCCTGCTGACCTCGGCTATGGTCTCCTCGGCCTCGTAGACGTCCTCTGCGTCCATGGTGAAGCAGCTGAGGATATACTTGGCGTCAGACGATTTGACGGTCACCACGGCCACGTCGTTCCTTATGCCTGGTAGAGAACCCGTCTTCCGCTGGAGGACCACCTCCTTCTTGGGCAGATACTTGGGTATCCGGTACTGCCCCGTCTGGCACTTTCCCATGATCGCCAGTATCTCGTCACAGCTCTCTCTGCCGGCTGCCTCCCCGTTCACTATGAGCTCCAGGAGCCTAGTCATCTCGTTGGGAGTGGTTACATCGTTGTCCTCGACTCCTAGGCTCCAGCTGCCGTCGTACTCCCCGTCCTCGGACAGCTCGCCGAACAGATCGATGGTCATGTCCTCCAGTGGCGTGTCGTTGACGCCTACGAGGTCGAAGAGTATCTCCCTGCAGTACTTCTGCACCCGGGTCTTTTGGAGCCCCAGCTCGTCGAGGGTCTTGTTCACGTTGTCGAAGCCCACCCTGCCAGCGATGAGGTCGGTGGCGGTGTTGTCGCTCACCATCATCATTAGGCTGAGAAGATCTCTTAGGCTGACGCTAAGCCCCTCGGAGAGCTCCTTGAGCACCCCTGAGCCGGGAACCTTATCCCGCTCCGTGAGGACCACCTGCTGGTCTAGGCTCAGTGCTCCCCGCTCTGCCTGCCGGTAGAACTCCACCATCACCGGGACCTTGAACACGCTTGCCGTGGGGAACAGCCTGTCCCCGTTGTAACTCGCCTCCTCGCCCGTGCCCAAGTGCTTGACGGACACCCCTAGCACGCCTTTGAAGCCCTCGGCGGCTCCCTTCAACGCTTCATCTAGAGTCATGTGGGTATCTCAGTCGTGGAGAGCCATAAAACCTTGGCAGGTTTTTTCAGGCAAGACGCGTATTGATGGTTGATGACTATGTCTGAGGAGCCCGTGTACGAGGCGGAGGTTGTGAGCGTCGCCAAGAGCTGCAGCGCCGGCCACAAGGTGGGCGACAGGTTCCTGGTGAACACCCACATGACCGGCGGAATCTGCGGGTACTGCTACCACGACCTGTTCCCGACGCTCATGAACATGTGCTACGGCGGCCAGATACCCTGGATGGACAACGAGGAGTTCACCTACGAGTGCCCCGACAGGTACAACCTGGTCACATTCAAGGTCACGAGGAAGAAGTAAGGCGGCCAGTAACTCTCTGCATGCGGCGGCTCTATCCCAGTGTTCGCTACAGGCTCCTGTAGCGTTATAACAAGGCTTATTAGCTATGCGGCATTCCCCTCTTGAAATCCCTGGGTGGCGTTATTGGTGGAGGAGCTGCAGCCTCGGAGAAGCATGTTCTGGTTCGTACAGGGCAACGTCAAGGTGCTGATGTTCTGCAGGGTCATCTGGTCCGCCAGCACCAGCATCGTCTACCCGTTCTTCAGCCTCTACATACTGGCGCTGGGCGGGACCGAGACCGAGGTAGGCCTCATCAACGCCCTGGGCATCCTCGCCGGCATGGTGCTATACCCGGTGGGCGGCTACATCGCCGACAAGTCGGGACGCGTAAAGCTCATAGGGTACAGCACCTTCCTCTACGCCTTCGCCCACCTCTTCTTCGTAGTCGCCAAAGACTGGAGGATGATAGCGTTGGGACAGTTCATGAGCCAGCTGCTGCTCTTCTACATGCCCGCCATGAACGCCCTGGAGGCGGACAGCCTGCCTCCCGGGGTCAGGGGCAGGGGCTTCGCCATGATGATGGCCGTACCGGGTGCCGTCAGGGTCGTGGCGCCCGTCATAGGAGGCTACGTCATAGACTGGTTCAAGGCAAGCAGCGGCTTGACCAGCGACCAGGCCATAGTGCTCGCGGTGAGGATATGCTGGACCGTGGCGTTCCTTACGGGGCTGCTGGTCGCGTGGCTCAGGCTCCGTTACCTGAAGGAGACGGTCACGGAGGAGGGCGGGGAGGGGTTCAGCTTCAGGCAGATACCCAGGATGATAATGCCGGCCTACAGGAGCATCGTGGACAGCCTCAAATGGATGACGCCGAGCCTCAGGGTCATCGTCGGCATCGAGATGTTCGCGAGCTTCTTCATAGCCATGAGCGCCCCGTTCTACGTCGTCTACGCCAAGAAGGTCATCGGGCTCGTGGAGAGCCAGTGGGGCCTCATCATGTTCATAAGCGGCCTCGTGGGGATACTGGCGGCTTTCCCCCTGGGCTCCATCACGGACAGGGTGGGCCCCCGGAGGATGATCCTCCTGGGGATGTTCGCGGCGCCGCTCATCGTCTTCGGCTACCAGTACGCCGGCGGCTTCGTGGGCGTCGCCGTGGTCCTCGTGGGGCTCAGCCTCTGCAACAACGTCATGATGCCGGCGTTCAGCACCATAATAGCCAACATCATCCCCCGGACCCGCCGGGGACGCCTCTACAGCCTCATAGGGGAGCGCGGGATAACTGTGAGCTTCGGCAACTTCTGGGGAGGAGGCTTCCTGCTGTTCCCGCCCGCCGCCCTAGGCGCCTACGTGGGCGGCCACGTGTACACGCTGGACCCAAACCTTCCGTGGATCATCACCAGCGCCGCGCTGCTGGTCTGCGCCGCGCTGATCTACCTGTTCGTCCGTGAGCCCGAGGAGGCCCAGCAATAGCATCCCCCGACCCAGACGGGGAAACCGTTATCACACGCCGTTTAACCCTTAAGACGTTAACCGGGGGAAAAGGGGTTGGAGGAGGCAGAGGCACTGGAACAGAGGGGCATGTTCTGGTTCATCCGCGGAAACATCAGGACCCTGATGATCTGCAGGGTCATCTGGTCCGCCAGCACCAGCATCGTCTACCCCTACTTCAGCTTCTACGTCCTCGCCCTGGGGGGCACGGAGAGGGAGGTGGGCCTCATAAGCAGCATAGGCATCCTCGCCGGCATGATCCTCTACCCGGTGGGAGGCTTCCTCGCCGACAAGGCCGGCAGGGTGAAGCTCATAGGGTACAGCACAATCCTCTACGCCTTCGCCCACATACCGTTCATAATCGCCAACAGCTGGCAGACCCTCGCACTGGGCCAGTTCCTCGCCCACCTCCTCCTCTTCTACTCGCCAGCCATGAACGCCCTGAGCAGCGACAGCCTGCCCCCCGGCGTGCGCGGCAGGGGCTTCGCGGTGATGATGGCGGTGCCGCAGGCCATACGCATCATCGCACCCTTCGTCGGGGGCCAGATGATCGCGTACTTCCAGGCCACCAGCGGCCTCAGCGAGGACATGGCACTGATACGGGCGGTGAAGCTGGCGTGGACCATCGCCTTCCTCACGGGGCTCCTCGTGGCCTACCTGCGGCTCAGGTACCTGGAGGAGACCATCGAGGACGACGAGTCCACGAGGTACGGCTGGAGGGACCTGCCCCGGGTCATGAAGGAGGCGTACCTGAGCATCGCCGAGTCCCTGAAGTGGATGGACAGGTCGCTGAAGACCATCGTGGTCATAGAGATGGTGGCGGCTTTCTTCGTGGCCATGAGCGCGCCTTTCTGGTCCATCTACGCGAAGACCGTTGTCGGCGTCAGCGTGCCCGATTGGGGCAACGTCAACCTCGTGAGCGGCCTGGTCGCGCTGGTGTTCGCGTTGCCCATGGGCCACCTTGTGGACACTTGGGGCGCCAAGAAGGCCGTGCTCGCCGGCATGCTCACGGCGCCGGCCATAATATACCTCTTCAGGTACACCACCGGGTTCTGGACGGTGACCCTGGCCATCACAGCGATATCTCTGTGCAACAGGATAATGATACCCGGGTTCAGCACCCTCATCGCCAACATGCTTCCCCGGGGGCGCCGCGGCCGCCTCTACAGCTTCCGCGGCGATCGCGGGGTGACCATAAGCCGGGGCAACTTGTGGGCAGGCGGCTTCCTGCTGTTCCCGCCCGCGGCCCTCGGCGCCTGGGCCGGGGGACAGATATACGCGTACAGCCCGGCGCTGACGTGGCAGATAACCAGCGCCGCGATCCTCGTCTGCGCCCTCATGGTCCTTTTCATGGTGAAGGAGCCCGAGGACGCGCAGGTATAACCCGAAAACTCTTTCAGACTCATCCAAGCATTCAGTTCCAGTGAACACCTTGGCTCACGCCACATCGCCGGGGAAAATCCTCGAGGTAGACCTTACCACGGGAGACACGGTGACGAAGCCCATACCGCGGGAGACGCTAAAGAGGTTTCTGGGAGGACTCGGTCTTAACGCGTGGCTTCTGTACCAGCACACGGGCCCGGACACCGACCCGCTCGGGCCGGATAACGTAGTGCTCGTGTCGCCCGGGCTGCTGACGGGCACCATGGCGCCGACGAGCCCCCGGGTGGAAGTCACCACCAAGTCGCCGCTCACAGGACTCATAGGCACCGGCAACTCAGGGGGCTACTGGGGGCCCCGGCTTAAGGAGGCGGGCCTCGACTCGCTGATGGTCCGAGGGGCCCCGGAGAAACCGGTCTACCTGGTCATAGACGAGGGCGACGCGTGTCTCCGCGGCGCGGCCGATATCTGGGGGCTGGACACCTACGAAGCCACCGACGAGCTGAAGAGCAGACACGGCGAAGAGTTCAGTGTCATGGCCATCGGCCCCGCAGGCGAGAACCTTGTCAGGTTCGCCGCCCCGGTGTTCGACAGGCAGCACATGCCTGGACGATGTCACGCCGGTGCAGTCCTCGGCAGCAAGAAGCTGAAGGCGGTGGTTGTCAAGGGGAGCCGGTCCGTGGAGGTGCATGACCGTGAAGCGTTCAGCGAGGCGGTGGCATTGTGCGAGGATAGGATAAGGAGCTACCCGGCGTGGAAGGCCAGGGCCAGGGCCGGCTCCATGGGCACCATAGGCGTCACCGAGGAGGGCGTGGACTACGACGAGGTAGTGGGCCCCTACCTTAGGCGGGGAGAGCCCGGCGTCTACTGCCCCTGCATGATGGAGGGTCTCTACGGGTGCAGCCTCCTGGCCGACGTCAAGGAGGGGCCCTATGCGGGGGTGGACGTCGCCTGCGCCGGCCTAACCCTGTACTCGGGAGCCGCCGCCCAGTACGGGATAGGGCTGCCGGCCGCTTTCAAGGTGAACGAGCTTTGCCAACGGTACGGGATGGACATGTTCGGTTCGTTCTTCTACGCCTACGAGCTCTACATGAGGGGCATAGTCTCGGAGAAAGACGTGGGGTTCAGGCTCGAGCTTGGCGACGATGAGGCGCTGATGAGGCTCCTCGGGATGATAGCACACAGGAAGGGCTTCGGCGACGTCCTCGCCGAGGGCTCTCTGAGGGCCGCCGCGGCGATAGGGGGCGACGCCCACAGGTACGTGCCGGCGGTGAAGGGGCTTGAGGTGATGCGGCTGGATCCCAGGGCCGCTTGGAAAGGCAACGTGTTCACCTCCATGAGCATACTAACCAACCCCCGGGGAGGCGACGACCTCAAGGGCACCCACGGCGTCTCCAACTACCCGGGGGTCTCAAGCTGGGCCAGGAAGCTGGGTATCGACAGGGAGGAGTACGGCCGCTGGCTCCTGGAGTGGCTTGACATGCCGGGGGGCTTCAAGGAACGGGTGTTCGGGGACCCGCCGGACATCGGCACCCCAGACGAGCTGCTCATGACCCTCTGGTACAACCACCTCACCAGCGCCTACAACAGCCTCGGCCTATGCATGTTCTCCTCAAGCGTCGCAGACGCCTTGGGCCCCAGCTACCAGGCAGCGCTGTACTCCGCCGCCACCGGCGTCGAGACCACCGCCTCCGACATGATGGAGGCCGGGGAGAGGGTATTCAACCTCATGAGGATGTACATCGTAAGAGAGGGAGCGAGGAGAGAGGACGACCACTGGCCAGACTCGTTCTACGAGGAGCCGTCCCCCGCCGGCGGCGAGAAGGGTCCGGCCTTCGACAGGGCGACCTTCGAGGGTCATCTGACCCGCTACTACCGGCTCAGAGGCTGGGACGAACGGGGCATCCCCACGGAGGAGACGCTCAGACGCCTTGGGCTAGACGATATAGCCGGCGACACCCCCTCTCTGTGACCCCCATAATTATAGGCGCCATCGGGGGGCTCCGCACCGGGACCCGGCTTCTTAATCTTATAAACCCTCTGAACCATGATTCATCCATGAAGCCACTCGTTCTTATCAGCCCGGGGACCCTCAACGTCCCCGAGGACGTGTCAGACACCCTCAAGGAGCTAGCCGAGGTGGTCTACCTCAAGGGAGACCTGGATGAGCACATCACCGAGGCCGCCGCACTCCTCGTAGGCGGGGAGCGGATAGACGCCGGGTTCCTCGAGAAGGCGCCCAAGCTAGGCATCGCGGCCCGCTTCGGCGTCGGCTACGACAACGTGGACGTGGAAGCCTGCACCGCCAGAAAGGTATACGCGACCCACACGCCGGACGTGTTGTCGGGGGCAGTCGCGGACCACACCTGGGCCCTCATACTGGGGTTCATGAGGAGGATACCAGCGGCCGACGCCTACACCAGAAACGAGTGGGCCAAGAGGGAGAGGAGGCTGCCATTCGGCTGGGACATGGAGGGAAAGTTCCTCGGCATACTTGGCCTGGGCCGCATCGGCACGGAGGTCCTCAAGCGCAGCCAGGGGTTCGGCGTCGAGACCATCTACAACGACCTCGTCGAGAAGCCGAGCCTGGAGGAGCGGTACGGCGTCAGGAGGGTCGATCTGGATACACTGCTACATGAAAGCGACGTGCTCACGGTCCACGTGCCCCTGACGCCGCTGACGTGGGGAATGATAGGGGCAGAGGAGATTGGGAAGATGAAGCCGTCGGCCGTGCTTGTGAACACGTCCAGGGGCCCAGTCATAGACGAGAAGGCCCTCACCGAGGCACTCAAAAACAAGCAGGTACGAGGGGCGGCCCTTGGCGTCTTCGAGGAGGAGCCCACGCCGCTGGACAACCCGTTGCTGGGGATGGACAACGTGGTTCTAACGCCTCACCATGCATCAGCCACCTGGGAAACCAGGAGGAAGATGGCGGAGACAGCCGTCGCCAACATCAAGGCGTACCTTGAGGGGAGGCGGCCGCCGAACCTGGTGCCCGAGCAGCGTGACGCCGCGTTCTAGCCCCACACCTTAAATCCAGTAAACCCTATTCCCGTTGAATCCATGGACCTATGGGCTAACCTCCCTGTGATGCTCGCGTGCTACGGCTACGTAGCCGGGCTCATATTAGCCGCGGGTAGGCTTAACAGACATCCCTCCGTGCCGAGGGGCGCAGGCAGGAAGTTCCTGCACGCCATGATCGGGAACCTGCCCCTAGCCATGCCCTTCTTCACTGACAGCCTTTTCCCCTTCCTGGTGGCGGCCCCCTTCATAGCGGTGACCTTTCTGGTCTCCCCCTACTCGCCTTGGCCCGGCTTCGCAGAGAGGATGAGGGGGCTCAGCGACATCACCGGTGAGGGACACGGCACGGGCCTCGTGCTCTACGCGGTGAGCTACAGCGCCCTGGCCCTGCTCTACGGGTCGAGGCCGTACGTGGTCGCCGCCGGGGTGCTGCCCATGGCCTACGGGGACAGCGCCGCCGCCCTCGTGGGCACCAGATACGGCAGGCACAGGTTCAGAGTCTACGAGTACAAGAGCCTGGAGGGGTGCCTCGGCATGTTCACAGGCAGCCTGCTGTCCCTGCTGGCTGGCATGGCGTACTTCTCCAGGGTATACGGGTTCAGCCTCCAGTCCCAGGTGCTGCCGGCGCTGGCTGTGGCAGCCGTTGCCACGTTGGCCGAGGCGGTAAGTCCCCGGGGGCTAGACAACCTGACGGTGCCGGCTCTGGGGGCGTTGACGTTCATCGCCGTGGGCGGTGGCCACTGATGGTGTTCGTGGTGATAGACGGCCTCGACGGCTCCGGTAAGAGCACCCAGGCACGGCTCATCTGCAAGAGGGCGACCGAAAAAGGGCATACATGCATCCTAAGGGTCCACCCCTCCTCCGACAGCCTCCTCGGCCGCCTGGCCAGGGGCTGTCTCCTCCAAGAAGGGAGGAAGGCTCACGCCTCGGCGTCCCTCCTCTACCTCCTGGACGTGGCCCGTTCCCTGCTTCTGTACGGGTGGAGGAGGGTCGACTACCTGGTGTTCGTCAGGTACCTCATGGGCACCGCGTACCTGCCCGAGCCCCTCCACGTCGTGGCTTACCTGTTCTTCTACAGGCTTGTGCCGCGGAGCAGCCACATGTACTTCATCGACGTGTCCCCCGAGGAAGCCCATAGACGCATAGAGGCCGGGCGCAGCAGGAGGGAGATGTTCGAGTCCCTGGAGAAGCTCCGTCGGGTCAGAGCCAGGGCGATTTCTCTGGCGGCGGGGGGGCCCTGGACGATCATAGACGGGGATCAGCGGCGGCAGGCCGTCCACCGGCGTCTCGCGACGCTCATCGGTCTCTGATCCTGCTCAGGAAAAACATGCCTATGGATAGCGTGGCCAGCTGGACGTACAGGGGAGCGGTGAACCCGTATCTCTCCAGCAGCACGCCCGCGAGCCATGGCGCGGGGACGGCCCCTGCTCGGCCGTAGGCGTCGAGCTTCCCCATGACGGAGCTACGTCGCTCCCGGGGCACGAGCTCGCTTATGAGGCTTGTCCAGCTCGGCAGCCAGAAGCAGATGTCGAGGGCGCTGACGCCGTTGAAGAGCACGAACGTCCACACCGACCTGAAGAGAATGAACCCGGCGGCGGTTACGTAGGCCATGGCCACGCTGGCCATGAGCATCCTCTTACGGTTCACCCTGTCTCCGAGCCTCCCCAGGGGTATGCTGCCCACAGCCCAGACCAGGTTGAAGCTTGTGCTCATGAAGCCCAGCTCCAGGGGCGTGAAGCCCTGGTAGTCGGTGAGGGCACCGTAGAAGAGGCTGTAGGCCACCGCGTAGCCGAACCCCTGAGTCAG
>Ga0180438_10007944_pt1 | contig 13655 bp, 8 predicted proteins | sample SS_ome_12_FD_132455 | JGI IMG/M metagenome (GOLD analysis project Ga0180438, IMG submission 132455) | Hypersaline lake sediment archaeal communities from the Salton Sea, California, USA - SS_3_D_2 metaG | ecosystem: Environmental > Aquatic > Non-marine Saline and Alkaline > Hypersaline >... | reverse complement strand
GTTGGCGGCCTTCATCGATGTCGGCCTTGAGATGCTCGGCGTGCGTGAGCGCCGCCGGCGGTTCGGCCTCGTCGAGCCGCGCTTGCCAGCGGGCCTCGAAATCGGGCGCGGCAACTCCGTCCTTGAGATCAACGTGTACCCGGTTGATCCGCGGCGTCTGCCCGCTGATCTTTTCGGCCACGGCCATCGACGTGTAGATCCCGCCGAAGGATCGCACGGTCCTCGGCTGGTCGACGATTCCGACCAGGGTCAAGCGGAACTCGCCGCCGAGGGCGTGGACCTTGAAGTCGTCGCCCGGCTCAAGCCCCAGCCTGCCCATGCGGCTTGCGGCCGCCGAGGAAGAAACCACCGCCTCCATGCGCTGCGGGTGCTCGGCGTCGAACCACCGCCCCGCGACCAGCTTGAAGGGGGATCGGGCCGCGTTGGTGCCGGTGAGGATCGTCCCGCCCGGTCCCCTTGTCCTGAACTCACCTTCCCCGGACCCGGCCCTCTGCTGGCCGGGCGCCCGTGGGGAGCCGGGCTGGCGGCCGGGTCCTGCCGGGCCGCGCGAGCCCGCTGGCCGGCCTCCCGGCGGCCTGACCGGGTAGAGCATCCTCGTGCGCACGGCCATCACCGGCTCGACGCCGGCCACATCGGGGTCGCGCCGGAGCCGCTCGAGAACCTGCGGATCAAGTGCCTCGGCGAGCACGCTGTCCGAAGGGTATTCGGCGGCGGCACGCCGGGTCTGCAAAATGGCGTCGTACGGACCGAGCAACCGCTCGGCCAGCGCCCCCGAGCGTCCCACCAGCGCGTCGTAACCGCCGATAACCCAGATAACCAGGCACGCCGAGGCGGCGGTGGCCAGGGAAGTCAACAGCAGGCGGACCCAGTGCCTGCGTGCCTCCGCGGCAACGACCGTCGGGACGGCTCTCATGCCGGCACCTCCGCGACTTGGGTCGCGGCCACCACGCTTTGGTAGTGCGTGGCCAGGGCGTCGGCGTCGCCGAACTGCGAGGTCTCGAAAGTGTCGATGACCCCGCCGTCCTTGAGCACCACGATCCGGGCGGCCCAGACCGCCACCGACGCCTCGTGCGTGACCATGACGATGGTCCGTCCCTGCTCGTCGCTCAGCGCGCGGAGCAGGCGGCAGATTTCCTGCCCGGCGATCGAGTCCAGGTTCCCGGTCGGCTCGTCGGCCAGGACGATGGCCGGGTCGGTCACCAGGGCGCGGGCGATGGCCACCCGCTGTTGCTCGCCGCCGCTGAGCTGGTCCGGCCGGTGCTTGCGGCGATCGGCGAGCTGGAGCCGTTCGAGCAGGACATCGAGCCGATCGGTGCCCTGCCGATTGGAGGAGTCCATGAGGATCGGGAGCATGATGTTCTGCTCGGCCGAGAGCGTGGGGATCAGGTTGTAGGCCTGGAACACCAGCCCGATGCGGCGGCGGCGAAACCGCGTAAGCGCGCGGTCGGACATCGCGAATAGGTCGATGCCTTCGACCTCGACGCTGCCGGCGTCGGGCGTGGCCAGGCCGGCCATCAGGTGCAAGAGCGTGCTCTTTCCCGATCCGCTGGCCCCCATGACGGCCACGAACTCGCCGGGATCGACCGTAAGCTCGACCTCGCGGAGGGCTTCGATCACCACGTTTCCCTGCCGGAAGCGCTTGGTCAGGTTCTCGACGCGCAGCGGTGGAGGGGGGGAACTGGACGGACCGCTCACGTTGGGCTCCTTTCGAGATGCCGGCTGCTGCCGGAGGCCGTCAATTCTCGCGTGTCGTGGCCGCGCTCCGCTTCGTGGGCCAACAAAGCACGATGGCTGCCGCCAAGCTGAGCGCGACCATGACGTACTTCCTGAGATCGCCTTGGCCGAAGCCCCGCTTGATGAACGCATCGTAGATGAACCAACCGCCGACGAAGGCCACGGCAAGCCAGGCGACAGCCGTGCCGGGGAGCCGGAGGTTCATCCACAACAACAGCGCAGCCACCAGGGCGAGCCCGCCCATGACCAGGCCGAACTTCAGTCCCGCCGTGCCCCCCTCCCTTCCGAGAAGGCTCAGCAGCCCGCTCGTGATCACGGCCGTCCCAAACAGGGCAATCGCCAAGGGCTTGCTCTGCCGCGGCATGGCGCGCACTCCTCGGTGGTCGGGCCGGGCCGGTCGCTACTCTTCGGGCTGGGCCATGTCGAACTGGCGGTCGAGGTAGGATTTCACCAGGCTGCCCGACGTGTGGACGCCTCCGGTCGTGATCCCTATGCAACAGACGAACTTCGCGTCGGCGGCGGTCGAGGTGTCGTTCGGATCGCCGACGTCGTACACGGCGCAGAAGCGGAGATAGGAGTTTGAGGGGACGCTCTTCCCGTATGCCTTCGGGTAGTGGAAGATCGGTGCCTCTTTGACGATGCCGTCGGCGCCGCACAGGTTGCAGCGGCTCCCGATGCCGAGCACGATGTAGTCGTGGTTCTCGTTAAGCCGCACACCGAGGAGGCGATCCTCCCCATAGGGCTTCTGCAACATGACGACGTTGGAACCGGTGTCCAGCGTGCGTCCGCTTCCATAAGGTTGTGAATCGACGTACGGACTCAAGGTCGGATGGAAGTCGTCGCGGTCCACGAGGTCGTTTTCCATGTCGTAGACCGTCGTGATTCCCGTGGTGCTTAGGCACTTGCGCTGAGCGGAGGTAAGAGTGCCCGCCGTCAGATCGCCGCCATAGCTGCCGCCCGGCGGTCCCGGTAAGAGGTCGCTGATCGCGGAACCGCCGTCGGTCATCAACGAATCGAAATGATTGGGTGCCCGGAAGTAGGTGCTGCGGAAGGTCAAAATCGCCTTCTCCAACTCCGTGATATTGGTGGCGCCTGCCGACTGGTTGCCCGAACTCATCATGTCGGGCAACAGCGGGACCAGGATGCCGGCGATGGCGATCAGGATGGCCATGACCACCACGAGTTCCAGTAACGTCAACCCGCGGCGGCCGGCGCCTGCGCGGCGAGCGGGCGGGGGGCACGACAGGGGTCGAACTTGTGGGAAGCCGGTCATCGGGGACTCCTTCGGATGGAAAAACAGGGGAGGATGCGATCGGGCGGACCTTGCGGCCGCGTGGGGCAGTCGGGCATTTCTCCGGCGCCGTGCCCACGCCGCTTCCTGCCCGCGGCCGGCCGGGTTGTGGCTGCGCGCAGAGATTCCGACTATACTGAGGTACCGTGGTGGCGCCGGATTGTGGACAACCGGGAGACCGGTTTTCCGGCTCGGCGCCGCAACTCTCTGTCCTGAAAAGAGTTGCGTACTGCACAAGAGACGCGGGCAGTCCTGCCGGGGGGCCGGATCGGCCGGCGCCGTCCATCATTGGGGTCGATTTGCGGTATGGTTCTTGACGCCACGAAACGCGAGACGAGCTGCGGGCTCGACGCCGCGGACGAGCTGGCCCAGCTCCGAGCCCGGGGAGAAGAAGCGGTCGTCGAGCTGTTCGGTCGTTATCGCCCGAGGTTGGCGCGGATGATCGTGCTGCGGCTCGACGACCGGATGCTCGGCAAGATCGACGTCGAAGACGTGCTGCAGGACGCCTACGTCGAGACGGCCCGGCGGATTGAGGACTACCTCGACCGGCCCTCGGTCCCCTTCTTCGTTTGGCTCCGGCAGATCGCCGGGCAGGTGCTGATTGACGCCCAGCGGCGGTACCTGGGCACGAAGATGCGCGACGTCAACCGGGAGATGAGCCTCTGTGCCTGGGGAGGGGCGAGCGCCAGCTCGGCCTTCCTGGCGGCCGAGCTGGCCGACAGTCTGACGACCCCCAGCCAGCGTGCCGTGCGCAACGAGATGGTCTGCGAGCTGAGGGATTGCCTGGAGAAGCTCGACGAGATCGACCGTGAAGTCCTGGTGCTCCGTCACCTCGAGGAGCTCAGCAACAACGAGGTGGCCGGAGTGCTGGGCATCGACAAGTACGCCGCGAGCAAGCGTTACCTGCGGGCAATCGAGCGGCTCCGGGGCGTGATGTGCGTTTGCCGGTGACCCCCATGTCCGATTCGCCCGACAACCGAGACCCGGTGGAGCTGCTGGCCGACGAGTTCGCGGCCCGGTGCCGGCGGGGTGAGAACCCGTCGGTCTTCCAGTACGTTGCCGAGCACCCGCGATACGCCCGGCAGATCGAGACGCTCTTCCCGACCGTGGCCATGATGGAGCAGCTTCGGCTGGACGAGAGGGCACGGCGCGAGGCCGCCTTGCGACACGGTCGCCCCGCCGACCCGCCCGGGCAAATCGGCGACTTCGACGTCATCCGGGAGATCGGGCGCGGCGGGATGGGCATCGTCTACGAGGCTATTCAGCGGTCGCTTCGGCGCCGGGTCGCCGTGAAGATCCTGCCGAAGCACGCGCTGCTTCTGGAAAGGCACCTGCGACGCTTCCAGCGCGAGGCGCAGACCGCCGCACGACTGCACCACACCAACATCGTTCCGGTCTTCGGCGTGGGCGAGCAGGACGGCTTGCACTACTACGTGATGCCGCTGGTCCGCGGCGTCGGCCTCGACGAGATCATCCGGGAGCTGCGGCGCACTGCCGCCGACGCAACGGGGGACGCGCCGCGCCGCGATGGCCCCGGTGCGCGCGATCGAGACGTGCGCAGCGCCGTGCGGGCGTTGTTGCGCTCCAAAGAAACCAACGCATCCGGCGAGCGCCGGCACGACGTGCGCGACGATGCTCGCGACGAGTGCGCGGGCAGCCGGGCAGGGCCGCTCAGCGACGGTCGCGTGAATCCTTGGCGGACCGTGGCCCAGATCGGTCTGCAGGCGGCCGAGGCCCTCGATTACGCCCACGCCCAGGGCACGCTGCACCGGGACGTCAAGCCGGGCAACCTGCTCGTCGACGCCGAGGGAAACGTCCACGTCGCCGACTTCGGCCTCGCCCGCGCCGTGGATGCTGCCGACCGGAGCGTAAGCGGCGAGGTCGTGGGCACGCCGCGGTACATGGCTCCCGAGCAGGTGCAAGGCCGAGCCGACGCCCGCAGCGACGTCTATGCCCTGGGCCTGACGCTCTACGAGCTGCTCACGCTGCGCCCGGCGTTCGATCCGGCGTCTTGCCGGTCGGGGCGCGACGGGCGGCACGCCGAGTGGGACCCGCCGCCCCCCGGCAAGATCGATCCCGCCGTTCCGCGCGATCTCGAGACCATCGTTCTGAAGTGTCTCGCACACGAACCCTCGCGGCGCTACCAGACCGCGGCCGCGTTGGCGGCCGACTTGCGGCGTTTCCTGGAGGACAAGCCGGTCCGCGCGCGCCGGGTTTCGGCCCTGGAACGCGCCTGGCGCTGGTGCCGGCGCAACCCGGCCCTGGCCGCCACGTCGGCGTTGGCCGCGGTGCTGCTGGTGGGCGTTGGGGTGACCGCCCTGGTGGGCGATCTGCGAACCAGAAGGGCCTACGCGGAAACCAGAAGGGCGCTGGCCCGTGCCGAGGCGACTTCGCAGGTGGCCCTCGGTGCGCTCGAGGACATCTACCTGCAGCTCTCGCCCGATCGAGTCTGGATCGCGTCCGATTCCGACCCCGGCGGTGAGGCATGCGCTTGCATCGGGCTCCGTTCGGGCATCTCTTCGGCCGCCGAACGCCCGCTCACCCAGGTGCAAGCCTCCGAAAAGACCGCGGCCCTGCTGGAGAACCTGCTGGTCTTCTACGACCGCCTGGCAGAGCAGGCCGGCAACGATCGTCGCGTGATGCTCGAATCGGCCATCGCCAGCCGGCGCGTGGGCGACATCCGCCAACGGCTCGGCCAGGTCGATCACGCCGAGGAGGAGTACGGGCGCGCCCTGGAGAAGCTCGTTGCATTGGACGCTTTGTCGCGGGCGGACATCGAGGTCTGCGTCGAACGGGCCCGTTGCTTCAACGAGATCGGCAACCTCCGCTCGGCAAGACTCCAGCCGGAGCGGGCCTATCAGGCCCACCGGGACGCGCTGGCGGCCCTCGAGCCGTTCGAGGGTGGCCCGATCGGGCAGCGGGGGCGCCTGCACGAAGAATGCCGATATGAATTGGCGAGAACGTACTATTTCCTCGGGAGTAAGTGGTCAGCCGCGTTCGGGAGCGGCGGCAGCGAGGCCGGGCGCGACGGGGGGATGCCCTCGGTGCCGCCCTACCAGGGCCGGGAGTACCGCAAGTCGGCGATCCGCATCCTCGAGGAGCTGGCCCGGGAGTACCCCGAAGCCCCGGACTACCGGTTCCTGCTCGCACTGTGTCACCGGCCCCCGGGGATCGTCCCGGAACCGGCCCGCGGTTCGGCCGATTCGCAGGGCAGACAGCGGGCCCTCCGGCTGCTGGAGGACCTGAAACGCGAGTATCCCCAAGTGGCCGATTACCGGTACGAGCTGGCCGCCACGTACGCCTGGGTCCACGTCGGCTTGTTCCCCTGGCAGGGGCGTTCCACCTCGGCAGCAAAAGCCGAAGAGGGTCTACGCAAGGCGCTCGACGAGTCGGAGTGGCTGGTCGCTCACAATCCGACCATACCGCACTTCGCCCGCTCCAAGGCGCTAATCCTCGCCAAGCTGGGCACGATCTGCCGCGAGACCGGCCGTCCCGATGAGGCCGAGCACTTCTTCGCCGACGCCCTGCAAACGCAAGAGGCCCTGGTTGCCGGGCTGGCCGACCCGACTCTTCACGACCGGGTCCTCACGGAGTTCATGCGTCTGCGCCTGGGAGAGATCTGCGGCCCGGGCCGCGGGGAGGCGGAGCATCCGGACGCTTCACGCGAGCCCGTCGATCTGTTGCAGACGTGCGTTCGGAACCTCACGGAACTCATGAACCGGACCGAACTAGCGGATGACCGGCTTGCGGCGACTTCGCTACAGGCTGCCCGAAACGCTCTCGTTCATGCACGCGCCGCCGCCCATCCGAACACGAAGGCTGCGCCGACCGCCCCGCGTTCCGGCCGGTGATTTCAAGGTGACTCCGCAGAGTCTTTGCCGTCGAGGTCCACGCAGTAGGCCGTCGCGTTGACGATTCTCCCGACCCGGCGGACGGTAGACGCTTGGACTGGGCGATTAGTGCTCCTGCCAAGGGAGCCCGTCCAAGTTCGTGCCCGGGCTGTTGGGCTTGACGTGGCCGTCGAGCGGGCTGTAGATCCAGCCGGCCGGTTGCGTTCGGCCACCGACCCACACGCGGGAGTCTTTGTCGGGCGGCTCGGCGTCGGCGTCGTCGACGACTAGCACTCCCCGCGCCCCGGAGAGCGGGTTGGGCGGAAGCTCGCCGGCGAAGTACGGCCCCAGCGTGTAACCGCGGGTCGGCAGGGGCGCGGTTTCGCCCAGGCGGTTGCTCGGGCGGAGCATCTGGTCGTGGAACTCCTGCGAGGTGCGAGTCCGGATGGCGGGATACAGCCCGTCGTGCTGGACCTTGAACAGCTCGATCGCCACGCGCAGCGAGCGAAGGTTGTAGCGCAGGGCCGCTTCCTGCGCGTCATGCACGCGCCGCGGCAGGGCGGCCAAGAAGCAGAAGATCGCCACGACGACGACAACCGTCGCCAGGTCGAGCCATCGGCGCGTACCGCCAGCGGCATACATTCGACCGGTCTCCTGCGTGGGCCCGAGCGGCCCCCGGGCCGAGAATGGAAGCATCCATGAGACGAGAAGCGATCGGAATGGAACGGAACAGTTCTCCACCTAAAGTATAGCTTATTCTCGGGGTCAAGGGCGGCCGCACGCACCCCGGAAGAGTGGGCGTCCCGCGGCGCCGAGCGGGCCTTTCCCCGGCGTGTGCGCGGCGTCAATCGACCAGCTCCCGCTCGATGTCCTCAAGCGATTTCCCCTTGGTTTCCGGGAGCATGGTCTTGATGTAGAGGAACCCGGCCAGGCAAATCGCGCCGTAGAGCCAGAAGGTGCCGTGGGCCCCCAGGCCGCGCTTGAGGAAGGGGAAGGTGAAGGTCAGGGCCGTGCAGCCGATCCACAGCGAGAAGACGGCCACCGACACGGCGGCCCCGCGAATCCGGTTCGGAAAAATCTCGGAGATGACGACCCAGGTTACCGGCGCCAGCGACATGGCGTAGCAGGCGATGGCCGAGACGACCAGCACGAGCATGTGTACGCCCTTGCTCTCCAGGAAGTATCCCGTGCCCAGCACCGCGTAGATGCCGGCCAGCCCGGCCGCGCCGATCATCATCAATACGCGCCGTCCGAACCGATCGACCGTGTAGATGGCGACGAACGTGAAGGCGAGGTTCACCACACCGGTAATCACGATGTTGAGCATGATGTCGCTGACGTCGTAGCCGGCGGCCGCAAACACCTCCTGGGCGTAGTTGAAGATCACGTTGATTCCGCACCACTGCTGGAAAACGGCCAGAACTACGCCCAAGCTGAGGATGCGGAACATCTTCGGCTCCAAGAGATCGGCGAAGCGGACCCGCGCGATTTCCTCGCTGGCCAGGGTGGCGCGGACGTCGGCCACCTCGGCCTCGGCGTAGCGCTCGCCGCCGACGCGGGCCAGCACCCGGCGGGCCTGGTCGTCGCGCCCGTACTTCACCAGCCAGCGGGGGCTCTCGGGCACGAAGAACATCAGCAGGAAGAACGCCAAGGCCGGCACCGTCTCCGCCCCGAACATCCACCGCCAGCCCACCTGTCCGTTCCAGGATTCGCGTATGAAGTCCAGCGCAGCGTCGTCGGGCACCTGCTCGGCGATCAGCCAATTGACGATCTGCGCGGCCAGGATGCCGATCACGATGGTAAGCTGGTTGATCGACACGAACCGCCCTCGCATTTCCGCCGGCGAAACCTCGGCGATGTACATGGGCGAGAGGTTCGAGGCCAGACCGATGCCCACGCCCCCCAACCAGCGAAACAGGTTGAACCAGACGAAGTCCCAGGCCAGCGCGGTCCCGACCGCCGATACGCTAAACAGCAGCCCCGCGGCGATCAGCAAGCGCCGGCGTCCGAAGCGGTCGCTCAGCACGCCGGAAACGACCGCGCCGACCAGGCAGCCGATCAGCGCGCTGCTCATGGCGAGACCCTGGAGGAACGGGCTTTCGCTGATCCGGAAGAACGGCTCGTAGAACGGCTTGGCCCCGCCGATAACCACCCAGTCGTAGCCGAACAGCAGCCCGCCCATCGCCGCAATGATGCAGATGAGCCAAAGGAAGCCCATGCGGTAACGGGCAGCGCTTAGCTCGGTCGCGGTCATCCGGCGGTTCCTTGCGATCGGGTTTGTCTGCGGAGGCTCAGGGCTTCGACACGTCCTTTACCGTTTCCGGCCGACAATCACATCAATCTCGGCGACCGACGCGAACGGCTGCCCCTTCACCTCCGAGAGGGCCTCCAGCTTGAGGTAGCGCCCTTTGCGCGGCTCCGGGAAGCGGACCGTGCGCCGGGCCGCGCCGTCGGGCCACTCTCCAGTGACGGCGGGCCGGCCCCACCGGCCCGGGTCGTCGCTTACGTACACGGCAAACCGGGCAATCCGCCCGTTGATCATATCCTGACGCGGCACGTAGACCAGACCCGCCACCTCGACCGGCTCCTTCAGATCGATGACCAGGTGGTGCGGATGACCCGCGGGCTCGGGCTCCCAGGCGGTGTGCCAGAGGGTTGCCGGGTCGCCGTCGATGGCCCGCCATGCCTCGTAGCCCTCGGCCTGGCTGTCAACCCGGATCGTGGCCCCGAGACGTTGCAGTAGCGACGGCTCTTTGAAGAGTGCGCAGACCTGATCGGGCGTGAGCTGCACTTGCGGGTCGAAGCGGTCGCTCGCCATGTACTGCAGGAGGCTGTAGCGCATCTGCCGGGCGACCGGGCGCTCGTCGAGGTCTTCCCAGAGGTCGATCGACGAGACCAGCAGCTTCCCGCCGCCGACCCGCGCTTCAAACACCAGCCCGAGCCGCTTGGGCTCGAACCAGTCGGGCACCACCTGCACAATGGGGCGAAGCTCGGCAGGCAGGCCGTCGAGCACCATCACCGCCCCGCGACGGACCGGGTCCCACCACTGCCAATTGCTGTGGTACTCCGTGGGAAAGGCGGCCAGGGCCGGATGCCCGGGATCGCAGAGGATCCCCAGCGTGTGCGGGGCCTGGCCGCGGGTCCACGCCGTGTTCCAGAAGATCGACGAGAAGCCCAAGGCCACGTCGGTCTTCACGGCCTTGGGCCTGGGCAGCAGGAGCACCTTGCCGCCGGACTGAAGCCGGGCCAGGGCCGCGGGGTCGAGGCACCGGGCGACCATCACGTCGTCGGGCGGATCCGCGGCGGCTCGGGCCGGGTAGACCCAGAGGTCCCAGTCGTTCTCGATCTCCGTGCCCGCGATGCCCACGACCAGGCGCAGCTTCTGCGGCGCCTTCACGGCAGCCAGCGGCGCCGCGATCTCGTCCACGCTCGTCAGCTTGCCCGTGGGCAATTCCAACGGCCCGAGCTCCCCTCCAGCGACGGGCTGTCCGGCCGGATCCAGCAGCTTCCAGGGCAGCCGTGCCGCGGCGAGGTCTTCCGGGCCGAACTGGGCCACGTCGATCTCGGCCGAAAAGGTCTCACCGGCCGTGAAAACCCGCTTCTCCATCCGGGCCAGCGGCACCGTGGCGTTTGAGAAGCGGCGGAACTCTTCAGGGCTGACGTAGGGCTTGTCGTCCCAGAACGGATCGAGCGGGCCGACCAGCGCCGTGCCCTGGCCCGGGAAATCGTGCAGGTCCAAGAGCTGGAACCCCCCGAACCCCGGCGTGCGCAGGGCCGACTCGATCTCCTCCTTGTAGCAGAGGACCTGGAGCTTGCCCGAGGCCATGAGGAACTGCCGGGCCTGGTCGCCCATGCCGGCCGCGTCGAGGAAGTCGCGGAAGATCTCGAGGTTCTTCGGCTTCAGCACCCCGGTGTACTTGGGAATCTCGTCGAAATCAGGGTACACGCACCACTGGCCGATCTCGTGCGAAATGATCGGCACGTCGTACTTCTCGACGAAGCTCCGATAATCGGTGACCGTCTCCGGCGGCCGGGCGTTGATCCGCGACCGCAGGCCCGCGCCCCACGCCTGGATCCGCGGGGCCGGCGTGACGTGGAACTGGCTCTCGGTGATCATCGGCCAGCCCGACGCGCTGGTGTAGAGCCGGCGGGGGTCCTTCTCGCAGTAGTGCGTCACCCACTTCTTTAGGTATTTCGCGCCGCGCTCCGGCCCCGCCGGCTCGTTGCCGTAGGCCAACAGCAAGAACGACGGGTGGTTGCCGTAAGCCCGTAGGATCCGATCGGCCTCGTCGTACAGCCAGCGGTCGAGTGGGCGTCCCTCGCCGATGGCGGCTCCCTGGTTGGCCCAGGACGCGCACTCGATCTGGAAGTAAAACCCCAGCTCGTCGGCGGCGACGAAGGCGGCCTCGGGCGGGCAGTGCGAATGGAACCGGATATGGTTCAGCCCGTGCGCCTGGCACGCTCGGATCACCCGCTTCCACGACTCCACGTCGGTGGGCGGGTAGCCGGTCAACGGGAAGATGCAGCACTCCAGCGTGCCGCGCAAGAACAGCGGCCGGCCGTTGAGCACGAACTGCGTGCCGCGCGTGGCGATTTCCCGCATGCCGAAGGTCACGGTCCGCTGGTCCTTGGAGCGATTGTTCCCCTTGCCGGCGTCGAGCGTCACGGTCAAACGGTAGAGCGTGGGCTGGAACTCGTCCCATGGCTGGAGCTGGTCGCCGAGGGGATACAAGAATGTCATATCCGGCTCCCACCGCGGTCCGGGCGGACAGAACAGCTTGAACTCGGTTGCCGGCGGCGTGTGCGCCGTTTGGGTGTTGCAGGCCACGACCTTGAGCGTCACCTCCCCGTCGGTGATGAAGCCCGTGCGATTGCCGAAGGCCAGCCTTACCCGGGCCTGCTTTTTGGCCAGATCGGGATAGACCTGCACGTCCTCGATCCACACCGGCGGCGTCGCCCTTAGCTCGATCCGCCCGACGATGCCGTTCCAATTCGACTGGGTGTGGTCGGAGACGCTGTGGGAGTTCGGTCCCACGCCCACGATTATGCGGTTGTCCACGCGGATCGTCACCCGGTGCTCTCCCGGCGTGAGGTGCTCCGTCAGATCGTAGACGTGCGGCGTGGAGAGCGAATCGGCCGTACCGACCCGCTCGCCGTCGACCCACACGGTGGTCTGCCAGTGGCACCGTTCGAGCGTCAGCGTGATGTGTTGGCCGCGCCACGGCTCGGGGATCGTGACGAGTCGCTGATACCACGCCGGGCCCACGTAGTGTTTTTCCGGCTGGAGCCAGAAGGGGACCTTGATGTTGCCCGGCTCGCGGTACTTCGCGTACCGCGGCGAGGTGAAGTAGGACTGGTCGATGATGCTGCCCGTCCACGCCGTGTCGAGCGCCACGCCGTCGCCGTGACCCTGCTCTTGCAGCGAACCCGGCAACTCGATGCGGTCGGGCAGCGGCCCGGCGAACCACCGGCCCGCCTCGCCCGCGTCCTCCGGATCGAGGCGGAAAGCCCAGCGGCCCGAGAGATCCAGCTCCTCGGCACCGCAGGCCGTGGAGCAAACCACCGACACGACGATCCACACTCGCAACAGACCGCTCATCTTTCGGGCCTCCGACTATTGGCGTTCGACACCCACATGGCCAACGACCGTTTGGGTGCCAGGGGCGGCTTGTCCGCCCCTGCGATTTACAGCAGCGGCAGACAAGCTGCCGCTGGCACCCGGCGGCGCTGGCACCCGGCGCCGCTGGCACCCGGCGCACAAAACGTACCTGGTCCCTTTTTCGTTTCACACGGGCGTCGTCACCACGGGCGTGCCCCGCGCGGCCAGGGCCCGGTCGATGCGGGCGAGCTGCTCGTCGGAGAGCTCCCACCCCGAGGCGCCGGCGGTCTCGCGGATCTGCTCGGGCCGCTTGGCCCCGCACAGCGCGGCGGTGATCCCCGGCTGGCGGGTCGTCCAGCGGATGACCACCTGGGCCACGGTGTGCCCGGCGTCGGCGGCCACCTCCCGCAGCGCGTCGACCAGGTCGCAGTTCTTCTGCCACTCTTTGCCCCGGAACATGGGGTATTTGCGCCGGGTGTCGGTCTCGGCGAACACGTGGTCGCGCAGGAGCTTGCCCGCCAGCAGCCCCTTCATGAGCGGCCAGTAGACCAGCACGGCGACGCCCCGCTTAAGGCACCAGGGAAGCGTGTCGGCTTCGATCTGGCGCTGCAGCATGTTGTACGGCGGCTGGTACGCGGCAATCGGACACTCGGCGGCGAACTCGGCGAGCTGGCGCACGTCGAAGTTGGAAACGCCCACGGCCCGGGTCTTCCCCTCGTCCATCAGCCGCTTCAGCGCCCCGGCCGATTCGGCGATCGGCACGCTCTCGTCGGGCGCGTGGAGGTAATAGAGTTCGACGCGGTCGGTCCCCAGACGGCGCAGGCTCTCTTCACACTGCCGGCGCAGCGCGGCGGGCGAGGCGTCGTGGGCCGCCTTGGTGCCTTGCCAATAAAGCCCGCCCTTCGTGGCGAGCACCATCTCGTCGCGGCGCTTGCCCAGGGCCCGGGCGATCAGCTTCTCGCTCTCGCCCCGGTAGCCGTACATGTACGCGGTGTCGAGATGGTTGATCCCCAGATCAAAGCACGCCCGGATCGTGGCGATGCTCTCGGCGTCGGAGGTGCCCGGGCTGGCGATGCCGGCGATCGGCCAGCATCCCAAGGCCACTTCAGAGACCGTCATGCCGGTATTGGCCAGGGGGCGATAGTTCATGCTCGGCAGTGACCCCGACGGGATTTGAACCCGTGTTGCAGGCTTGAAAGGC
>Ga0180438_10007941_pt1 | contig 13663 bp, 10 predicted proteins | sample SS_ome_12_FD_132455 | JGI IMG/M metagenome (GOLD analysis project Ga0180438, IMG submission 132455) | Hypersaline lake sediment archaeal communities from the Salton Sea, California, USA - SS_3_D_2 metaG | ecosystem: Environmental > Aquatic > Non-marine Saline and Alkaline > Hypersaline >... | reverse complement strand
TCGAACGTCGAGTCAACTGTGTCATCCTCATGTCGCCAATTGTGTGAGGGTTGAGAGAACGGGAACACAAATCCAGTGTTCGCGAACGATTTTCTGGCCAAAAGCATTATACTTAAAAAGGACTGTAAAGGCAAGTTGCTCGCATTGGGGGTCGGTGGTCACGCTGTATGGCTCCGCTTTCCAAGTTGACATGGGTGCGATTGGGCGCTATAATTGTCTGTGTGGTTGTACAGTTGGCTCGAGGGTGAGCGGAGGCGTGTGGAGCTTCAAGGTGGGTGCTAGAGCGGAAGCCAAAGCAACTCCGTGCTGCGATGTCGCATGACGCCCCGGGAAGCTCTCTTTTGTTTTGGTCACAAAATGGGAGGAGATCAGAGCAGGGATGCTTAAATTGACAGCCCTGACTGCCGACGAGCTGGAGGCAATCCATCAAGCTACGCTGCACATTCTCAGCAATGTCGGCGTCGTGCTCACCCAGCCGGAGGGCCGGGAGATCTTGACCGGCGCTGGTGCCAAGGCATGGGAGGACCGCGTCCTCCTGCCGCCTGAGCTGGTGGAACGAACCCTTGCCGGGTGCCCATCCGGGGTGGCTATCCGCGGCCGGAACGGCGCGGCCCAGGTGTTGGGAGATGGGAGTCTCCACTGGCACAATGTCGGCGGGGCGCGCGACGTCTTTGAGCCTGGCGCCGCCCAGCGGCGGGCAGCCACGGTGCAGGATGTACGCGACAGCACCCGTCTCCTCGACGCGCTGGATCGTGTTACATCGATCACGCCGTTCTTTACCCCACAGGACGTGCCAGGATCCCTCATGTCGCTGGCCATGTACCGTCACGCCCTGCCCCACACCACCAAACCGCTTCAGGGACCGGGCGTGGTCAATGGCACCGAAGCTCGGCTGGCGGTGCAGATGGCCTCGGCCCTTGGACCGCCCAGCGAGGTGCTCACCCTCAGCGTCTCACCCATCAGCCCCCTGTTCTTCAACGACGACGTGGTCGAAGCTATCGTGGAAATCGCGCGGCAGGGCATCTCCTTTGGACCACTGCCCTGCCCTACGGCTGGAGCCACGGCGCCGCTGTCCCTGGCCGGCGCGCTGGCCCAACAGAACGCCGAGGTCCTGGCTTCGGTGGTGCTGGCCCAGTTGGTACGGCCGGGATTGCCCATCATCTATTGCGGGCGGCTGGCCATGATGGAGCCCCGGACCGGCATGTCGATATGGGGCGGCGTAGAGCTGGGGCTCGTCTCGGCTGCCACAGTGCAGATTGGCCACCGCTATGGCCTGCCCGTCAACGTCTATGGCTTTTCTACCAACGCCCATACCCTGGAGATCCAGAGTGGCTACGAACGTGCCCTCAACGCCATCGTGCCAGCCCTTGCCGGGGCGGATGAGCTGTCCGGCATCGGCGAGATGGAAGCGGGGGTCATGGGCTCCTATGCCCAGATGGTGTGCGACGACGAGATTGCCGCCAGTGTGAACCGGCTGCGCTGCGGGTTTGCCGTGGATAGAGACTCGCTGGCGCTGGAAGTTATCGCCGAGGTCATGGATGGCCCCCGCAACTTTTTGGCCGAAGTGCACACTGTCAAGTACTTGCGGGCGGGCGAGGTGATGTACACTCGCCTGGCAGAACGGCGTGACTGGGACGCATGGGACCAGGCAGGGCGTGAGGGCATGGCCGAGCGGGCTCACGCCAGGGCGGAGCAGTTGCTGGCCGAACACGAAGTGTCTCCACTGTCGGAGGACCAGGAGCGGTTCCTGGACGAGTGTATGCGAGAGGCAGAAGCAGTGCTGGTGCCGGGTTGATGGGTGTACACCTTGCCCCGGTGTTCAGGCTGTGGGCATTGCTTGGACGAGCACTGAATAACAGAGCCTCAAATACGTGCTCGGAGAGACGAAAGGAGGTGGTGTGTATCAGGTGCTAAATGCTCCCGGCGGCAGGCTTTGCTTGCGCCCGGGAGACCGGGTCCCTGGCGTCCAGGGATGTGTGGCTCGAGGTTGCTGGATGCAGTTCAAGGCAATCCAGCGCTCTTTCAGAAATCACAAAGAGAGGAGAGGAACATGAAGAATACCCTGTGGAAGCTAATGGCTATATTGGTGGTCGTGGTGATGCTCGCCGGTGGGTTGGCCGCGTGCGGGCCCACCCCCGAACCCCAAATCGTCAAAGAAACTGTGGTGGTCACCGAGAAAGAGACGGTGGTGGTCACCGAAAAAGAAGAGGTCCAGGTCGAGGTTACCACGGTCGTAAAGGAAGAGGTGGAGGTGGAAAAAGTCGTCACCGCTACGCCTGAACCTGTAAGGAAGATCCTCACCTTCGCCTGGACCCAGGAACCGGACACCTTGAACCCCTACTACACCAACATGTGGTTCTCCTCGATCCTCCAGCAACTGTACAACTGCTGGACCTGGGAGTATGACGATCAGAATGTGCCCTTCCCCAAACTGGTCACCGAGATCCCCAGCCTTGACAATGGCGGCGTCAGCGAGGATGGGACCGTCATCACCCTCAACCTGCGGGATGACCTCGTCTGGTCCGATGGCACGCCCCTTACCGCCGAAGACTTGGTCTTCACCCACCAGATGATCACCGATCCGCGCAACACCGTAGCTTCCGTCTACCCTCACGACACCCTGGAAAGCGTCGAAGCCGTCGATGAACACACCGTGGTGATGACCTTCTCCGAGCCATTCGCGCCCTGGGAAGCCTCCTTCTGGCACGGCATTTTGCCCAAGCATGTCCTGGAACCGGTCTTTGAGAGTGAGGGTTCCATCGATGAGGCTGAGTGGAACCTGCTGGCGACCGTCGGTTGTGGCCCTTATGTGGTGGCCGAGTGGGAGTCGGGCAGCTACCTCCGCTTCGTCAAGAACGAGAGCTACTGGCTGGGTGAGCCCAACATCGAGGAGATCTACCTCCAGTTCGTGCCCGACGATGCCTCGCAGACGGCGGCCCTCATCGCCGGCGACGCGGACCTGGGCACCTTCCCGCCCATCTCCGATATCCCCACCCTGCAGGCTGCCGGCGTTACCGTCGTCAGCCAGAACGGTGGCTTTAGCGAGGGCTGGTTCTTCAACTTCCGCGATATGGCCAGCCCTGGCGCCAAAGACCTCAAGGTTCGCCAGGCGGTTGCCATGGCCATCGACCGCGAAGCGATCGTCAATGACCTGCAGGCGGGCCTGACAGTGCCCGCTGAGACCCTCTGGGACGGGATCGCAGCCCAGGGCTGGGTCTCGCCGGACATCGTGCCCTGGGAGTACGATCCCGAAGCGGCCAAGGCGCTGCTGGATGACGCCGGCTACACCGATTCCGACGGCGATGGCATCCGCGAGGACGCCGACGGCAACCCGCTCACCCTGATCCACGGCACCACCATCCGTGAGATCCGCCAGGACATTCAGGCTGTTACCCAGCAAATGTTGCGTGAGGTGGGCATCAACCTCGAAATCAACAGTTGGGATTCAGACTTTTTCTTTGGCAGCTACACAGACGGCTCCCCGGCCATGCTCGGCGAGGTGGACATCCAGGAGTGGTCCGACACCACCGGGAGCTTCCCCGACCCTGACCACTACTATTGGCTATGTTCAGAGGTTCCCAACGAGGAAAACCCCTGGGGTGTCAACAGCTTTGGCTGCGACGAAACCCTGGATCGCATGTTGCAGGAGCAGAGCACCATGATCGATCCCGAAGAACGCAAAGCCAAGATCCACGAGATCACCAAGTACATCCACGACAACGTTTACTGGTTGGGTATCTATGTGGACCCCGACTATTGGATGATCGGCGAGCGCGTGACCGGCTACAAGTTCTCTGGCCCCACGCCCTTCTACAACATCATGGAGTGGGATATGCAGTAGAGTCGCCCACCCCGACGATGCTGTGGCTGGGATGGGCCAATCCCGTCCCAGCCTTGGCAGATACCACGGCCTGGCGGGTCGTGGCAACCCTGAGCAGACCCGCCAGGTCTGGGCCCCAACAGAGAGGCGCAATGACTCGATATATCATTCGCAGGCTCCTGCAAGCCATTCCGCTGCTCTTTGTTATCAGCATTCTCCTTTTCGTGCTGATGCGGACTGCCAGCGATCCGATTGCCACCATGGGTGGCCGGCGCGTGCCGCGAGCCGACGAACGTGAGCGCCTGTCCCGGCAGCTTGGCCTGGACAAACCACTCTACCTGCAGTACGTCTACTGGTTGGTTGGCAATGACTGGGCAAAGGTCGATCTCGATGGCGACGGCGTGGCCGAGACCCCAGGCCAGCAACGCGGCGTGGTGCGCGGCGAGTTTGGCAAGTCTATGGTCAGCCGGGGCAGGCAGGCCTGGGACATCATCTGGGAGCGCGTGCCCAATACCCTGATACTGATGATCCCTGCCGAGATCATCATCATCCTTTTCTCCCTCGCCGTCGGCGTCTTTTCTGCGTTACGCCAGTATTCGCTGGCTGACAATGTCATCACGGCCATTTCATTCATCGGCTACTCCATGCCCATCTTTTTTGTCGCCCTGGTCTCCATGTACATTTTCGCCGTCCAGTTCAAGCAGTGGGGCCTGCCTGCCCTGCCTACCGTCGGCATGTTCGATCCCAAAGTCGGCAAAACACCCACGCAGGTTGCCCTCCACATGGTGCTGCCCATCTTTAGTATCGCCTTCATTAGCATCGCCGGCTACAGTCGCTATGTGCGCTCGCAGATGCTGGAGACCATGCACCAGGACTATGTCCGGACGGCCAGGGCCAAGGGACTGTCAGAGCGCGTCGTGATCTTTGGCCATTCCCTCAAGAATGCCTCACTGCCGTTGGTCACCATCATCGGGCTCGACATCCCCCTACTGCTGGCTGGTGCTGTTGTTACCGAAACGATCTTTGCCTGGCCCGGCATGGGTCGCCTATTCATCGACCACGTTTCGCGGGGAGATACACCCGTCGTCATGGGCATCCTGATGCTGGTCTCAGTCTCAGTGATTCTATTCCAGCTCCTCACCGACATCACCTACGCCTGGCTGGACCCGCGCATCCGCTACGAATGAAAGGGCAAGCTCTCTGATGGAAACAATAGTTGAAGAAGCAGTCGCCACGTTACCGGAGCAGCCGACCACCAAAGCCCTTTCCCTGAGACAGATGGTATGGCGTCGCTTCCGGCGCCACAAGATGGCCATGGCCGGTGTCGTCATGCTCATTCTGCTGGTTTTGTACTCATTTGGCGGTTCTCTGGTCTTCACCGAAGAGTACGCCAATTACACGGATACCAGCATAAGGCTCCAGCCCCCATCCCGCGAACATCCCTTTGGCACCGACACGGTAGGGCGCGATATCCTGGCCCGCACCATCTATGGTGGTCAGATTTCATTGCTCATCGGTCTTTCGGCCGCCGCCATCGAGGTCGTTGCCGGTGTGATTATTGGCGCCCTGGCTGGATACTATGGTGGGCTATTGGACGGCATCTCGATGCGCTTCACCGAAGCCATGTTCACTATCCCTCAATTGTTCCTCCTCCTGGTTATGTCCAAGTACTTTTCCAACAAGATGCCCGACGTGCAGGTTCTCGGCCGGACCTTTAGCGGCAGCGTGATCGTCATCGTGGCCATCATCGGGCTGACCAGTTGGATGTATCTGGCCCGTATCGTCCGCGCCAATTTTCTGTCGCTCAAGGAAAGGGAGTTCATCCTGGCGGCCAATACCATTGGTGTGCGCAATGTCCCTATCATCTTCCGCCACATCCTGCCCAATACCATGGCCCCCATCATCGTCGCCGCGACGCTGGGCGTGGCCAATGCCATCCTGGCCGAGGCCTACATCAGCTTCCTGGGGCTCGGTGTGCGGCCACCCACAGCCACTTGGGGTAACATGCTTGAGGGCGCCTACAACTATGTCGAGTCCGCCCCCTGGCTATGGATCTTCCCCGGCCTCCTGATCTTGCTCACCGTCCTCAGCATCAACTTTCTAGGCGACGGTCTGCGGGACGCACTGGATCCCACGACGGTCACCTGATGCGCATCGTCCATACCCCTCACCACAACCGGCACGCCACCAACGCCGTTGAGGTCGAAGGCGCGCCCTTTGAGAGCTGGGAGGTGCCCGCGCGCGCCGAGGTCATCCTGGAGGCAATCCGGGGTGCCGGAATTGGATCCGAGGTGGAGCCCACCGACCATGGACTTGGACCGATCTTGGCCCTCCACGATCCCGACTATGTGACGTTTTTGCAGACCGCCTACGCCGAGAGTGCAGCGCACTTTGGCGAGGCTAGCCCCATATTCACCTGGACCTTTGCCACGCGGCACGCCCTCCGCAAGCCCAAAGGTGTTCTCGGCCTGAAGGGATACTATGCCTTCGGCTGGGGTACCCCCATCCTGGAGGGGACATGGCTGGCCGCCTACTGGAGCGCGCAGTGCGCGCTGACGGCCGCTGATCTGGTGCGGGACGGCGAGCGTGCCTGCTATGCCCTGTGCCGGCCCCCCGGCCATCACGCCGCCGCCGACCTGTATGGCGGCTTTTGCTACCTGAACAACGCCGCCATCGCGGCGCGCTCCCTGCAAGGGGCCGGGGAGCGCATCGCCATCCTGGATGTCGACTACCACCACGGCAACGGCACGCAACTGCTCTTTTACGACGATCCATCGGTCCTTTATTGCTCGCTTCACGCTCATCCGGACGAGGAGTATCCCTACTACTGGGGTTCTGCTGATGAAATAGGGGAGGGGCCGGGCCAGGGGTACAACCGGAATTGGCCGTTGCCCCAGGGGACGGGGGATGCGCAGTATCTGGACGTGCTGGATGAGGCATTGGCTGCCGTCCGCAGCTTTTCGCCACGCTACCTGGTCGTGTCGGCCGGGTTGGATACCGTGGCGGGGGACCCGGAGGGGGGGTTCAAACTGACCAGCGACGGCCTCCGCGAGGTCGGCAGGCGGATTGTAGCCCTCGAACTTCCAACCATCGTCGTCCAGGAAGGGGGCTACCTCCTTGACTCGCTGGGCGAGAACGCGGTTGCCTTTCTGCGGCCATTTGCAGGTGGGTGAGGAGGCACGAAGGGGCGTGGCCACACTGGACCTGGTTTTGGCCAACGGCAGACTCGTGGATGGGTGTGGCAATCCCTGGTTTCGGGGTGACATAGGCATTAAGGAGGGGCGGATCGCAGAGATCGCTGCTGCGGGTATGCTACGCGGGCAGCAGTCCATCGACGTTGGCGACCGGTTCGTTGCGCCTGGCTTTGTTGACGTCCACACGCACTCTGACCTCTCCATCCTCGTGAACCGCCGCGCCGAGAGTGCCGTTCGCCAGGGTGCCACGACCCACATCGTGGGCAACTGTGGCATGTCGCCTGCACCGGTGACCGACGAGCACCTTGCCGACATGCACAGCTACTGGGGGCGCATTTCGCGCCAGCCCGAGGTAACGTGGGCCTGGCGCACCTTCGGGCAGTACCTGGATGCATTGCAGGACGGTGGCCTGGGCATCAACGTCGGTTCGCTGGCAGGCCACGCCGCGTTGCGCATGGCCGTCATGGGGCTCGACGCCCGGGCGCCCACTCCACTCGAGCTCGAGCGTATGGTGGAACTGCTGTCCGATGCGATGCAAGCTGGGGCCTTTGGGCTGTCCACCGGGCTGGTTTATCCCCCCGGCTGCTTTGCCAGCACCGAAGAGATTGTATCCCTGTGTCAGGTCGTTTCTGGCTACCAGGGACTGTATGCTACCCACGTCCGTGGCGAACGGGAGACGATCCTTGAAGCTGTCGCCGAGGCGATCCGTATTGGGCGGGAGGCCGGGGTGGCGGTTCAGATCTCGCACAACGCGCCCAAGTTTGGCGCGCCCTGCGACGCGACAGCTAACCTGCGGCTGGTGGAGGAGGCGCGGGCCCGGGGACAGGATGTCACAGTGGACAATGACGTGCATACCGACCTGGGACCATCCCTCAGCGGCGGTCTTCCTCAGGACATCCAGGAGCGCCCCGTCGCCGAGATCGCTGCCCTGCTCCGCGACCCCGAGTCCCGCCGCCAGATCCGGGAAGAGATCATCCGGGACCGGCGGCCCGCCTTTGGCCCTGCCGGCCTTCTCAAGCATGGCCAGTGGCACCGCATCACCATCCTGCAGGCGCCCGAGAGCCCCGCGGCAGTCGGACAAACGGTTGAAGCCATCGCCCGGCAGCGGGGCCAGGATCCATTCGATGCCTACCTGGATCTGATCGTCGAGAACGGCCACGACGCAGAGGCCATCTTTGACTACATCGACGAGACGAACATCCGTATTCTACTTCAGCACCCCGCGGTGATGATCTGCTCCGACGGGCAGGTGCTGGCACCCTACGGATTTCTGAATGACCCGCCACCCTATTGCCCGTGCAGCTATGGCGAATTCCCGGGCGTGCTGGAGCGCTACGTACGCGACAATCCGGTGCTGACCCTCGAAGAGGCCATCCGCAAGATGACCTCCTTTCCGGCCCAGCGGTTCGGGCTGGCGGATCGGGGGGTGCTGCGGCCTGGCGCCTGGGCCGACATCGTCGTTTTTGACCTGGACCGGATCCGCGACCGGGCAACCAATCTCTATCCCCATACCTATCCTTTCGAGAACTATCCGCATGCCTATCCGGAGGGGATCGACTATGTACTGGTCAACGGGATTCCCGTCGTCGAGGGTGCGGAACACACCGGAGCCGTGCCGGGCAAGGTTCTGAGAAGGCGTTTTCTGGAGGTCCGATGATGGCAGAAACGTCTATGCCCCTCCTCGAGGTCAGCGGCACCCACCGCCAGGTGGGCCAGCAGATCGGTGAGCAGCTCACGTCCTGCATCCAGCGCGAGATGGCTCAACTGCACGAGCACCTGCCGCCCGGCGTGTCCTGGGATGAGATGGTGGCCAAAAGCCAACACTTCCTGACGCCGAGCCGCCAGATCTATCCCCAATTCGTGGACGAGATGGAGGGAATTGCCGAGGCAGCCGGGGTGCCGTTCGAGGCGATATTTGTGAGCCACTGCGAAGAGCTGTGGGACACCTCGATGTGGCGGGGTGGGGCCAGGGGCTGTACCGACTTGGCGGCGCGGGGCAAGGCCACAGTGGGCGGTGCGACCCTCGTGGCCCATACGAACGACCTTGCCCCCCAGGCCGAGGACGATCTGGTCATCCTCAAGGTCCAGGCCGGCGACGAACCACAGTTCCTGGGAGTGTCGGTCGGTGGGCTGGGCTATAGCGCCGGGTTCAATGCTGCTGGTATCAGCCTTACGGGCAATGAAGTCTCTTCCAGCGACGTCCGTCCCGGTGTGCCCCGGCTGCTCGTCGTTCGGGCCATCCTGGCAGCACGGCGGCTGGGCGAGGCGATGGATGCCTGCCTGTTGCCCCAGCGTGCTTCCAGCTACAACAACGTCATTGCCGATGCGCACGGCGAGATCTATAGCATGGAGGGTTCGGCCACCGACTGCGAACCGATCTACATCGACGGCGATGTCCTGGCCCATGCCAACCACTATGTCAGCCCGGCGATGCGTCGCTTCGAGGCCGACCGCAATGCCGTCGGTGGCTCGGTGATACGGCACAATCGCGCCCTGCGGTTGCTGCGGGACAACTTTGGGCAGCTGTCGCCCGAGCTGTTCCAGGTCCTGCTGGCCGACCATGCCGACTATCCGACCTCCATCTGCAAGCATGGCCTGGAGTCGGTGACAGTGTTCAGTCTGATCGTCGACCTGGGCGAACTGCGCGCCTGGATCGGGCGCGGCCGGCCCTGCCAGACGACGTATCACGAGTACACCCTAGAGCGTTGGCTTCCCCCGGATGATTGGCCGAGCTAGACTGCTGAGGTGAGGGCCTGCGCTCCAGCCCCCGACCGCGGGGGCGGGTCTGGCCGCGGAGCAGTCATGCACGAGGACCGAGCTAGACTGCCGCGGCGAGAGCCCGCGCTCCAGCCCCCGTCCCCGGGGGCGGATCTGCCCGCGGAGCAGTCTTCCACCGGAACCGAGCTCGACTGCCGGGGTGAGGACTCCCATCTCTGCAGAGGATAGCACAAGCATGCAACGTTCAGTCTTGGACCTGGAAACGCTACTCAAGGTTCCCTACGTCCAGCCTTTTACTGGCTTTGATCTCTCACCTGATGGGATCCGGATTGCCTTTTCCTGGAACCTGACGGGGCAATGGGAGATCTATGTTGCTGCACTGGAAGGTGCGGAGGAGCCGCGGCAGGTCACTGTTGGCCCTGGTGCCAAGTTTGCGCCCAAGTGGTCTCCTGATGGGCGATTCCTCGCCTACGTTCGGGACCTGGAGGGTGGTGAACTGTATGACCTCTATGTGTACGATTCAGCCACAGGCCAGCACACCAACCTGACCCCCGACACACCGGATGCCATCCAGCCCAACTATTGCTGGTCCCCCCGCGGCGATCAGATCGCTTTCTTGTCCAACCGCTCTGGGCGTTTTGACACCTACGTGATGTCCCTCACCTTTGGCCCGTCGAATGCGCTCAGGACGGGTTCTACCCACCAGGTGCTCAGTCTGCCCTATCCCGACTGGGAGGTGCAATGGTCGCCGGACGGGCGTTGGCTGGCTGTCGTCGCCGAAGGTGAGGGCCAGGACCATTGGACATTTCTCATACCAGCGCAAGGGGGGGAATCCCGTCCCATAGCCGATGCCAGTGGGCCGATCTGCGCCAAGGACACACGTTGGTCGCCAGACAGCCTGCACCTGGCCTTTGCCTCCGATCTCCACGGGCGCTTTGACATCGGCCTCTACGATCTGGCAGCCCGGCAAATCACCTGGCTGACCGGGGGTGAGGGGGACAAAAAGTTGCCGGCCTGGTCCCCCGACGGGCGACGCCTGGCCTACATCGCCAGCCGTGGCCCGCTGACCTCACTGGTCGTGCTGGACCTGAAGGATGGATCCTCGACAGCCTACCAGGTGGCGCCAGGCGTGCACTACCGGCCCCGGTTTACGCCCGACGGCCATCACCTGGCCCTGGTTTTTGACAACCCTGCTCACCCCTGCGATCTGTGGCTGCTTTCCACCGCAGCAGGCTCCTTTCGACAAGTGACTATCTCTCTGCCGTCCGAGCTGCGGGAGCTCCCCTTTGTCATGCCGGAAGAGGTCACTTATACAAGCCTCGACGGGCAACCTGTGCCGGCCCTCCTGTACCGGCCAGGCAAGGATGGGGGTTCTCGACAGAGTCTGTCAGCCAGATTGCCACCGGCTGTCGTGTACGTGCACGGCGGCCCCAATTGGTTGACCCAGGTCACCTGGGATCCCCTGGTGCAGTACATGGTCAGCCGGGAGTGGGTGGTTCTGGCGCCCAACTACCGGGGGTCTACCGGCTACGGGCGGGCCTGGCAATATGCCAATCGTTTTGATCTCGGGGGCGTCGACACCCAGGACGTGGTGGCGGGTGCCGACTATTTGGCGCGGGAAGGTATCGCCGACCCTGTTCGCATCGCTGTCACAGGCCGTAGTTGGGGGGGCTACCTGACCATGACCTGCCTGACCCGGTATCCGGACCGCTGGGCAGCCGGCTCGGCCGTGGTTCCCTTTCTCAATTGGTTCACCGCCCATGCCAACTCGCGCGAGGATCTACAGCACTGGGATCTGGAGAATTTTGGGGACCCGGAAAAGGACCGGGAGCTGTGGCGCGAGCGTTCGCCTTTCTTCTTCCTGGACCGCATCCAGGCGCCAGTACAACTGATCTGCGGCGCCCACGATGTGCGCTGCCCGGCCAGCGAGTCCCTTCAGGCCCGCGACCGGCTGGTGGAGATGGGCAAGGTGTGTGATTTTGTGCTTTACGCTGACGAAGGGCATAGTTTCCTGAAAATCGAGAATGTGGTGGACGCCAAGGGGCGTTGCGCGGCCTTTTTGGCGGAAATGCTTGAGCGCGAGTACTAGGGTATACCCAGGGGCTGCAGTTGAAACCGAGAGACATCCCATATCTGTAGATAACATCATAGGAGCGTAGAACCATGTCTGCCGCGATCACATTAGGAACTGCCGTTGCCAAGCCAGAAAGTATTCAGTACGGACGGTGGGAGGCCCTTGACCATCCGACCGGGCATACCGAGTTTCTGCCGGTGATCATTGCCCAGGGAAAGCAAGACGGCCCCTGCTTGTGGCTCACAGCCGGAATTCATGGGCCTGAGCAAGCCGGACCGCCTGTGATCTACCGGCTCATCACCCAGGAGTTGGTTGACCAGATGAGGGGGACCATCGTTGCCATCCCGGCCCTCAACCCCGCCGGTTTGCGTACGAACGAACGCAAGCCATATCATGCGCCCACTGATCCCAACCGGCTGTGGCCTGACGGCAAACCGGAGAAGCCACCTGACCCCGACAAGTCGCCTCCCTCCTCGCTGGAACAGGCCTACAAGCGATTGTTCAAAGAGATTGAGACCAGCGCAGACTATCTAATCGACTTCCACAATGCCTGGACTGGATCTATCCCTTTCTCTATCCGCGACCGGGTGCTATATCGGGCTGACGAGGAGCCGGAACAGCACAAGGAAGAGGCCGAGGCCCTGGCTGCCAGGCTGGACGAGATGCTCCAGGCCTTTGGTCACACCATCGTCAACGAGTTCCCGGCGGAAAAGTATATCGACGAGAAGCTCCATCGTTCCACGTCAGGGGCAGCCTTGCTGCTGGCCCATGTTCCTGCTTTTACCGTGGAGCTCGGCGGCGGTGAGATGCCCGATCCTGCCATCATCCACGCGGCTGTGGTGGGCTCGCGCAATGTGATGCGCTGGATCGGCATGCTCGACGGCGAGCCCGAGGCGATCGAAGGGATCAAGGTGGTGGATCCCGGCTTTCCTGCCCATCGCCGGGGTACGCCGCGCGTCAGCTCAAGCTGTGTGATTCTACACCTGGTCGAACCAGGGGATCTGCTGAGCGCCGGCGATCCGGTGGCCGAGGTTCGTGACGTTTGGGGACGTTCGCTGGGCGAGGGACTGTTGCGGGCCGAGTACGATGGGTTCGTCATCGGCCGGTCCCATGGCATTTACTATTACCCGGGGGATGCCGTGGTGACTATGGCCGTCCGTGATGAGGGTCCGCTGGTTGCGCCGTATCCCGAGGATTACTTCACCGAGTAGGGTCGGCGCACTACCATCCGAAGGCATCCAACAACATCAAGGGGCGCAACCCAGGTTGCGCCCCTTTCCGATCTTGGTCGAGGCTTGTTTTGGCGGCCAGAACACCGCTCCCTATGGTTTGGCCTCTTTGTCAGTCTTGGAGCTGGAGGCAGGTGCTGTCTCCTTGTCCTTATGATCTTTGCTCGAGGTGGCGCCATTTCGCCTGCTCCGACCATTGTCGGTCACATAAAAGCCCGAGCCCTTGAATATGATGGCTGGTTGTCCCAGGAGCCGGTGCACCTGCTTGTGTCCATTTGGACAGACTTCAGGTTGCGGGTCGCCAAAGCGCTGCAGCTTTTCAAAGTGTATTCCACATTCCCTGCACTCGTACTCATAGATCGGCATTGTTTCAATCTCCTGGAACGGACTCTCCTTGGATGTCGCTGCGCTCCAATGAACAGGACGGGCAACAGGGACCACACCCAGAAGTGGGTGTGGTCCTCGATTCAGATCGCCTCTAGTACGGAGGCATGCCTCCACCCTGGGCAGGCATGGGCGGCTCTTCCTCCGGGATGTCGGTGATGAGCGCTTCCGTGGTCAGGATCATGGCCCCGATGCTGGCCGCGTTCTCCACCGCACTCCGCGTCACCTTCACCGGGTCGATGAT
>Ga0180438_10007940_pt1 | contig 13663 bp, 8 predicted proteins | sample SS_ome_12_FD_132455 | JGI IMG/M metagenome (GOLD analysis project Ga0180438, IMG submission 132455) | Hypersaline lake sediment archaeal communities from the Salton Sea, California, USA - SS_3_D_2 metaG | ecosystem: Environmental > Aquatic > Non-marine Saline and Alkaline > Hypersaline >... | reverse complement strand
TTGCCGGGATTCAAAATCCCGTCAGGATCGAAAGCCTTCTTCACCTGCCTCATGACATTCAGGTCATTCTCCGAGAAGACAAAGGACATCTCCTTGAGCTTCTCAATGCCGATTCCGTGCTCTCCGCTGATCGTTCCTCCCGCATCAGCACAGATTTTCAGTATCTCTGAGGTTGCCTTCAAAACGCGCTGCATCTGATCCTCATCTCTTTCATCAAAGAGGATGAGCGGGTGTAAATTGCCGTCGCCCGCATGAAACACGTTTCCGATAAGGAGGCCGTATTTTTCGCCTGTTTCAAGAACCTTGCTCAGAACCTCCGGAAGTTTGGTTCGAGGGACCGTACCGTCACAGACCATATAGCTGGGCCTCAGGCGTGTCACAGCGCCGAAAGCGCCTTTGCGCCCGGTCCACAACCTCGCTCTCTCAGCATCATCTTTGGCAAGCTGGATCTCTCGCACATTGTGTCTCTTGCATATCTCCAAGATCTTTTCAGCTTGCCGCTCCATGCCATCAGCCATACCGTCAAGCTCAATGATCAGCACAGCCGCCGCATCAAGGGGATAGCCGGCATGGACGGATTCCTCCACAGCTTCCATCACCACCTTGTCCATCATTTCGAGGGTGGCGGGCACGATCCCTTCCGCAATGATCGCAGAAACGGTGTTGCCCGCGTCTTCAATGGCATCGTAAATGGCGAGCATGGTTTTCACCGCCTCAGGGGCACGGAGAATCTTGAGAATCATTTTGGTTACAACGCCGAGGGTGCCTTCACTGCCCACGAGCACGCCCGTTAGATCATAACCCGGGTGATCCTGCGACTTCCCGCCGGTCCAAACGACTGTGCCGTCAGGGAGAACCACCTTGGCACCCAATACATGGTTGGTCGTCACCCCGTATTTTAGACAGTGGGGGCCTCCCGAATTCTCCGCGAAATTCCCGCCCAGGGTGGATACCTTTTGGCTTGCCGGGTCAGGCACGTACACGAATCCTTCTTTGAGAACGCGATTCTGAAGATCCAGGGTGATGATCCCCGGTTCAACCGTCACGGTGCGGTTCGGAATGTCGATCTCCAGGATCCGATTCATCCGTGAGAAATGAATCACAATGCCCCCCTTGGTGGGGACTGTTCCACCGCTCAGGTTTGTTCCTGAACCCCGAGCGATCACGGGTATCTTTTCTTCATGAGCAAGGGCCATGACCCTGGACACCTCTTCAGTCGACTCGGGAAGCACGACCACGTCGGCTTTGCCTCTCTCCAAAGAGGCGTCATAGCCGTAAAGGGTAAGATCCATGTCTGAGGAGAGAACATAGCCCGGGCCGACAATCTGCTCAAGGCGGGTGACAAGATCCTCTTTATTCATCAACTTATCCTTTCATTTCGCATGCGAAATGCCTGTACATCGCCGGAATGCCAAATGCCAAAAGAAAAACCTCTATCACGAAAACCCGAAACATGGAAAACACGAAAAACTCAATTCATCACTTTCCTATCTCTAGCAAAGTGGAAATGCCTAACTTGCCTCGCAGCTCTCAGCTCCATAAGAATCTCTTTCTTCTTGAAAACATGTCTCTTCTTTCGTTCTTTCGTGCTTTCGTGCTTTCGTGATTAATTGGGTTTTGGGCCCTGGTCGCCTCTGGCGCCGCCGAAGGCGGGTAAACTTTGTCATTGTTCATTCATTTGCTTGCCCCGTTGGATTGCGCAGCAAGTTCCATGAAATGGAGCTATCCAACTGGGGACATTTGGATTTTGAAATTTGGATTTCACAAATATGATTCCTTACATCGGCCTTCCCAAAATGAGCTCTTACACCTCCGAATACACGGTCCCTGCCGCCTCCACTGCCCCGGGCTGCACTTTCACGCCTTGGGATTTCAGCGCTGCCTCAAGCGCTGTCAGGAAGAGGATGACATTTTTCTGGCGGGCAGCATGGCCCATGATGCCGACTCGCCACACCTTCCCTGCAAGGTCGCCCAAACCGCCGCCGATTTCTATGCCGAACTCTTTCAACAGCGTCCTGCGCACCTTGAGGTCATCCGCGCCTTCGGGTATGCGAATCGCATTCAACATGGGTAGCCGCTCCTTTGCTGGCACGAGCATAGACAGGCCCATCGCCTCGATGCCTGCAACCAGGGCGCGGTGGTTTAGCCTGTGCCTGGCAAACCGCGATTCCAGACCCTCCTCAGCTATGATGCGCAGCGCTTCCCGAAGGGCATAGATCATGTTTATGGGAGCGGTGTGATGGTACTTCCTTTCCATACCCCAATAATTCTTGACCATGCTCATGTCCAAATACCAGCTCACCACCGGCGTTTTCCGGCTCTCAAGAACTTTCATGGCCGCTTCGCTGAAAGAAATCGGCGCAAGACCGGGTGGACATGAAATACATTTCTGAGTCCCGCTATAGACGGCGTCAATGCCGATCCTATCTACAGACACTTCCATACCGCCCAGTGAGGTTACTGCATCTACAAGGAAAAGGGCACCGCATTCGTGAGCGATCACGGCCAACTCCTCCAAGGGAGAACAAGCTCCCGTAGAGGTCTCGGCATGAACCACCGCGACAAGCTTTGGGCTCTTCCCTTGCACCGCCTTCCGAACCGCTTCGGGATCGATGGCCCTGCCCCATTCGCCGTCCACCCGAATGAGCTTGGCGCCGAGCCGATTGACAATATCGCTCATCCGCGTTCCGAAAACGCCGTTCACACAAACCACCACCTCGTCCCCCGGCTCCACAAGATTCACAAAGCAGGATTCCATGCCGGCACTGCCCGTTCCGGAAACAGGAATGGTCAAGGCGTTTTCTGTTTGGAAAAGAAATCTGAGCAGTTGCTGTGTCTCGTCCATGACAGACAAGAAGTAGGGGTCGAGATGGCCGATACATGGGGCGGCCATGGCCTGAAGAATCCTCGGGGGCACGTCGCTCGGCCCCGGTCCCATCAGCACCCTTTCACCGGGATCGATATCCCTGAACTCATTTACATTGAAGCCCATAATCTCCTCCTCTGGGAATCATTTTCGATTGACGAATAAAATCGTTACACGATTTTATCTGATTTTTCTCAATGCAGTCTGAAAGCAAGAAATGAGGTTGTCCCTTATTTTCAGAAAAAGGGGAGCCCCCCTTCCTAAAACTCCACCTCCAGAGCCTGTCCCATAACTCCATCTCCCTTGAGGGAGAGGGTCGGGGTGAGGGTGTAAGTGCTTGAATCCACACCCCCTCACCTAACCCCTTCGACAGGCCTCTCGGCCATGAGCTCGAGGCCGAATGGCTCAGGGGACAGGCCCTCCATCCCCCCTCGCAAAAAGGGGAAGTTCATATGATAATGCAATACTCACCATGAATCAGGCCATCCACGGCCTGGCACGCTTCGAACCAGGGACACCGCGAGCGGGACTCACGCCTTCAGAACCTGCATCCAGTCGTCAACGCCAATTCCTGGAGTCTCGATGCCCTTTTCAGAATAGAGTGCCGCGATCAATTTCCGAGCATCCTTGAGAGCCTGACCTTCAAGCCTATTCTCCAACCAAACGACTGCCTCTTCAGGAAAACAAAAAAAGTCGCCCGACAGGGAGACGGTTGAGAACCTCCCCTCTTCAACCTCAAAGTCGGCCCGGATCAGACCTCCCGGCGCTTTGTGAATCTTGTGAATGACATTGATCCCTGAACGAATCTTGACATCCCGCCCTGAAACCTTTCTCCCCTTTTGGAAGAGCCAGGCATCCGTTATCATGCGGTTGCCGATTTCATTGATCTTTTCCTGGAGCTCCGCGTCCTTTTTATGGGGTTCCATTGGCCCCAGGAGTTTACCAAATTCCTCAGCCATCATGGCATTCAAGGTTTGTTCATCCCATTGCCCAGCGGCTTCTTTTCCCAGCTCCCGGCGAATGGTGGAGAGATTTTCCGTGAGCGTTTTGTGGATCTTGTCTCTAAACTTCTCGTCCGGCACCTTCAGTACCCTGGCCATGGCTTCATAGTCAAAATCCACAATGAGATTACCGACAAAAACAACACAATTGCCGATCTCACCCACACCGGTTCCTGATACCTTTCTCGCACCGGCAACCACGTCATTGATGGGTTTGTATTCTGCAGGAATCCCAATGCGACGATAGACATCAATCACGGGTTGAAGAAACTTCTGATAGAACACCCCTTTGCTTTTAGGTATTTCAGGATTGTCATTGTGGAGGATGAGTTGAAAAAAAAGTTGGTTGCCATCGAGGTACACGGCACCTCCCCCCAGATCACGGCGGAAGACCGGCACCCCCTTGGCCTTACAATACTCAAGATCCACTTCCTGATCAGCATCCTGGTGGTAGCCGATGCAGACATAGGGGGTGGCAGGAGAGACCAGCGACAAGGCCTCCCACCCCAATTCCGCCAAGGCGTGATAAATCAGTTGTGACTCCTGCCACGGCACTTTCCCAAGGTTGTAGAGTTTCATGGCTAAGTCTTCTTCAAACCACAAAATGCTTTTCGCGACAAATGAACTGTTCCAGTATGCTTTGGACTATGTAGGGGTGGGGTTTATCAGCCTAAGGCGGATTTATCCCCACCCGGCTGACGGTGCGGACAGCGTGAGTCATTGACTGTGCCTTCTTGACACCCTTCTTCGATCAGAGGAACACTGGACGGGAGGGCATTAAGCCGTCCCCTACATTTGGAGGAAAAATTCTGGCTCATGCTTGTTTGATCGCCTATGGGGATAAACCCCGCCCCTACGCCCAGTGAGGACAAGCATTAGGCTATCGCTTCAACGCCTTGTTAACAAGCTCTGTAATGTCCATCACTTCAATGGGCACTTTGTTTCGTCTCACATAGGTGGTCATGGTCCGGACGCACTGCTGGCAGGACGTCACGACTGCATCAGCGCCTGTACTGAGTACCTCTTCAATTTTCCTCTCTGCTATTTCTGTGGAAAGCTTCGCGTCAATCATCTCCAGGTTGCCGCCGCCGCCGCAACACTGGCAATTCTCCCGATTGCGGGGCAATTCCACGAATGTCAAGCCCGGGATTGAACGGATGACCTCTCGTGGCTCATCGAAAACACGCGCCCCTCGCCCCAAGTCACAGGGATCATGATAGGTCACCGTCAAGGGAAGCTCCTTGAGCGGCAACCGGTTCTCTCTCACCAGATCCATCAGGAACTGGGTGGCATGTTCTATTTCAACCTCGCGGGGATAGTGCTCACGCCACATCTGATAACACGACGGACAGGCAAAGATGGCCTTCTTCGCGCCTTTGTCTTTCACCGCTTCGACGTTGTGCTCCATAAACGTCTGAAGCATGTCCTTCAAACCGGCCCCAAGTAAGGGAAACCCGCAACACCATTCCTCTTCGCCGAGCAAGGTGAAATCCACCCCGCTCACATCCAAAATCTCAGCCAATGCGATGGGTATTTTTTGAGCCAACGGGAAATAAGAGGCAACACACCCCGTGAAATAGACCACCTCTGCCTTGTCCTTGAGGTAACCGTGATCCGGAGCACTGCGCATGTCCTCTACCCAATCCGCGCGCTCTTCATTGTCCTCTGCAAAAACATTGTGGCTTTCTTCGAGGTTTTCTCGGATCATATTTACTTTTTCAGGGTAGAACTCTGAATGCACCAGATCCTGTCGCAAGGACAACCACAGCTCTTTGAGCCGGATACCCACAGGACAAATCTCCTGGCAGTTGCCACACAGGGTACATCGAAAAACCGTATCACTATAGGCTTTCCAATCATCCTCAGAGAGTTGCTTTTTTCCCAAAAGCTTGCGAAACAAACCGGTGCGGCCCTTCAAGATCTTTTTCAGACCCTTCATCCGGTAAAGGGCGGAGAGCTGGCTTTCCTGCGAAGCGGAAACCGCCGGGCAAACGTCTGCACACATTTGGCAGTTGGTGCACGCCTCCAGCTCTATGAGTTGCCTGACGCTGTAATCTTGATTGGCCATACCCGATCGATCCTCTCGCCCTGACACAAGTCGGCAAGAACTCGTAGGCAGTAGGCAGTAAGCATTAGGCAGCAGGACTCTCAACGCAGCCTTTCTGTCCACGCTGCCTCTCTGCCTGTTCTGCACACCTCTTAGTGCCTACTGCATACTCTCTACTGCTTACTCTTTGGAATATTTCTCAATATCCGCGAGGACCCATTTCTCCACGGCTTCAGGCCCCCGGATCAGATTAGCCAGCTCACCTTTGTCATCCGCCTTGATCTTGTACATCCAGCCCTTGCCGTAACAGTCTTCATTGATTAAGCCGGGGTTCGTCTCCAATGCTTCGTTGACCGCTGCCAGTTCTCCGTTGACAGGAGCGAACACTTTGCCCAACCACTTTCCGGACTCGATCTTGGCAAATTTTTTCCCGACTTTGAGCGCCTTTCCCTCATCGGGCAGCTGGACATAGACAATCTCGCCCGCCATTTTTTGGGCGAAATCATCCATGCCCATCACCACAAGGTCACCTTCCTCTTTAACCCAAAAGTGATTCTCCTCGTAGTATAGGTCGTCCGGCATATCGTATCCCTGAATTTCCATAACCTCTCCTCCTCTTGTCATTATGACACAATAAAATCGTTACACGATTTTATCTAACGCGACGTTATCCCTCCCATGGCGAAAGGCTAAAATTTCTATCCCTGTAGCAAGCTACAGGGTATTTCGAAATTTTTGCTTCAGCCCTTAAGGGCTTCAGCACCGCCCTTTCGCCTTAGAAAGGATCTTAACTTCTAATTTGAATTCATCCCGCGCTGCAAGCAGCGGGGAACTCAAATTTAAAAGGATTCCACAAGAAACACAGCCTGTCCATCCTGTTCGAGTTCTCTATCCCGAATGTTCATTCTCATCTCGGTTTTGCTATGCTCGCTTTGCAATGATTCCCGTCATTTCGACTCTCCCCTGTCATTTTCGCGTAAAAGCCTTTGCCATGGATTGTCATCCCGGCCAAGTCCTGCGAAGCAGGACGCGAGCCGGGATCCAGATAAGGCCGGCATGATTGAAATTGTCTGGATTCCGGATCTCATCCCGCCAGCGGGATTCGTCCGGAATGACAAGTCAAAGGCATTGTGACAGAGCCTGGGGTGAGAGAAAACCGTTATGACACTAGATCTTGATACAAATCCCTCCAGCCAGGATTCTCTTTTTCTATCAACTGAAGTATCCACGCGCGTCTCCATTTTTTAATCTGCTTTTCTCTTGTGATAGCACCTTCTACATCAGTGTGCATTTCATAATAAACCAGTCTGTCTACATGATATTTCTTCGTGAACCCTTCAATCATTTTGTTTTTGTGTTCCCAGATTCTCTTGATTAGGTCTGAGGTTACTCCAACGTATAGAGTTCCATTGCGTCTGCTGGTTAGGATGTATACAGAGAATTGTCTATCCACGGCGAAAGAATTCAAATTTTCGCTTCCTCCATCAGTTCATTGATGAAATGGGTTGTGTTGTATATCTTGAACTTCTGAGCCCGCAACTTCGCATTGGCCAGATTGTGCACGCACGAATTGCACTCCGTGAGCACCACCTCAGCACCTACTTCTTCAGCCTCCTGTAATCTCCGGCGGGCCATAGCAATCGAGTTCTTGGGATAAGCGCCGCGCACTCCCCCGCCCGCGCCGCAGCACAGGGCATCCACACGGTTATGGGGCAGTTCCACAAAATTGGGCGCAATCTTCCGGATCGTCTCTCTGGGCTCCTCGTAGATGCCGCAGTGTCTGCCCAGGTCACAGGGGTCGTGGTAGGTTACCCTCTTGTCTGTTTTCACCCCGAAATCGAAGTCTCTCAAAAACTGCGTGCTGTGGATGATCTTGATCCCTTTGTCCCTGAGTTCTGCATATTGGGGCTTGTTGTTAAACGTCCGCGAACAGTAAGGGCACCCGGTTACCACGGCCTTGGCTCCGGTTGCCAGAATGCGTTCTATATTTTTGCGGGCAAGGTCCTCATTGATCTCATATCCCACATCTTCCAAGACACCACTGCAGCACACCTCATCGATCAAAGTATAATCCACACCCAAGCGGTCTAAGAGATCCAGGGTGGCCAGAGTTGATTCGTCCTCACGATAGGATCCGACACACCCGATAAAGTAGACATATTCTGCCTTCTTGTTTCTCTCCCTTTCAAAATCCTCGGGCTCATCCTCCGCATAAATGTTGGTGTGCTTCTTAAGAACCTCATGCATTCCCTTGAACGCAGGATGGCAGGAACCGATGTTGACCATGTCCTTCCTCACCTGCTTGATGATCTCCGGAACATTGACGCCGGAAGGACAATTTTCAACGCAACTGGCACACGTGGTACATTGAAACAAGGTTTCAATCAGCTCATCATTCAATTCGATCTTACCGTCCATCACCTCCTTGAGAAGAAGCATTTTGCCTCGGGCGTTGTAAGCGGGTCGGAGGGTTGAACCATAGACAGGACACACGGCCTGGCAAAAGCCGCATCGTGAGCACTGTAGAATCTGTTCCCGATACTTTTTCGCAAAATCATATTTCGCTTCCATGTTGATACCTCAGGTCACTCGTCATTTGTCATTGGTCATTTGTCATTGGCTTGCTCCGTGGAATGCGCTTCGCTTGATTCCTCCAATGCTCCTGATTCCCCGTTAGTACTTCCCACGTTTCTAGCTTCGATCGTCTTCGCTATTCCACTGGGGTCATTTGGCATTGTTCATTGTTCATCGTTCAATGCTCAATGTTCAATGCTCATTGCTCATTCGTTAATCCCTCAATCCCTCAATTCCTCAATTCCTCAATAGACACTTTAGGCACTTCATGTGTCTTCAAGTGCCATCTTTCCGGGATTGAGGATGTTATTGGGATCAAAGAGCTTCTTCAAGGAACGCATCACATCCATGGCCACAGGATCATGTTCCAGAGTCATGAAGGGCGCCTTGGACAAGCCGATGCCGTGCTCTCCTGTCAGGGTTCCACCCAGTTCAATCGACAGCTTAAAGAGGTCGGCACTCGCCGCTTCCATCCTTTTCACCTGGTCCGGATCATAACCGTCATACAGAATCTGCGGATGAAGGTTTCCGTCCCCGGCGTGGCCGAAGGTGGCGATTTGAAGACCATGTTTTTCTGCGATCTTCTCGATCCCTTTCAACATGGGCGCCACATTGCTCATGGGAACCGTCACGTCCTCGAGCACGAAATGGGTCTTAATCCTCGCCAGAACCGCATAGGCCGATTTTCTTGCTTTCCAGAGTTCAGCCGCCTCCTCCTCGGTTTTGGCCTTCTTGATCTCCTGGGCGTTTTTCTTCTTGAAGATTTCAATGACCTTTTTCAGCTCATATTCCGTTTCCACCTCTGTGTAGCCGTCTGTTTCAACCAAAAGCATGGCATCCGCCTCTGGGAGATTGAGGTCCGTGTTTTGATTAATGGCCTCCAGGGTTTCTCTTCCCAGAATCTCGAGGGCGCTCGGAATAATGCCGCTGTGCATGATTTCGCTCACCGCTCGCCCGGCGTCCTCCACATCATCAAAGGTAGCCATGGCCGTGCTGGTGGCCGTCGGCTGGGGGTTGATCTTGAGGGTGATCTCGGTCACCACACCCAGGGTTCCTTCGGATCCCACAAAGAGCCGGGTCAGATCATACCCGGAAACGCTCTTCATGGTTAGGGAACCGGTCTTCATGATCCGTCCGTCCGGCAGAACCACCTGGAGCCCCAGCACGTAATCGCGGGTCGTCCCGTACTTGGCGGCCCTGAGACCCCCCGCGTTTGTGGCCACATTTCCACCCAGGGTGCAAACCGTGCCGCTTGCGGGATCAGGGGGGAAGAAAAACCCGTAGGGTAGGAGGGCCTTTTCAAACTCTTCATAGATCACGCCGGGCTCCACCAAAGCCAAGCGGTCTTCAATGCTGATCTTCAAGATTTTGTTCATGCGGCTCAAGTCCAGGACGATTCCGCCCTTTGCCGGAACGGCCATGCCGGAAAGACCGGTCCCGGCCCCTCTGGGTATGACGGGCATCTTTTCTCGATTCGCCAGTTTGAGAATTTCGGATACCTGTTCTGCCGTTTCAGCCCATACTCCGCACGAAGGTCTGTGCGAGTGCTCCGATGCATCATAAGAGTAGGAGACCATGTCGATCAGTCTGTCTGTATAGTTCTGTTCCCCCACAATATCGATCAGGGCTTGCTTGGTTTCTTGATTCATCGTCCTATCCCCTGTTCTTAGCTTGTTTCCATCCAGAAATGGCCCTTTCCCGCAATTTCAGCGTCAATCTGCGGGATTCCTTGTGCGGCGTACGACTTGTACGCCTCCGCGCAATCCCTTGATTTCCTTGACCTTGCGAAAAATTGCTCATTTCTGAATTGGAAACTTGAGCTAATGCTCATCCCTCCATATTTTCATTTCTGGATGGGCACTAGCTTGGCCTCTGTTCCTCTCTCGGTTTGCTCTGCGAATGTCAATGACAAATACTAAAGTTTACCGGCCTTCGGCGGCGCCAGAGCCGACCAGGGCTCAAAATCCCCCTCCCCTTTATCCCCTCTCCATCCTCCGCAGTAGCCTGCTATGGAGGACGGGCAGCCAGGGGAGGGGAGAGTATAGTAGGGCAGCCCACCGCGGCTGCCAATCAGGTCGGCACAGTGGCCGACCCTACGCATTATCGGGATCCGGCACGCCTGCCCCTTGTTCTCACATCATTCCCTGTTCCACTGTTCGTTCTGTTCATCAAGGAGAATCACAAAGCTTAGAATTCACATCAAACAGATTGGAATGAGAATATTTTGGCATTAGGACTTTGGATTTCATTTGACATTTGGATTTTGTCATTTGAGCTTTCTTCTTTCAACCCCTTCATCATGCTCCATAGCCGCATTCATGGCGATAACAAACGGGGCCATGATCATATGTGCCAAGCGGCTGAAAGGCAAATAGGCAAAAAAGGCTCCCGTCAAAATGGCGTGGACATACCACACGTATCCGTAAGCCTCGATCACAGCAGACACACCCTTGAACAGCTGAGCGAGGGCGTATCCCAGGAACGCATAGGCCGAACCGTCAGGATATCCGGTCATGGCTATGCGCATCCCTTCCAAAACAAAACCGACGCCGACGATGCTCGCAATCAGGCCCAGGGCGAATCGGTCCTGCCGCGGCAGTCCCGGCCCTTGATCCGCGCGCTTCATGCCACCCCGAACAAAGGCGAACACGACTCCGAAAATAATCATGATGCCCGTCAAATCAAACAGGAAAGCCGTTAGGGCGTGATTCTTGTCCAGCATGGGCCACGCAAAAGACCCATCCGGCTTCCACAGGGAACCCAGCAAGCCGATGACGCCCCAAGTAAAGCGAAACACAAAGGGGAAAAATATGAGACTGTGAATGAACCAGCGCTTTGCCGATTGGCGGTACAGCCTTCTCTGAAGGAGCATATCCCAAAACAAGGCTTTGGTTATGCGCAAGGCCCTTGAAGAAAAAACAGCCCTCCCTACCTGGCCGATTATGTTGACAGTCTTGGCCCAAAAACCTGCAGCGGTCTCACCGGCCACGGATCCTGACAAGACGTAAGACAAGATCAGTACTATGCCGACAATGAACACAACCAGCGTTAGGATGGTCGTGGTATCTCCAACGGAGAAGGTTGCCGCGTGGCAAGGCATACACAGGATGCTCTTGGCAGGTAAAACCATGGAGGCAGCGCCGATCTCATTGCCCGCCCTGTGGCATCGCTGACAGACTGCGTCGTCATGGGTGCTCGTCATGTCATGGATTCTGGAGATCTGCCCTATTTCAGCCTCTCTTTCCCACAGGATCCGTTTCGATTCAACGTCCCTGACGGGCCGAATCTGCTGCAGGTGGCACGATTCGCAGGACACCACCGCATGTACATCGTGTGCCACCTTCTCATCATGGCGTAAATGGCATTGCCTGCAGGCTCCCGGCTTTTGCATGCCATGGTTGGAACCTGTTGCCTGGGGATGGCATATGGTGCAGGTGACGCCGGCATGGGGAACCGTATCGTATTCATCCGGATTAATGAGCGGAACCTCTCCGGCGGTCAATCGCTGTGCCGGCCTCCCCTCGTTCGCATGGCAGTGGAAGCAGGTCTCCGCCATCTTTTCCGCCGTTTCTGCATTGCCCGGATCCAGGTACTGATGGCAGTTCATACAGGTTTCATCTTCCGGCGAGAATGGCGGCAGCTCTGATCGGGGCTCGTGGCAGGCACCGCATTGCTCATGCCGGGGTTTCGAGGGATCGAAACGGCCGGCTTCTTCCCGAATCGGCTTCTGATAATGGGCATCATGGCACTCCAGACAGGACTGGTAGGCCTTTTGATCTTGAACCTCTACCGTACCATGTAAGCCTTCCTTCAAAGAGTCGAGCACATCGTCATGGCAAGCAACACAGTGGTCCACCTGGAAACACGCTGGCCCCGCCTTGCCAATATCTTCAGGGTTCGGGTGCAGGTCTTTATCCTGAACGTCTTCGTGGCAGTCCTGGCAGGTGTTTTGACTGTGAACCGAGACATGGAATTTTCCGGCATCAATCAACCAGGAGGCACTTGCCGAAGAACAAATCACCAAAAGGGAGACAAGAATGGCGGTCGCCCAAAAAATCCCCCCAACCAGACTGTCCAGTACCTTTCCACATCCCTCCCCCTTGACGGGGGAGGCTAGGTGGGGGTGAAAAAAACCTGGTCTTCTTTTGGACACTTGTTCTTTCCCCCTCCCCTCTATCCCCTCCCACCAGGGGAGGGGAAGTTAGTTGGGTGAGGGTCTCCAACCTCCCTTTCCGCCTGACTAAGGCGGGTAAAAAGGGGGGCAAAGGGGGATTGAGGGGGATTTTGCTCAATGTGCATCTTGCCCATGCTCACTTGGAAGTCGCGCGACGTCTCCGCTTTAATCACAACCTACTTAACCATTCCCACCACGTAGGGCCCTTCAGGCACCACTGCCGTTATGGGATCGCTTTGAAGCAGCCGATTCACCGTGTCCTGCGCATCGTCGATTTTGATTGCTCCCATCTTCTGGACATCTTCATGAGAGAGGCCTGGCGAGTGGATGAACACCTCACCAGCATAGTCGAGAACCTGATAAATATTTTGTGCACACCATTGATCGATCACAAAGTTTTCTGGATCGCAATATCCATCAAAAAATTCCTGTGGACTGCACACGGAACGCATGATCCCGCAAAACTCCGGACTGCCGAGTCCCTCCCGGCACTCGCACGTGACGACGATTGTCCCTCCTTTTTTCAAAATGTCCCGGGCGCAAATGAGCGCCTTACTGATCTGGTAAAAGGTGGCATCCAGGGGATACCCCCCGCCGGAGGTGACAACCATATCAAACCGGTGATCGAGCGGCACGGTGGAGTGCTTGTAAACCATGTCACAACCCGCCAGGTGGGCGTGGTTGTAATGCCCCGCAAAGACCCCGGCTATCTCCCTTTCCTTGTTGATCACCACGTTCAGGATGAAATCGGCGCCTGTCAACTCGGTCACTCGGATGCCGTACTCGTGAAAGGGATTCCCTTCAAGGAGACAATTGGTGACCTTGGGGTGTTCCATCATTTTGTACGAGTGCATGAATTTCATGGTCTCAAAGCTCGATATCCCCGGCAGAATGGCCTTCCTGCCGCCGGAGTAGCCCGCGTAGAAGTGGGGCTCAATCAGACCTGTTAGAATCTTGAGATCCGCATCCAGATAGTGGTTGTTGATTTCGATAGGCGCCCC
>Ga0180438_10007939_pt1 | contig 13664 bp, 8 predicted proteins | sample SS_ome_12_FD_132455 | JGI IMG/M metagenome (GOLD analysis project Ga0180438, IMG submission 132455) | Hypersaline lake sediment archaeal communities from the Salton Sea, California, USA - SS_3_D_2 metaG | ecosystem: Environmental > Aquatic > Non-marine Saline and Alkaline > Hypersaline >... | reverse complement strand
AGCCTCATAGGTAAGAGTACCACTCCGCGAAACAACTCCTATTTTACCACGTTTATGTATATAGCCAGGCATAATTCCTATTTTACACTCATCTGGGGTGATAATACCAGGACAATTTGGACCAATCAACCTTGATTTACTCTGATTCATAACTTGCTTAACTTTTAACATATCTAAAACAGGAATTCCTTCTGTAATACATACGATTAATTCGATGCCTGCTTTTTCTGCTTCTAATATAGAAGCTGCTGCAAATTTTGGCGGAACAAAAATCATAGTCGCATCTGGCTGAACTTCTTTTACAGCATCTTCTACACTATTGAAAACCGGAAGTCCCAATTCTGTGATTTGCCCCCCTTTTCCAGGGGTAACTCCACCTACCATTTTCGTTCCATACTTATAACAACCTTCTGTATGAAAACTCCCTGCTTGTCCCGTGATCCCCTGACAAATAACTCGAGTGTCCTTATTTACCAATACCGGCATTATTTAACCTCTTTAACAACTTTTTGTGCTGCATCTGTTAAATGATCAGCAGTAATTATTTTTAAACCTGAACTTTCTAAAAGTTTTTTACCTTTTTCCACATTTGTCCCTTCAAGCCTGACAATTAGAGGTACTTTAATATCCATTTCTTTACAAGCCGCTACAATTCCCTCTGCAATCACATCACATCTCATGATCCCACCAAAAATATTGACTAAGATGGCCTTAACATTAGGATCTGATAAAATTAATCCAAAACTTTTAGCAACTTTTTCTTTCGTTGCACCTCCCCCTACATCCAAGAAATTTGCAGGGGCTGCTCCATGATGCTTAATTAGATCCATTGTTGCCATTGCAAGTCCTGCACCGTTAACCATACATCCAATATTCCCTTCTAAAGCAATATATGCTAAATCCATATCATGTGCAACTGCCTCTTGAGAAGACATTTGAGAAGGATCATACATTTCAGCAATCGCTTTCTGCCGAAAAAGTGCATTGTCATCTACAATAAATTTTGCATCTAATGCCCAGAGATCTCCTTTACTATCTTCTATCAAAGGGTTAATTTCAATCGTTGAAGCATCAGTTTCGACAAATGCTTTACAAAGATTTCTAATAAATTCACAACCTTGCTCTGCTGTCTTATCATCCCACTTCATAAAGTTACATATTTCTAAAAGAGAATCTTTTGCTATTTTTCCATCCAAAGAGAATGTCTTTTTCAAAATTTTGTCTGGAAATTTTTCAGCAACCTCTTCAATATCCATTCCCCCTTCAGGTGAAATCATCAAAAGTGGCTTAGCCTGAGATCGATCCACTATAATTCCCAAGTAATATTCAGTAGAAATTTCTGCAAGTTCTGCAATCATCACTTTATGACAAATAATTCCTTGCTCTCCTGTTTGCTTGGTAACTACAGTCATACCCAATAATTCTGAAGCAATTTTTTTTATCTCCGAGACGCTTTTACCAATTTTCACCCCTCCTGCCTTTCCTCTGCCCCCTGCATGTACTTGCACTTTAATTACAGCTTCTGTAACCCCTAGTGAATCAATAGCTTGATCAATATCTTCTATTTTAGAAATAATTCTAAAGTCATGACAGGGAATCTGATATTTCTTTAAAATTTCCTTAGCTTGAAACTCATGAACGTTCAAAAAGATCTCCTTTTGCACTTATAGGGCCTGTTGAAAAATCTTGCAATTTTTTACAAAGTAGCGACTTTTTAAACAGGCCCTTATAGTCATTTGACTATAAATTATGTCTACCTAATTTAAGTTATGTGCTATGATTTCTATAACAATCAAGGAAATTATTCATGTTTGGCTTTCTTAAGACAAGTTTTCAAAAAATTAAAAGTGCTCTAAAAAAAACAAACGCCTTTTTTGGAGCAAAACTCCTATCGCTTTTCACTAAACCATTAGATGAAAATAGTTTAAATGAAATTGAACAGGTATTATATGAAGCTGATTTAGGATCAAATCTTGTCGAATTTTTCATAGACCATATTAAAAAAATTCATCGACAAACTCCTTTAGCTAAGGGATCTGATTATCTTAAAGAACTTCAAATGCTCTCATTGGAACTTTTTAAGACACCCCCTAAAGTTGCAGGGAATATACCCATTGAAAATATGCCTCAAGTAATTTTAGTTGTAGGAGTTAATGGAAGTGGAAAAACAACCTCAATTGCTAAAATGGCGAAACAATTCCAAGATGAGGGAAAAAAAATCTTACTCGGAGCCGCCGATACCTTTCGCGCTGCTGCAACAGAACAACTTGAAATTTGGAGTCAAAAAATTGGCGCTGAAATCGTAACAGGAACCTCAGGTGGTGATCCCTCTAGTGTTTTATTCGATAGCATGAGTAAAGCGATTGCTAAACAATATGATATAGTCATCTGTGATACAGCCGGACGCTTGGAATCTAAGAGTGATTTAATGAAGGAGTTAGAAAAAATGGTGCGGGTTGCGAAAAAACAAGACACCCTTGCCCCTCATGAAACCTATCTCGTAATAGATGGAAGCCTTGGACAAACAGCTGTCGAACAAGCGAAAATTTTTAATCAATATGTTCCTCTCACAGGCCTAATTCTTACTAAAATTGATGGATCTGCAAAAGGAGGTGTAGCCTTAGCTATCTATCATGAGCTTGGAATTCCCATTAAATTCATCGGAACAGGTGAAAAAATCGATGACCTCACCCCTTTTGACGCAAAAACCTATACAGAAGCGCTCTTTTATGGTTAAATAAAAACATGGATTCTCTTCTTAACACACTTGAACGTTATCTAAATGAAAATTACGAAGCCGGTGACACCCTACTTTGCAAAAATATTACGCCCAGAGCAAGTTATAAAAAGCCCTCCCCCTCTACACCTCAAATAAAAATTCAAAAAAAAGCTCCTCTTTCAAAAAAAGCCCCCCCCAAACCTCTAGCTAAGAAAGCTCCATTAAAACCAAAAGTAGTTTTAGAGAAACCAAAAACAGAAACGACTTCTAAAAACAGCGAACTTTTTTCCATCTATTCTAAAATTGCTCCCCACCTATCCATTCATAAAGAGCCATTAGATGATCAATTAGCAAAGCATGTAAAATTAGCCTGGCAAGACCACAAAAATCTCCCTCCAGTCCCCATTTTTATAGATAAAAGCTTAAAGAATCACTTTAAATTTTTAACCAACCTAAGTAAAGCCATTAGTATCTATTTTGTCCCCTCTACCTTGTATGACATTACAGATCTTGAAAAAGACAATCGCTATGACAACCTTTTCACAAAATCTGAGGTGAAATTTATCATTATTCCTGATACTCTCCTCTGGCAATCTCCTAATCTCATTACACACTACAAAGAAGTTCCTAATCAAATGATTAAAAAAATCGGTCAATTTCCGACAATTGTATTACCCGATATCGAGACTTTTTATAAAACACCCTCAAATAAATACTCCCTTTGGAAACTGCTCTCTCAAAATCTTAAAACTGTACTATGAAATTTTCACTTTTTGCAAAAGTCATACTCGATCAAAAAATTAATAAACCCTTAGATTATGGTATTCCACCAGAACTCGTTAACAAAGTAAAACTAGGACAAAGGGTATCTATTTTACTTCGAAAAAAAGAGTGTAAAGGGACAATCATAGCTTTTGAAAAAAAGACTTTTATTAAAAATGTTTCACCAATTTTAGAAATCTTAACTGAAGATAGCCTATTAACTGATGATCTTTTTGCTCTAGCTACTTGGATGAGTCATTACTACTGTTCTTCAATGCAAAAAGCGCTTAGCTGCACTTTACCCTCCATTGTCAGAAAAGATATGCAGCAAAAAACGCAATCTTTGATTGAACGGAATATTTCAGAACCAAAGCTTATTGCATACTGCGCAGAAATTAGAGCAAAATTCCCCAAACAAGCTCAAGTCCTTGATGAAATCCTGAAGCATCCAGAGGGAATTTTTCTTACAGAACTGTTAGGACACAAACACATCACTAAATCTCCTATTGATACCTTGATAAAAAATAAAATACTCAGATCAAGAAAAATTTCAATCGATCGAAGTGAACTTGAAGAAGATGATTTTTTTCCCACTAAAAACAAACAACTCACAGAAGAGCAAACTGCCACTTTAAAGGCTATTGAAAGCGGTCTTGAATCAAATACTTTTCAGCCTCATCTTATTCTGGGCGTCACAGGAAGTGGTAAAACTGAAATTTATCTTCAAGCTATTGAAAAAGCTTTAAAACTAAATAAAGCTGTAATTATGCTGGTCCCTGAAATTGCCCTTACTAGTCAAACTATTGAAAGATTAAAAGGACGCTTTCAAGAGCGCATTGCAGTTTTTCACCACAGATTAAGTGACGGACAACGCTTTGATGCCTGGCATAAAGTGCGAAAAGGGGAAATTTCCATTGTCGTAGGGGCCAGATCTGCTGTTTTCAGTCCCGTTCATAATTTAGGCCTTTTAATTGTAGACGAAGAGCAAGAAAATTCCTATAAACAACTAGAAGATTCCCCTTGTTATCACGCTCGCGATGTCGCAGTAATGCGTGCAAAAATGGCAAATGCTACTGTGATTTTAGGAAGTGCAACCCCAAGTTTAGAAAGCTATTACAATGCCAAAATGAATAAATATACTCTACATACTCTATCAAAAAGGGCAACTGGGATAGAAAAACCTCAAGTGAAAATTATCAATATGGCCTATGAAAAAGAGCGTGCAAAAAATTTTAGCCTCTTTTCAGATCCGCTCTTACAAGCCATTGCTAAAAAAATTGCCAATGGAGAACAAATAATTTTATTTCTTAATCGGAGGGGCTATTATACCTGTCAAGTTTGTAGTAATTGTTTAAAAACACAGTCCTGTCAACATTGTGATGTATCCCTAACCTATCACCGTGGAGACAATATTTTATCATGTCACCTGTGTGGATTTACAAGAAAACCACCTATTGAAAAATGCCTCCATTGTAAAAGTGAAGAAACCCTCAAATATAGGGGACCGGGTACAGAGCAAGTTGAAAGAACTCTCCATGCAATTTTTCCAAACATCCGCACCCTTAGGATGGACCGCGACACCACTAGACATAAAGGGAGCCATGATAAAATTTTCAGACAATTTCGAGCAGGAAAAGCAGATGTTTTAATTGGAACACAAATGATTGCAAAGGGTCTTCATTTTCCAAATGTCACCTTAGTTGGCATTTTAGGCGCTGATAGTTCCCTTAATATCCCAGATTTTCGCTCGAATGAATCTGTCTTCACCTTAATTACTCAAGTTGCAGGTCGTAGTGGGCGAGGTGAAATCGAAGGGGAAGTTATCATCCAAACTCAACTCCCAGACCATCATGTAATTAAGCTTGCATCAGAAGAAAAAACCTTCGAATTTTTCGACCAAGAACTCAATGACAGAAAATTATTTGGCTACCCACCATTTTCCCGACTTGCTAAAATTACCTTTTCTGGGAAAGATCCTCAAAAAGTCTCAAGCTATGGTGAAAAGTTTCACTCCCTACTTAAGTCAAAAATTGACTCCTCTACCGAACTTTTCCCTCTCACCCCTTGCGCTTATACAAAAATAAAAAATAACCACCGCTTCCAATTCATCATCAAAACTAAAAATATCCTTACACTTTCAAAAACTATAAAAACACTCCCAATGAAAACCCTTCATAGTGTCCGAGTCCTGATAGACGTAAATCCAACGAGCACTTGGTGAAAAAATAAAATAAAACTAACATATATTTAAAGAAATCTTTACTATATATCTTTAACAGCTCCGTTTGTATTGTAATTTAACTTTAAAATGACCCTAACTAAAATGAGGTGAAACATTCAAACTCCTATTAAAAATTCTCCGATTAGCTTCTCTATAACAAACACTAGAGAGATTTCTATGAGCCTCAATAGTATTAAAGAACCCATTGCACACTTGAATTATCTAAAAAAGCAAATCTCAAATACTCTAAGAACCGACCATTTCATCAATGAAGGTTACTGGAAATGTTTCTGTTGTTTTTGTCCAAAAGTAAACAATTCACAAATTATTTCTGTTAATAGAAAAACGATTGCAATCAATCAAATTCTACAAATTTTTCAAAACAGCATACAATCTCATGCTTTTAAAAACTCTCCCCTAGGTACAGCCATTAATGGCCCCAATGGAAATCTCTTTGACTGTAATGAAGCCTATTTAAAGCTTTTAGGCTATGCAAAAAAAGAACTTCTCGGAAAACCTTATGATAGATTAGTGGATCCAGCAGATCACAACATAGCAAAAAAACACCAATATGAACTAGATAATGGAACTACAATTGAACAATTTGAAGCCCGAGCAATCCATAAAAATGGACGGAAAATTTGGACACAAGTAACTGTTTCAACAATTCACGATGATGATCAAAACGTGATATGTTATCTAACACAATTACAAGATATTTCGCATTTAAAAAATCAACAAATACTTTTAGAAAAAGCTGTACATAAAAAAACCAAAGAACTGCAGGACGCCTTCCAACACATTAGTGATTCATCTGATATTTCCGCACACGACATAAGAACAGGTTTAAATGGTGTTATTTGGACAGCTAAACTTCTTATTCAAAAAGAGATAGAGGTTGAAAATATAGAGGAAGCATATGTTGATATATTAAATACAGCTAATCATTTACTAGAATTAGTAAACGATAAATTAGACTTTTCTAAGTTAAATCAAAAACAATTCAAATTTAAGAGGCAAATTTTTTCACTTAAGAAATTAATAAGAGACATCATCAAACTCCATTCTATGCAAATCAAAAATAAAGACATATTTTTAGAATTTACAATAGGAAAAAATATACCCATCGAAGTTTGGGGAGACAAAAAACAAATTAGACGAATACTTGAAAATTTTTTATCCAACGCAATAAAATATACCCTTTCAGGAAAAATTTTAATATCTATAGAAAATATAACTCCAGATATTCAAAAAAACACACCCGAGATAGAAGGTTTTTCAGAATTAATTCTCAAATTTACAGTCAATGACTCCGGAACTGGCATTGCCCCAGAAGATCTGGATCGAATTTTTCAACCTTTCCAGCAAGGATTCGATGCACAAACAGGGACAGGTCTTGGACTGCCCATTGCCAAAGCACTTATTGAAGCAATGGGAGGTGAAATACTCTCCGTAAAATCATCTTATGGAAAAAAAAATAGTGGTAGTAGTTTTTCATTTACCCTCAAATTACAACAAGCTAACTCTTCTCCCCCTATTAAACATAAACGACTATCTATTAAAAATAGAAGCTCAAGTTCTAACTCACCTAGAGAAAATATAAATCCAATTTTAATCCAATTACAAGGAAAAAAAGTACTAGCGGTAGATGATAATCAGTTAAATTTAAAACTATTAATTAAGATCCTAAAAATTGCAAACATGACCATCGTATCTGCCACAAATGGCCTTGAGGCGGTTAACATTCTCAAAAACGATCTAAAAGCTACTCAGCAGACAGGAAAATCAAAATCTACTTTTGATATTGTACTTATGGACATGGAAATGCCTGTATTAAATGGCACCTCTGCTACAGAACAAATACGAAATATATTACATTTACAAATCCCCATTATAGCGTTAACCGCAAATCATTCAACTGCAGATAGACAGCGATATATAAATTCTGGAGTAGATCACATATCCCACAAACCTTATAATTCTCAAAAATTATACAAAACTATGAATCAATTGATTACAAAATATTCTTCAAAACTACCAGTATCTCAATTTTCTATTCGTAAAGTCTTAACTCATACCCCTTCAAAGCGTTTCATCACTAGATTATCTGAGCATAAAGAAGACCTTCCTAATCAAGTTTTAAGTACTTTCTAAAAGAACTTATTAAACCTTAGCAGGAAGTGGTTCTGTGTGCTTCATTATGGGAAAAAATATAACATCTCGAATGGATTGCTCATCTGCAAAGAGCATCATAAGACGATCAATACCTATACCAAGACCACCACAAGGAGGCATTCCCTGACAAATTGCTTCTAAAAACTCCTCATCGAGAGGGTTTGCTTCCTCATCTCCTGATTCTAGTAATCGTTCTTGCCTCTCTAGAAGCTCTCTTTGTAAAATAGGATCATTCAACTCTGTATATGCATTACAAATCTCTGTGCCAAGGATAAAACCCTCAAATCTTTCTACTAAACCTTGTTTAGCAAGCTCTGGATTTCTATGGGGCTTACACAGAGGAGTACTTTCAATAGGATGATCAATAATAAAATGTGGTTCGATAAGTTTATCTTCAACAAACTCCTCAAAAAGTTGAGTAGTCAAAATCCCTCTACTTGCATCTTTAATTGCATCAGGGTCTAAAGTGGTATTATCAAGTAAGTGTTTCTTTATTTGTTCATCTTTCATTTTACTGATATCAATATCTGCATACTTTTTTATACTATCTATCATAGACATACGCGTCCAGGGAGTTTTTAAATCAATTTCATATGCATTACCTTTTCGATCTTTTCTGAGGCCAATTTTTGTTGTTCCAAATAATTCTTTGGCAATAAATGCGTAAAGATTTTCAGTAAATCGCATCACATCGTTATAATCCCAATATGCAGCATAACATTCTACCATTGTAAATTCTGGATTGTGTGTCGAGTCTATCCCCTCATTGCGAAAAAGCTTTCCAATTTCATATACACGATTCATTCCACCTACTATCAGCTTTTTTAGCGATATCTCAAGAGCTATCCGCATATACATTTGCAAATGAAGAGCATTTAATTCTGTTTTAAATGGCTTGGCTTGTGCACCGCCATATAATTTTTCTAAAGTAGGGGTTTCAACTTCTAAAAAATCTTCCTTTTCAAAAAACCGGCGGATTAATGTCATTATTCGGCTACGCAATTGAAAAGTGCTCATTACTTCTGGGTTAGAAAGTAAATCAAGCCACCGTTTCCGATACCTCACTTCTTTATCAGCAAGACCACTATGTTTATCCGGGAGAGGGAGCAATGACTTACAGAGGAGTTTAACTTTGGTAGCAAAAATAGTCAGTTCCCCTTTTTGTGTTCTAAATAAATGGCCCTCAACACCTATGATATCCCCTAAATCAAGTTTTTTTTCTAAAAACTTATGCGATGTTATTTCACTTTTTTCAGGAAAACCTTCAACTTTTGTTAAATCTCGATTGAATAGAATTTGTAAACGAGCCGATTTTTCTTGAATTTGGACAAAAATATTTTTTCCCATTGCTCGTTGCAAAACAATTCTTCCAGCAATACAAGCATGATCTGTTTGCTGTTCGCTTGCCTCATCAAATGAACCTACATCCGCATCCTGATATTGCGTTAAAATTTCATGAATTTCATGCGTCGGTGCATAATGATGCGGATAGGGGTTAAGACCTAATGCTCGAATTTCTTCTAATTTTGCAAATCGTGTTTTATATTCATCAAATGTAAAATAATCTGGCTGACCCATAATTTTCCTTATTTTAACTTTAAAAAAGAACCTGCAGGAGCATCCTCAATAATAAAGCCGGCATCTTCAATTTTTTTTCGAAATGTATCTGCCATATCCCAATTTTTTAATCTTCTAGCTTCATTTCTCTTTTCAAAAGCTAATTTAATTTCTGACGGTATATTTAACTCACCTTTTTCTAGAACACCCAAAACTTGATCAAGTTTTTTGAAAACGGCTATAATTTTTTCTGCCCCTATTTTCCCAAGTTTATTCTGATCACAAGTGGCATTTGTCGCCCTAATAAAATCAAATAAGACACCCAATGCCCCCGAAACATTTAAATCATCTGCTAAAAATTCAGTGAATTTTCTCTCAAATGCATTTATTTCTCTCTCAAAATTATTACTACTGTCACAATCAATCATCTTTAATCGGTCAACAAAATCATCTATCCGACGTAAGGATTTTTGGGCACTATCTAATCCTTCCAAAGTAAAATTAAGTCCAATGCGATAATGTGTGGCGATAAGTAAATATCTAATCTCTCTACCACTATATCCTTTTTCTAAAAGATCACTTAACAGATAAAAATTACCCAAACTTTTTGACATTTTTTTTCCATCAACAACCAGGTGAGCTGAATGCATCCAATGGCGCGCAAATACCTTCCCTGTATATGCCTCAGATTGAGCAATCTCATTTTCATGGTGTGGAAAAATATTATCTTGACCACCAACATGTAAATCTATTGTGTCCCCCAGACAATGCATTGCCATTGCAGAACATTCTATATGCCATCCTGGCCTACCTTTTCCCCATGGAGCTTCCCATGAGACCTCTCCGTCTTTATCTGGATCATATGCTTTCCAAAGGACAAAATCCGTGATATTTTCCTTATCATATTCATCACCTGTTACTCTTTCTGATGCCCCTACTTTCAAATCCTCTAAACAAAAATGAGAAAGCTTTCCATAAGAAGGAAATTTTTCAATGCGAAAAAACACATTTCCATCAGGGGTTTTATAAGCTATTTCCTTATCTATTAAGCCCTGTATCAAAATAATCATCTGGTCAATATAATCAGTTGCCGCGGTATATTTTTCAGCCGGTTGAATATTAAGTGTGTTTAAATCCTGAAAAAATGCCTCTTTATACTGTTTTGTAAATGCAGCTAAAGATAATCCCTTTTCATTAGCCCTTCGAATTGTTTTATCATCGACATCTGTCAAATTCATTACATGCTTGATTTTCATTTTAAACAATAAAATCGTCCGCCGCAAAATATCTTCAAAAACATACGTTCGCAAGTTACCAATATGAGCAAAATTATAAACAGTCGGGCCACAAGTATACATCCGAATTGTATTTTCTTTTTCAGGCTTTAAAACGACCTTTTTTCGCAATTTTGTATCAAAAATAGACAAATGCATAAGTTAAGTATTTTTCACCGGTTTAGTTAGCATATCAAATAGTTTTCTATAACAGGTTTTTCCCGATTTTAACATGGGTATTTCATCGATTACAAGTACTTCGTTAACTTTATAAAGTCTTGAAAACCCAGCTTCTAATAGGGCATTATTTACTTTATCTAATGGGATATTCACTTCTGTAAACAAAACAGCTTTGGTACTACCCTGAGGAGTTTCTTTCGGCACGCAGGCAAAAGGACTATGATTTATATCCTGAGCAATCCAACCCTTTTCTTTTGCCTTTTTGAAAAGTTCCGCCTCAATTGCAGCTAAGCTAATTAGTTCTCCACCCTTTTTAATTGTATTTTTTAAACGTCCACCTAAGTAAAGATATCCATGCTCATCATAGTGACCTAAATCACCTGTCCTAAAATATTTTTTTTCATTTATCTCAATAAAAACTTTTGAATTATCGTGCTTATAATAACCATTAAATACACTATCACCATGTACACAAATTTCACCAATTTGCTGCTCTGCCAATTTTTGCTCTGTTTCTGCATCGATAATAATTAAATCAAGACATGATATAATTTTCCCTACACCTCGAGCTCTTGTCTGAGGAAAGTTCACTGAAATAATCGGTGAAGTTTCAGTTAATCCATACCCCTCCAAGAACCAAACATCTCCCAACTTTTGGATATACTCCATTAGGCTTGGAGGAGCTGCTTCTGCACCTGAAATAAATAATCGTAAAGACTTTAACTGACTAATACTCGCTACTCTAAACAAGTGTGAATAAAATGTTGGGGCCATAAAAATAACTGTCACTCGCCATTTCAATATTTCCTTGGCTATTGTAGAGCCATCTAGTGGATCAGGAGAGTAAACTACCTTAATTCCCATTAGCAATGGTAAAAGCCCAATGTTGAGACCAAAAATATGAAAAGGTGGCAATACCATTATAAGGGCATCATCTTTATCTAAATCAAACGATTCTAACCCAGATTTCTGATTAGAGATAATATTTTTGTGCGTTAACGGAACACATTTTGGAAGTGCTGTTGTCCCACTTGTAAACAATGCAATTGCTGTATCGTTTTCAGTTAATTTAGCTGCGGGAAATGCCTTTAATATTTTTGATCCACTTCTCTTAGCAAGCAAAGCGCCTTTTAATTTGTCTTTCAGAGTTAAACTCTTTTTAATGTCCTCAATTAAAACTAATTTATCTAATGCTTTTCCAATATCGACATTATCAAGTCTCTGAAGAAATTTTGCAGAACTAATAACATGATTTATCTCTAAAAGATCTAATGCATGGTTAATAAAAAATCTTCCAATTGTCCAATTCAGTGGCACCGGAATTTTTCCCGCTAACATAATAGCTAAAATGATTATATAAGCTCCAACGGAAGAAGGGAGCATAACTCCGATATAATCACCTTCAAGCTTTTCTATCTTCCTTGCCAAGATAATCACTGCTCGTCGCAAGGTTAAATAATCCATTTCACCAGTAGTTGCATCGCTGCATGCGGGATTATGTTTCATCCGATCACAGCTATTTAAAAACATCTCAATAATTGTTTTTCCTTCAGAAAATGCAGCACTTGGTCTACTACTTTTGGTTTTCGACCAAGAAGAGGTGAAATCAAAATTCTTTGTTTCTACCCTAGTTTTTTTTACATGCATGGCTGCAGCTAAAAGGTCTTGGACAGTCTTTAAATCACTAGGCAGTAAATTTGGATCAACCTCATAATGTGTATCAATATAAGTGTAAAGACTTGCAATATTTAAGGAATCTAATCCAACATCATAAACCAAATCTGCATAATCAGGGATATCCTTCACAGACTTATCTGATAATTCAGAAATCTGACAGATTAGATCCTGTCTAATATGTTTAGGAACATGGAATTCTGGGTTGTAATTTTTATTAGTTTTCCGATCCAATAATTGTGGGACTTTTTTAGACCAAAAATAAAAGGGCACCTGAGTTACAGGCTCCTTTTTATGGATTTTTTCTTTATCCTCTAGATCTGGGTACTGATTATAGAACTCTTCTAATGCTCGATTGAATTCTGTTTTTGTACCATTTTTTGGGAAATCTTCTGAAGGAATTGACAGTTCTATTAAAACTTTTCTTCTAGGTGTAAAAAAGAGAAGATTTTTCAATATTATAGTTATCCCTCTACCCATTATCGACCAAAAATCAGGGGCTTCATCTGTATAGGCTTTAGAAAACAAACTTCCCCACAGCCCTGTAATACGAACAAGTACAATTTCAGTGTTAGGGGCATGCTGTATTGTAGAATGAGCTAAAGATCGCCCCCCTACTTTTTCATCAGGTGTTACTTTTAAAGCCGATGCTGGATACATGAGAATATGGGCACCGTTATTTAAATCGGAAACAACATCATTAAAAAGTTTTTCTGCACCTTTTAATTTAAACTCATTTACAGCATTATCAAAATCTGCGACTGGTTTAGCTCTGACTAACTTCATAAAAAATGAAGCAAAAGGGTAGTAATAAAACCTTTCAGTAACAAGTGGACGTAATTCAAAATTAGATCCAATTGCGCTGAGAAGCATAAATGGCTCAATTTCTGCAACATGATTGGGTAGAACTAATATTCCACGACCTTTGAGTCTTGGATCTTTTAGAACCTCTGCATTTTTTATCTCAATCTTATAGCGCAAACTGAATAAGACTTTAAAAATCCCTCTCAATACTTTTAAGAGAATTTTCCTAATCATAATAAAATCAACCTCTTAGATTATAAAACACATTTATGATAATTTTATTTTTAACCCACTATCT
>Ga0180438_10007938_pt1 | contig 13665 bp, 18 predicted proteins | sample SS_ome_12_FD_132455 | JGI IMG/M metagenome (GOLD analysis project Ga0180438, IMG submission 132455) | Hypersaline lake sediment archaeal communities from the Salton Sea, California, USA - SS_3_D_2 metaG | ecosystem: Environmental > Aquatic > Non-marine Saline and Alkaline > Hypersaline >... | reverse complement strand
GAAAAAAAAATAAAAAAAATATTAAAATAGACTCATCGGAAAAACAACAATTTCTCCCGTAAACCTATTCTTTAAAGTTATGGTGTCCTCAAGTCTGTTTAAACTTACAAAAATAAAGAATTGATGGGTAATTTTCTTCTTGAGAACCTCATAAGCCGTTAAGGTCTTGATTCTAGTAGTTTCCATACTCCCACAATCCTAGGTTTTTTAGAAGTTCTATCGCTCCTTTTCTGGTTAAAATATGTCTCTGGTTAGCCCTGTTAGGTCTTTCCCAATATTCTGTAAGATCCTTAATTCGCCGTTCATTATTCTCTCCACAAAATATACAATCCTCTTCACCCATATTATTCGACCTCCATATCAAGTAAAACTTTTTGCTCTTCTTCTATATGTAATATTATTCTATTAAGACTTGCGATAATTTTTGATGATACCGGCCAAGAATCATCAACAAGACCTATGCAGTATTGTACCTCATCTTTTTGTTGTTCCAGCTCATCAATTTTCTGTATTACTTCCCATACGTTCATATTGGTTACCTCCATATTTCAATAGAAAAAAGTGAGGGGTTTATCCCTCAAGAAACTCGTCTAAGATGCTCACAATTGCTTTGTAGTATTCCCTTGCTTCCTGAGCCATGTTTAAAGAAATTGTTAAGCCTTGTCTTGTTGGACCTTCATAGTTCTTGCTCTTAGTCCAGATTCGCTCATTGATTATCATTCTCTTATGGTCAATGATTGCTTTTCTGGTACTGGATGGAGAAAAGACCAATTCAGCCATTAACTTAGAGCCTTCTTCAAGTTCAACAACTTTGGCAGGAGCTATTTCAGTGGTTGTGGCTTTTGTGGCGGCTTTAACTTCTTTAGGATGGTGGAGTTCTCTCCATGTATCCTTTACTTTCGCGATGTCTTTGCGGATCTTTTCCGAGATTGATGTATTACCACTGTCTAGGGATTCAATCAATTTCTCTTGAAGGTGGGCAATTGTTCTGTTATACTTTGCAGCATCCCATGTTTTCATATCGTCAATAAGTTTGTTCTGTTTTACCTCACGTCCTAGGATCTTATTAGCGGCGTATACAACGTCTATTAGGTTGCCATGATTCATCTTTAGCATCTTTGCGTTTTTATTGGTTGCCTCGAAGCTTGCAAGGTCCTCTAATGTCTTAACTCCGAATTTTGTTGCTAGTTGCTCTGCTCTCGCTTCACCAATCCCCTTTATCTCAGTTATAGGGAACTTGGTTACTTCCGATTTTTCAACGGTTTTTGGTTTATTTACCTCTTCCACAAGAGGGACGACTAACTTTGTTAGTGCGTCTAGTTGCTTTTTAATTTCGTCTAGATCAGACATTTCTGATCGACCTCCAATATTTAACGCGCTCGATACATAGATCAAGTCACGTTCGCTTTCGGCTAGCGTATTCTCGCCAGCCTTTAAAAACGTTTCGGTTTTCACCGAATTTCGCGAAATATATTTATTCAACGTAGAACCTTCCCACAGCGTCTTTTAATTCGTTTATGAATCCATCAGGTACTTTAGGCGCGAACTTTTTAATCTCAGCGGGTTTTACTCTATTACGATGTTTCGGGGCTATCTGTGGCGCGTTACCTAGGAAACTCATTACGAGCGCGCGCAATTCTTTAATCTCGGCTTTCGCGGCCGTAACCTCAGCGCGTAGGTCATCTATAGTTTCGCTCTTGTGCATCTTGCCCTTATGGATTGCAAGACCGTGAGCGTTCTTTAGGACCTTCCCGCAAATTTCACAGGTTCTAGACATAGTAGGCAACCTCCACAGGTTCTAGGCGGTATATTTCAGAAAGATCTAGGCGATAACGATAGGTGCCCCACCTTCCAGAAACTAACGCCCACTCATCTTGTACGCTGTCATAATATCTTTGGGTAGGCGAGTATTTCTCTGGATTCTCCATGAATCTTAACAGGCGCGGGGGGATTGTCTCCCTTCTGATCTTTCGCCATATATATCTCTCGTTCATTCTTTCACGACCTCCATAATGATTATTTTCTTCGAGGGGTAGCGGTTTTGGAGAATCTCGATTGCTGTCTTTCGATCCTCCAACCAGTATCCCGAGGTTATGAGGAGTTCAACGAGTTCCTCAAAGTAATTACCTCCGATCATGCCCTTGATGTTGTATATTACCATCTTACACCCTCCTACAGATATTTCGCAACAATGACGTCTCTCTGAGCGTGATAATGCTCTAACAAGAAGGGCAACATCCCTTTGGTGGTTTGTCCGTTCTTCCTCCGCTCTAGGATAGCATCACGAACCTCATAGTACCAGATGTTCAGGTCCCACAGTTCGCATAATGCTTCCTCTGGCATCACTTTCGCGTTTACCTCATAATCAGGTACAGGGGCGCCCTCCTGTACCCATCTGGAAAAACTCTCCATTATAGGATCGGGGGTAGCCATAGCCATGTCATCCCCGACAGATTCATAGGTTTTGTTCTCCATACATACCAATCCTCCAAATTTCGTTTTTGATTTCACTATGACGCCAGACTTTATAAATGTTTCGGTTATTTATAAATCGTTTTTAAATGTTTTGGCAAAGACTTATAAAGGTTAAGGTCGACCTAAACGATAGGTTTGCCTAACTTTCGTGGCACCAGAGGAGTATACGCGGTGGTGTTAGGGTGGGGGTACCCCTCCCAGTACGGGACCCCTAACCTCCCTAGCCTGTGATTTATATAAACATTCGTCTATTCATATAGACATTACCAAGCCCAGTGTTGCAACCCCCTTAGTGAGAATAACCTTTACTTGTAAAATACCCAGACATTACTTTCCATACATCAATAACAATCCACCACACACTTGTCAAACATCAATACTTAGTTTTTACATTTGTAAATCATCATTGACATACGTAAAGATTTACATATGTAAAAAAACGCTTATTACGAGAGATAAACACAAAAAGAACAAGTAAATAGAACCAGCAACATGTCTTGACCATTCTAACACAAGAGCAACTGCTATGTTGCATTGCTTTACGTTTAAACTTGACATAATATAAGATTGACACATTAAAATAGTTGACATATGCCAACACAACACTTGGCAAACAACAAGACAACTAAGTGTTGGCAAACACCAAGATGGCTCGGTGAGGTTTGCCTATGTAAACTATTAACTTGGCATACGTGTATGTACTTATCACCGACATGTGTTCAAATGTTTTTCTGGGTGAATAGCAAAATTGTATGATGGAGACCACACAGTATTTTGCGGAGCTGTCGAACCATTATATCCGCCGATATTACATGATATGTATTTAATCGGTTTGCGAGGGATATACCATTTACATTCTGATATGATCTATATCTTCCTACAGCATCGTGAAAATTGGGATGATGAGGGTGTTGTGGATACAATAATACATGAGGATATTGAGAGAGCGGTTCATCGAATTTTCTGGGAGCAAGATATGAAGGCGCGCAGCTGGTCACATCTCGCGATTAAGATAAACCAGAAAACATTAGAAATGCGGAAAATGGAGCCTACGTTAAATGACTTATTTATTAATTAAAGCGAGGTCTTTCGGTAAGATAACAAAGTTAGAGGTATATGATTCTAGCCCGACTCATTGTAAGGTTGGTTATTATTTACAGAAGAAGGATGAGCATGGATTAGCGCAGACAATTCGTGTTTTTCCAGAGAAATTGCTTAGAGTTTGTAAAAATGGGCAATTACCTCATATTTTCGGAGATAATCGTGGAAAATCTGGAATTTTCGGTGAAAAACATGGTAGAATTTGATGAAATCTGGAAAGTAGTATTTACGGATGAGGAATTAGAGGTTATGCGCGTATCTGGTGATAACGTGCTGGAGAATCTCAAGTTTTTGGCGAAGATAGTATTGGCAAGATTACATAATGAGCTGTTTATGGAAAAGACAGCACATGAATCGAGTCAAGAGGTTACTAAGTTAATGGATTTAGCACGCAAGATATATGAAGATATATGGGATATTGAAGGAACGCCTAAAGATGATAGACCTTCACTTGAGCAATTATATAAAAAGATGATTAAGCGAAAGGAAATGGAAGAAGATGGTTAAATGACAAGAGGAAGACCTAAACGTGATGGATCTGGTAGAGGTATCCGCGCCAATCGTGGTCGTGGTGGATGTAAAGTTACCAGAGGTCGCGGTAGAGGTAGAAGGTAGATGGGTCCAGCACACCCGATTCCTGATACAGAATAGTCCGTGCGCGTGGACTATAAATTATATTAAGCCCTGAGGCGCACATCAAGGGGCATAAAGCGTAAAGGAGTGATCGTTATGCCTGTATGCCCCGAATGTGGTAATGGGCTCGTTCCAGCTGGGGGATGTTTTTACTGTCCTTGCTGTGGTTATGAACGATGTGGATAGATAAAATAGAGGAAAGTATATGGGAAGGATGGAGTGGGAAAATGCTCTGGAAGCTGTATTGTCTAATCCAATCACGTTTCTTGAGACGTTGACTAAGATAAAGGGTAAACCAACAAGGTTATATCCGAAGCAGAGACAATATCTGTTAGACGATAGTAGAATGCGGATAATCCTTAAAGCACGACAATGTGGTTTCTCCAAGTTAATAACTGGAGAGGCATTATATAACGCATGTGTTCAGCCGATGGGGTATCCAGAGGAGATATTGTTTGTGAGTACCACTGAACGACAAGCGGTGAGACTACTTTCAAAACATTTCTATGATTGGTATGATACTATAGATATTGCAGAAATTCCAAAAATGACCAAACGATCAAAATTGGAATGTCATTTAGATAATGGATCAATTATTGCATCCTTACCGAACAATCCACAAGGTATTCGTGGTTATTCACCTACACATATATACCTAGATGAATTTGCACATTTCAGTAATGACACAGCTATAATGGAGGCATTATTACCGTCTCTTGCACATGGTGGCGGTCTAACAATGAATAGCACGCCATTTGGTAAGGCTGGATGGTTTTATGAAACATGGGTAAATGCTGTTACAAACGATCCGAAGAAACGGAATAATTTCAATCCGCATAAGATTATGTGGTATGATGTACCTAAATGGTTAGAGGAGTACCATATATTTGTAAATATGATGAGGAAGGAATATCCGAAACTTATATTCAGACAGGAGTTTGAATGTGGATTCTTGGAAGATGCTTTATCACCATTCCCTATGAGGATACTTACACCATGTATAAACATAGATAACACATGTCTTAAGGAACATCTGAGCGGTGAGCGATTCACAACGCTGGGAATGGATCTTGCAAAGAAAGTTAATCAAACAGCAATCGTAGTTACTGAACATGTTCCATTAGAACCAACCTTACGAAAGAGAGGAGATACATATCCATTTAAACGGGTTGTACGACATGTATCTGCAGCTGACTACAATATGTTCAAATTACAATTAAGTTACCTTGATGATATTATAAAACGTTATAGACCGAATAGAATATATTTTGATGAAACATCTATGGGTGAAAGAATAGGTGAAGAATTGTATGAGAAATACGGAAGTAGGACTCATGGAGTTATTTTTTCTAATAAATCTAAATTAGATATGGTAAATAACCTAATATTATTGTTTGAACATGAGAAGGTGGAAATACCACAACATAGGGTATTAATAGGTCAATTAATGTCGTTACAAAGGACATTAACCTCGCATGGAAATATTAAATATAAAGGAGAACATGATGATTTTGTATGGGCGTTAGCACTTGCAACGTACCGAGGCAAACCGTCAAGTCCTTTATTCGCTGTTGAAACAGATGAAGGGATGAGAACATATGGGAATAATAGAACGGATTAGAAATGTATTAAATAAAAAATCACCACCTAGACGGTTTGTATTTGTAGAAGGTTCTGGCTCGTATATACCAGAGTGGCGAGGTACATATGAAGATTTTAAGAAAGGTATAAATGAGAAGGAATACTATATAGATCATAAACTCCTGATGGATTATTATAGGAAAAATGAATGGGTAAGAGCCTGTGTGGATGCGCTTGTTAATGAGGTAATGTCTCAAGGATGGGAGTTTTATGTTGAAGATGAGACTGAATCATATAAACGATTATTGAAAAAACTAGATGAATGGTTCAAACAACCGAATGCACAAGAATCATCTGAGGAGTTACTACGTACCATACTAGTAGATTGGCTAGTGACTGGGGATGCCTTCATAGAATTAGTACCTAGTGATTTGGGTAATATTACAGAATTATATGCTATTGATCCTCAGCATATGAAGATTAAGATTGATAAACATGGTATAGTAGTACAATACATACAAAAAGTTCACGGGAAAGATCCAGTGGAATTTGATCCAGAAGATATAATTCATTGGAAATATCAATCTGTGAGTAGCAGTGTATTTGGTCTATCACCATTAGAGACATTATTACAGACAGCTGCTGGTGATTTAAATGCAAGAGATTATAATAACAACTTTTTTAAGAATGCTGCCAGTCCTCGTTTACACGTTGATTTGGGCGAGGGTATTGCTCAAGACGAAATAGATAAGTTTATGGCATATTGGGATAAGGAATTAAAAGGCAAACCATTTAAAAATATTTTCACTGGTGGCGGCGCAACAGTAAAAGAGATAACATATAAGAATATTGATATGCAGTATATAGATTTCCAAAAGATGAATGCACAGAAGATCCTAGCGGTATATGGTGTACCACCGATACAGATAGGATTGATAGAAGGTTCTAATAGATTTAATGCTGATGAACAAAGACAGATTTGGAAAGAATCAAGAGTACATCCATTACAACGTAGGTTTGCAAATGGATTTAATGAGATACTAAATAGAATGGGAATAAAACACATTCGGTTTAGATTTATAGGTCTTGATAAACCAGATCCAATGAAAGATTTACAAATGCAAGTATTAAAACTCAAGCATGGTCTTAGAACAATTAATGAATTACGTATTGAAGATGGATTAGAACCAGTTGAATGGGGAGATAAACCCTTATTACTACAAACTAAAGGAAGTCCTGGTTCTGGTGGACAAGAAGGATTAGAGGTAAACCAAGAGCCTGATAAGGCGAGAGATACACAAGATACGGAAGACGATATGGATTGAGTTTCTTAGTAAGCGGAGTTATGGGACAAAAAGGCAGTATAATTGGAAATACTGCATTGATTGTTGTTGGTCTAGATAGTACTCTAATGAGACTCAAAGAAATGCCAGAGTCAATACGAAAAGGAATTATTGACGGATTTAAAGTATTAGTAAAAAATCTCGCTGAGAAAGTTAAGGATCAGATGGTGCCAGGTGTACAACTGTATTGGACAGGAGCTCTAAGAGAGAGTGTTAAAGGATTTGTATCTGGTAGAGCTGGTATATTAGGCGGTAATATTACTGCTATGGTCACAGCTGGTGATTCAAGAGTCTGGTATGCATATAAGGTACACGAACTAGGAAGAGGATGGGGATCTCATAGTTGGTCAAGAAGTAGAATGTGGGGTTCCTCGAAAAAAAAGTATGAATATAGTGTATCGTCTGTATCATACACATACCCTCCAATACCATACATGCGCATAGCATATCAATCAGAGAAGAAAAATATAGTTAAAACTATGGTTAATAATATACAAGGTGAATTAAATCAATTAATGATTAAACAGGCTTTATTACAATTAGTAGCCCTTAATAGCGCAATCAAGCAAGAACTATCAGGGTTTATAGCATAATAAATATGGTGATTAGAAAATGCCCGAAAAGGGAGACAAATATTTTCATATCCCTGTAAGAAGTAACAAGTTATTTCAGAAGGGAAGTTTTAAAACAATAAAAATAGAAAGCGGTGTTCTTGCAGTCATAGGAAAGCCTAAGGGAAGTTCAAAGACAACTATCCAGAAGTTTATGTTATCTGTTAAGAAATTTAAAACTCTGGAGAAGGCTAAAGCATGGGTTCGTAGTCATATGAAAGGTAAGAAGAAAAGCGGTTTTATTACAGATGATATTGAACTCAAATCTTTATACGGAGGAAATCGCCTGTCTTGGGGCGCGGTATTCAAATCAATTAATGATGAGGAAAGAACTATTGAACTAGAAGCATCTGATGATAGTATTGATGTAGTTAGAGATCGAGTTATGCCTGATGCCCAACACGATATAATAAAAGGTATTAATAGTGGGTATTCTACGATATTTCTAAATCATAATTGGTTAAACGGTATTGGAAAAATACTTGAGAAACATACAGATGGTACAAAGACATATTTGAAAGTATATGTTTCTGAGACAGAACCAGAGACATGGACTAAGATTAAAGAAGGCGTACTAAAAGGAGCCTCCATAGCATTCCAACCTACAAAAGTCAAATACCAATTTTATGAGGAATTAGGGTTTGATGTTAGGGAAATACATGGTTTGCAATATTTAGAAACATCCCTTACATACTTACCAGCTAATAAAAATGCTGGAATAAGGGTAATAGGTGATTAAAATGACCGAGGATTCCGATTTAGATCCACAAATTTTGGAGGATGAAATAACAGTGGAAGAACTTGATTTAGAGGATGCTCCACTACTCGAAGCTGAGCTTGAAAAAGCAAAGAAAGAGATTGATGAACTAAAGAAACTCGTTATGAAACTTACGGAGGAAAAGGCTGAGCCTGAACCCGAACCTGAAGTTAAAGACGAGCTAACAATGGATAAATTCGAGAAAATGCTCGATGAAATGTTAGATGAAAAACTTAAAGTTCCAACTCGTAAAGCGGTTGCTCCTGAGGAGAAGACTGATAAGTTCGAGTTGAGTGATGTAACCTCAAAAAAACTTGAAAAATTAAAAGAGGAAGACCCAGAAGGTTATAAGATGATTATGAACGATGGGTTAAGGAGAATATTCAAAAGAACCATACCATATATGTAAGTGGTATGGATTTATTAAACATAAAAAACAAAGGTGAAATAAGTAATGGAAACTTTAGATCCTAGAGAAGTTATCCGTAAAACAACGGCTGGTACAACTACACAGTATGATGAACTCATCATAACCGAAGTTCTACGTGAAGTAGAGAGACAGGTTAGGGAAAACAGTGTAATTCGAAACTTTTATAGAACTATTAATATGCCATCACCTACATATAATCTACCCTACCAAGATGTGCGTATGGTAGTTGGACATGTAGCTGAAGGTGGAGACATTAGCGCACTATACGATGTTCCAGAAGTGAAAGAGAAAACACAACTGGTTGCACAGAAATTAGTTGCCTATTCAACACTAACATCAGAGTCTATTGACGACACAGTGTTCGATCTTGTTGGATTTGTTGTATCTGAAGCTGTGACAGAAATTGGACTTGCAGAAGAAAATGCATTTATTAACGGAGACCAGACGACATACGATCCCTCTTCGTCAACTGATGAGAGAGCGATTTGTGACGGTATTCTTAAATTATGTGAATCAAATACGAATAATGTTGATTTAACACAGACCCCGATCACTTTAAATGCCATGAATACTGCTATGGCAAATGTTGAGACTGATCACTATGATATAGCTGATTATGCATGGTTTATGCATCCTAAAGATATTGCGACACTTCGTGGTATGGATGAGTTTGAGCATGCAGATAAGTTTGGTGGTCGCGGATCAATTCAGAGTGGTTTTCAGGGTGTTGTGTATGGTATTCCGATTATATCGGCTCGCACTATTCCTACTAATTTAGGTACTGATACTAATGAGACTGTCGCAATTCTAGCTAATAAACGCTATGGTTGGATTGGTCAATATACAGGTCTGAGAGCATATAGATTCTATCAGCAAACCCATGATAGGCTAGAACTACAATGGAATGAGCGGTTAAACTTCGTGATAAGCACACTTAATTTAGAAAGCCATGCTATGGTTACGGGCATCGTTGCATAAGGGTAATGCGATGCCCTTTATATATAAAAAAATATAGAGGAGAATGAAAATTGACAGAATACTCACAAAGTACAGGTAATTTGTTAATTGCCGAAAAAGAGGAAACATTAGCACTTGCAGGCGCATTGACGGCTCTGAAACTAGACCATCCACCTGTTGATGTTTTTGATGTTAATAGGATTGCGGTTTCTAGTGATCCAGATGTCGCGGCTGATTATGGCACTAGTGTTGAGGACTATGGAACTACACCACTCGATGATACGACAGTGCAACTTGCTCAGATGTTTAAGGCTGGGCATACAATGGTCAATACTGTACAACTTTACATGTTAAAATCATCAGATTTTGCAGGTACAGTTAAAGTAGAAATACAGACTGATAATTCAACAGAGCCTAGTGGTACTCCTGTTGGCACAGCTATTACTAAGGCTGCTGCTGCATTAAGTACAACAAAGACACTTGAAACATTTACATTTACTGATGTTACTGGTATGACTGACGATGATCCGTATTGGATTGTTATTACTTTATCTGCTGTGACGGCTGGTAAGGTAGAGGTATTTGGTAACGCTAATTCAGCGTCTAGTTATGCTGATGGTACATGTCAAGTAGAGCCTGATGGGCTTGGCTGGGATGTATATGCAAATGCTGATATATGGTTTAGGGTAGACCATGATACTGTAGATGTTGCTGATGCAAGTATTTCCGCATATGTTCAGAAATTCGCTACTGATGGACAGGTTACTTTGGGCGCATCTAGTGATGATAATGCAGTATATGAAGTTACTTACTCTTATCTGAGAGTTAAGGACTTAGATGATTACTTAGATACATATACTGGGTGGCATCTTGCAGAACATGTAATGAATGCCTTATGTATGGATGAGCGAGAGTTTTACTTTGCTCTTGGAATGCTTATTCAGAAAGGTAATGTAGAGGTAAGTCATACACTATGTAAGATAGATCCTTCTGGTGGTACAACAGCTGGTAGCTTGGAGACGTTAAGGTATAAATGTACTCCAATTGATGAACTAAAGATACACGGAGCCTAGGGGTGATTAGTATTGGTAAGTAGAGCATATGATTTCGAATATGTGACTGATGGTACTAACATCCTTAATGGTGACACAGACTGTTTTCCAGCTGATACTACAATAGCGAAAACGTTTAATGTTGGTGGATTTGCTACAATAGTATTACACTTGAAATGTAATGATGTGACAAGTGCTCTAACTATTGCGGTAACTAAATCTACAGATGGTAATTCATTTATGGCTATAAACACCAGTGTTGATAATTTAGATAATAATGAACAGTGGGTTGTTTTAACAGAGGCTGGGGCTGATGGTGGCGCCTCAATAATTAAAGTTTCAATAGTTAATGGAATGGCAGAAGAGGATGCAACTGTATTAGCTGTTGTTGGAATGAAGGCATAAGGTGAAAAAAATGGATAGGAAAGAAATCATTGAAGGACTCCGTTTCCTCGATCATATTCTTAAACGCCTAGAAATTGAAGGATTAGAAGAAGACATTCCAATTAGAGGAGAAGTTAATTTTAAACGATTCGATGAAAATGGAAATCTGACAGGCGACTGGACATATAAAAACACTATTGTTTACGCTGGAAACGATCTAATTCGCGATGCTGTCGGACAGGCTAGTGGACAGCCTGCTGGCGCTCAATGGATTGCAATTGGTACAGGAACAACCGCTGCCGATCCAACCGATACTGCATTAGAATCAGAGACGGCAAGAGGACAGGGAACATATGGAGAAAGTGAGACTGGTGCTGGGAAGAAAGATAAGTGGACATTACAATATACATTCGGTGCTGGTGTGGGAACAGGAGATATAACAGAAGCGGGTTGCTTAAACGCTGCATCGGCTGGTACACTACTTTGTAGACAAACTTTCACAGCAATTCCAAAAGGTGCGAGTGATTCAATACAAGTTACATGGACATTTACAATAACAAACCCATAAAATAGGTGATTAACATACCAACCGTAGATATAACTTACGGGCTGGTGCAATTAATGAATGATGGGACGCTAAAAGTCCCTTATACCCTTACTGTAGTTGATTATCCAAAAACAGGAGATCGACATCAGTTTAAGAGTGGTATAGAAACTTATACACCAGATCCCGAATTAAAAACAAATAGTGAAATGATAACTGAAATTAGAAATTCGATTAAGGGGAAAGTTCAAGCAGAGTTTGATAAATGGAGAAAATGTTTCGATTTGAACTTTGAGAAGTTTAGAAATTATACCGAATCGGTAGAAGTTACTGTAAGTTAAGATAGATAGCGAGATGATTTAATGGCATCAATAGCATTCATCGTCGGTGATTCTGGGAGTTTAGATACTTCACAAGAAACCACCTTTAAGAATAGACTTGAGAGTACATTAGGTCATACTTGTACGGTTATAGATGATTCTGCGGCTGAATCTACTGATTTCAGTCCATATAATATGATTTTTATTTCAAGATTATGTGATGATGCATCAGTAGACGGATTAAAAACTATAACAAAACCTATAATTCATATGAAAAAAGGTTTAGATACAGAGTTTGGTATGGCTACGGGCTATGATTCTCTAACAGGGACACAAATTAATATTGTAGATACAAGTCATCCTATAACATCTTGGAGAGGAGGAGGAACTCTTACAGTCTATACTTCATCCGAAACCATTGATTCTCAAGTAGGTTGGGGAAACGATGTTGATGATCTTTTTCAAGAGTTAGGAGATTCTACAAGAGCATCTTTATTAGAAATAGAGAAAAATCAAACACTTCAAGATTCAACTATCGCTTCGGAACGTAGAATTTTTTGGGGTATGGCAAAAGGATCTTATTTAACTTCGCTTGCATGGGATTATTTCGATAAGTCAATAGAATGGTTACTGTATGATGATGATGTGTATGTTGCATTAGTTGTAGTTGATTCTACAAGTTTGAATGCAGATAGAGAGACACCATTTAAGAATCGTTTAGAAAACACATTTGGTATAAATGTTGTTATTATTGATGACTTGGATGCTGAATATAATCTCGAAAACTGCAACCAAGAGGCGATCATAGTTGCGGAAGGTGTTACTGCTGTTCGAGTTGATGGATTAAAACCAGAAGCAACTCCACTTATGTATATGCGAAATACTGAATATGAAACTTTTGATTTAGGAACGGGAGGCGATTATTCTGCTAACGAAGATGAGATTGAAATTGTAGACACAGATCACTTTATTACCAAATACGAAAGTTCTGGTGATTTAACAATCTATGATATTAATTCATATTATAGTTATCACACGGGTTATACTAATGATGTGACTGTATTAGCAAAGGAGAAGAACCAATCAACCCACATGGTAATTGGTGTGATTGAAAAAGGTGATAAACTTGTTGATGGTTCAACATCCGCTGAAAGGCGTTGTTTTTATGGGTTATATCATGGGGAAGATCATAATGCCGCAGGTTGGCGTTTATTTGACCGTGCTATAGTCTGGTTGCTAAAATCGAGAGGATATATTGCTTTTATTGTAGATAATCCTTCTTCTCTACATTCACAATTAGATCAACCATATTATGACCATATGACACGAAATCTTAGTGGAGATTATGGTGATGTAACAGATGAAACTCCTTTATATGTAGTTCAACTTATTGATGAGGTAGATGCGGAAACTGAAGATTTTACACCTTTCGATCTTTTAGTTATTTCGGAAAGTTGTACTTCTACAAATGTAGACG
>Ga0180438_10007937_pt1 | contig 13665 bp, 11 predicted proteins | sample SS_ome_12_FD_132455 | JGI IMG/M metagenome (GOLD analysis project Ga0180438, IMG submission 132455) | Hypersaline lake sediment archaeal communities from the Salton Sea, California, USA - SS_3_D_2 metaG | ecosystem: Environmental > Aquatic > Non-marine Saline and Alkaline > Hypersaline >... | reverse complement strand
GTCAGTTTTCCTGGCTGGGAGCCGAATGGGATATTAGGAGGCTGTATCAGGAGGAGTCGCTCGCCACGGAGGTGACGGCGCGGAGCGACTTGCTGGGCATCGAGCTGGTGTTCAACGACGCGGTTGACTTCCACGAGCCCGTGATGGTCCGGCGGATGCGCGTGCGGAATCTGCGGGATCGGGAGCGCGAAGCACGGATCTTCTTCTATCACGACTTCTGCATCTCCGGGACGCAGACGGGAGACACGGCCTACTACGACCCGGAGCTGAAGTCGGTGGTGCACTACAAGGGCGAGCGGTGGTTCGGCGCCCATACCTGCACGCGCGAGCGGTGCGGGCCGCACGAATGGGCCTGCGGGCGGAAGGGAGCGCAGCTAGCGGGGAGCTGGCGGGACGCGGAGGACGGAGAGCTGTCCGGGAACCCGATCGACCACGGAGCAGCGGATTCGACCATCGCGGCCTGGCTGAGGCTGCCGGCCGGGGGCGAGGCGGAGCTGTCGTACTGGATGATGGCGGGGAAGAAAGCCGGCGACCTCCGCGTGCTGAACGCGGTGGTGCACGACAAGAAACCAACGGAGCTGCTGCGGCGCACGCACAACTACTGGCGGCTGTGGGTGAACAAGCAAGATCGGGATTTCAGGGACCTGCCGGCCTCGATCGTCGATCTGTTCAAGCGCAGCCTGCTGCTGATGCGCACACACCTCGACGACAGTGGAGCGATCATCGCGTCGAGCGACTGGGACATACGGAGCTTCGCGGAGGACACGTACTGCTATATGTGGCCTCGCGACGGCGCGCTGGCAGCGTATGCGCTCATTCGGGCGGGGTACTCCCATCTGGCGAGGAGCTTCTTTGCGTTCTGCTCGCGCGTTATCGAGCCCGGCGGGTACTATCTCCACAAGTACAACTCGGACGGGACGCTGGCCAGCTCGTGGCAGCCGTGGATCCATGCGGGGCAACCACACCTTCCGATCCAGGAGGACGAGACCGCTCTCGTGGTGTGGGCGTTGTGGCAGCACTTCGCCGCGTTCCGGGACATCGAGTTCATCAAGCCTTTCTACCGACACCTGATCATCCGGGCGGCGGACTTCATGCTGGAGCACAGGGACGTGGACACGGGTCTGCCGCTGGACTCGCACGACCTGTGGGAGGAGCGACTCGGGGTCCACACGTTCACGGTAGCGGCGGTGTGCGCGGGGCTGAATGCGGCGGCGAACTTCGCGGAGGCGTTTGGCGAGAGCGAATATGTGAAGCGATATCGAGACGCGGTCTCGAGGATGCGAACGGCGATGTTCAGCCATATGTTCGACGAGGGAGAGGGAAGGTTCGCGCGCAGCGCGATACGGCGTCCGGATGGGGGCGGTTACGAGCTGGATCTGACGCCCGATTCGAGCGTGTTCGCCGCGCTGATCCTGGGGGTCTGCGACTGCACCGACCCGGAGATGAGGGCCACAGTGGAGGCGCTGCGGGACACGCTGTGGGTGAACACGGAGGTGGGCGGGATGGCGAGATATGCGGGGGACTATTACCATCGCGTGAGCGACGACGTCGCGTACGTCCCCGGCAACCCGTGGTTCATCTCCACGCTGTGGTACGGCCAATACCTCATGATGCAGGCAGAGACGGCGGGGGAGCTGCGGGAGAAGGCGCTGCCCATCCTGCAGTGGGTGGCCGACCACGCGCTTCCCTCCGGCGTGCTGGCGGAACAGGTACACCCCTACACGAACGATCCACTCTCCGTTTCGCCGCTCACGTGGAGCCATGGCACGGTAGTGCTCGCTGTGCTAGACTATCTGGACAAGCTGGCGACGCTCGAGGGCCCGAGATAGCCGGGCCGAAACCACACTGAAGCGAGGGCCTGGTATATGGCGACGATCGAGATAACGACGCGAGCCCGATGTGAGGTGGTGGAGATCACGGGGCGCGTCCAGGACGCGGTCTCGCAATCGGGGGTCGAGGAGGGGGTGGCCGTGGTGGCGAGCATGCACACGACGGCGGGGCTGACGGTGAACGAGCACGCGGACCCGGATGTCATGCAGGATGTGGTGGAGACGCTCGGTCGCCTGGTACCCAGACAAGGGCCGTATGCCCATGTGGAGGGCAACTCGGACGCTCACATCAAGGCGAGTCTGATGGGGCTTTCCGTCGCGGTGCCCGTGGAGAGCGCACGCTTGGTGCTGGGAACGTGGCAGGGGATCTACTTCTGTGAGTTCGACGGACCCAGGCGACGGCGGGCGAGGGTGCAGATTCTGGGTTCGACCTGACCGGGCAGGCCGCAGCCCCGGCTTGTACAGGAAGCGGACAAATCTGCGGCGAGCGCGGTTGGTCTGGGTCTGATTGTGGGATACTAGGAATGGCAGAGACAGCGTTGGCGGAATCAGATGCGTGACGTAGGGAGTGACGCGACCATGATCAGGACCGCATCGTTACCGCCTGCAGACAGCGAGCGCCGGCGCACCGTGGTGTTCGCGTGCATGTGTCTCTTCATCTCGCTTTCGGCGGCCCCCGTGCGTCCAGGCATCGTGCTGGGCGAATCGATGCGGCCCCAGTTCCACACCGGCCAGATCTTCCTGGTGTCGCGAGCGGCCGCCCCCGGCTCCGTTCACCGAGGGGACGTTGTGCTGGCCAAGGTGGACGGCCAGTCGTACCTGAAGAGAGTGTACGCGGTCGGCGGGGAGACGGTATGGGTGATGCAGTGCGGCGACGGCACTTCGGACTACGTGCTGCCGAAGGCACGCGTGAACAAGGCGCGCGAGGCAGCCGCCCGCTATCCAGGACTGGGGTACGTGCTGGAGCTGGAGGTGCCGCCCGGACACGTTTTCCTGCTTGGCGACGCGCGGCAGAACTCCTATGACAGCCGACACTTCGGCCCGGTGCCGGTCGAAACCATTCGCGGCAAGGTCGTGGTTCCCCGTCTGTTCCAGCTCTGGAGCGCAAGCGGCGAGCGAGAGCAGATGGCGATGGCGGAGCACTAGGGCCCATTGGGCATAGAGACGCGAAACAGGGCGACCTGGAGGCCTGGGTCGCCCTGTTCGCAGCACCGAGTCACAATCCGTCCTCGCTGGCTGTCTCTGGCGGAAGCTCCTCCGGAGCTGTCCTTTCGCCGGCCCCTGCGGCCCCTGGTCCGCGAGCTCTAGGGCCGACACTGGTGTAACGGCGCGGTTATCGGATGTGCTCGGGCTTCCCCCCAACCCCCTCTAGGGACATCGGCTGCGACAGGTGAGGGCGGATCGGGGACCGGACATGGCGGGGAAATGCCCGGCCCCGTCCGCTTGCTCGTGGCCAACAATCGCGATGGCCCGGAGGTCAGCGTGCCAGCGTTCCCGTCAATCCCAGCCGACCTGTGCCGCAGGTGAGCTGCCATTGTGTGGTGCGGAGCAGGTGGAGGCGGTCGGTGAGAGCGGAGGCCGGAGGGAAGAACTGGGAAGCGGCCGCTCGTCGCCGTCTCTGCGCGACGCAACCGTGGCGCCCGGACGAAAAGCAAAAGCCCCCTCGACTCTATCGAGGAGGCTACCGTAGCCCAAGAGTGCCCTTTGAGGGATACCCTCCCTGGGCGTGCACGGGCAGCATATCGCACGAGGGGTCGAACGTCAAGACTGGGCGGTGCCGGGTTTGTGCAGATGGACCGACATGAGTCGGCGGGTCAGAGGACTGGCTCGAGCGCGGCGATGGCGGCAATCTGCTCGACCGGCAGCGGCAGGTCTCGCGCGCGGAGAGGGCCATCGCGGCGGCATGGTGTCACGTGAAGTGCGGTGATGTGGACGGGAGGCGCAGCGCGAGTCACTGCCTCGGCAACCGCGCCCGATGTGCTCAGCTTCTAGGCACACCGAGAATACCCGCAGGAGCGACAGACGACACATCCCTCGGAAAGCTCGAGCATGGTGCCGCAGTCCGGGCATTCGGGGTTGTAGCCGGCGCTCGCGACATCGTTGCTCGGCAGCGCCGCGGTGTCGTCGGAAGAAGACTTCTCGGATCGCAAGCTGCCTCCGTTGGAGGAGAGATAGCGCTCGATGGCCTTCCCGATGGCGTCGGCGCAGGAGAGCGTGACGGCGCCGCGGTCCCACAACGGCATGGGGCAGCGGATGCCCTTGAGCTCGTCGGTGATGGATTGGGGATCTACGCCTGAGCGGAGCGCGAGTGAGATCATGCGGCTGGTGGCCTCGGACTGAGATGCCGTGCAGCCGCCCGACTTCCCAATGGTGGTGAAGACCTCGCAGAGCCCCTCGTTGTCCTGGTTGATGGTGATGTAGAGCTTCCCGCACCCGGTTTGGACCTTCTCCGTGGTGCCTCGCGTCAGGATGGGTCGGGGTCGCGGCACGATGGAGGCGGCCTTGGGGGTGATGGTGACGTGGTCTTCGACCTTCTGGGGGAAGGCGCCTCCGGTGCTGAGCACTTGGGATTCGCGGGAGCCGTCGCGGTAGACGGTGACACCCTTACACCCGAGCTCGTGGGCGAGCATATAGACGCGGCGGATATCGTCTTCTGTAGCTTCGTTGCGAAAGTTGACGGTCTTGGAAACCGCGTTGTCGGTGTGCTTCTGGAACTCGGCCTGCATGCGGATGTGCCACTCCGGCGAGATGTCGTAGCTCGTGACGTAGAGCCGCGTGACATCCTCGGGTATGCCCTCGACCTCGGAGAGCGACTTGTGGGCGCCGACCTCCTCGAGCAGGTCCCGCGCGTAGAAGCCGCGCTCGCGGGCCGCGTGCTCGAAGAGAGGATGCACCTCGAGGAACTCCTGGCCGTCGAGGATTCGACGGGTGAAGACGACGGCAAACAGCGGCTCGATGCCGGAGGAGCAGGCTGCGATGATGGAGAGGGTGCCGGTAGGTGCGATGGTGGTGACGGTGGCGTTGCGAAGGCGAGGCCCGCCGTCGGCGAAGATGCTTCTCTCGAAGTTCGGGAAGACGCCGCGCTCGGTGGCGAGATCGACCGAGGCCTTGACTCCCTCCTCGTGGATGAAATGCATGATGCGGGCGCCTATCTCAAGGGCGGCCTCCGAATTGTAGGCGATGCCAAGCTGGATGAGCATGTCGGCGAAGCCCATGACGCCAAGCCCGATCTTGCGATTGCCGCGGGCCATGTCGCCGATCGCCGGCAGCGGATACTCGTTCACATCGATGACGTTGTCGAGGAAACGAACGGAGGTATGGACGACGCGGCCGAGCCGGTGGTAGTCGATCTCGGGGTGAGGGTCGTGCTTCACGAAGCGCGACAGGTTGATGGAGCCGAGGTTGCAGGCCTCGTAGGGCAGAAGCGGCTGCTCGCCACAGGGATTGGTGGACTCGATCCTGCCCAAGGCGGGCGTCGGATTGCCGGCGTCGAGCCGGTTGAGGAACACAACGCCGGGCTCTCCAGTCGCCCACGCGCCTTCGATGATGAGGTCGAAGACCTCTCTGGCGCGCACGCGCTCGACCACCTTCTCGGTCCGCGGGTTCACGAGGTCGTACTCGACATCGTCGCGGACCGCCTGCATGAATTCCTCGGTGAGGCCGACCGATATGTTGAAGTTGGTGAGCGCGGATGTGTCGCGCTTGGCGGTGATGAACTCCACGATGTCGGGATGATCGACGCGGAGGATCGCCATGTTCGCGCCGCGTCGAGTGCCGCCCTGCTTGACCGCCTCGGTGGCGGCGTTGAAGACTTTCATGAAGGAAACGGGCCCGGAGGCGATGCCCCCCGTGGTCTTGACGATGTCGCCCTTGGGGCGGAGACGCGAGAACGAGAACCCCGTACCTCCGCCGGACTGGTGGATGAGAGCCGTGCTCTTGATCGTCTCGAAGATGGACTCCATGGAGTCTTCGACCGGGAGCACGAAGCAGGCGGAGAGCTGCTGGAGCTCCCTGCCGGCGTTCATGAGGGTGGGGGAATTGGGGAGGAACTCGAGGTCGGCCATCACCCGGTAGAATGCGCGTGCCTCGGCGTCCAGGTCGGCAGCGGGGTCGTAGCGACTGGTGGGCTCTGCGACATCCTGCGCCACCCGCCAGAACATCTCCCACGGCTCTTCGATGGGGATTCCCTCTTCGTTCTTGCGGAGGTAGCGCTTGCGAAGAACGGCGAGGGCGTTGTCCGTGAACTGCGGGAGTGGGAGATCGGGGGGCAGGTTTGACACTGGCATGGCTCCTTCTGAGATGGTCATTCCTGTGAGTCGAAGAGTCCGGCTTGTCGGGGGGCCTCGCCCGGCTCCGGCGCGGGGACCTTCCGCAGGAGAGATTCGATCTCCTGCACGAAGGAGTCCGCGTCGTGGAATTCCTTGTACACGGAGGCGAACCTGACGTACGCGACTTCGTCGATCTCGCGCAGCTTCTCCATGACGAGGGTGCCGATGTGGCGGGCGGGCACCTCCTCGGCGAGCCTGTCGCGGACCTGTCGTTCCACCTCGTCGGCGGCCCGCTCGATGGCTTCTCTTGCGATGGGTCTCTTCTCGCAGGCCTTGGTCATCCCGATGACGACCTTCTCGCGATCGAAGGCCTCGCGGCGGCCGTCCTTCTTGATGACGGTGAGCGGAAGGTCGCTGGGGCGCTCGTAGGTGGTGAAGCGGCGGGCGCACGCGCCGCACTCCCGGCGACGGCGGATGACGGCGCGGTCGTCGCTGGTGCGGGAGTCGACAACGCGGCTATCTTGGTGTTGGCAGAAGGGGCACTTCATTGCTGGCAGTTCCCCTATGTTGTGGGGGCCAGGATATATACCATACTATATCTTGTGTGTCAACAGCAATTGCGCCGAAAGCGTGGACGCGCCCTCAGAATAGCACACAGTTGTTTGCGCGTCAAGGGCGGTGAGAGTCGACCGCAGGGCCCGGCGGGGGGCAGATCAGCGCGGTGAGAGCTGACCTCTGAAGCCCCAGAGGTGGGCTTGTGTGAGGTGTACGGTTGCGAGCGATCCTAGGAGGTCGAGTGGTCCCGGCAGGATGACCTGCTTGTTGGTGCGAGTGCGCGCGGAGAGCAGGCCGTCTCCACGGCGAGCGGGGCCGTCCACGAGAACTTGGGCCTCCTCCCCTACTCCGGCTTGGTTGCGCGCGAGGGTGATCCGGTTTTGGATGTCGATGAGCTTGCTGAGGCGTGCAAGCCGCGTGCTGCGCGGTATCTGGTCTGTGCGCTCGGCGGCGGCGGTCCCCGGCCGTGGGGAGTACGCGAACGTAAAGGCAGCGTCGAATCCGATCTGCTGGTAGAAGCGCAAGCTCTCTTCGAACTCGTCCTCGGTCTCGCCCGGGAAGCCTACCATGATGTCGGTGGTGATCGCGATTCCTGGCACCTGCGCGCGTAGGCCTTCGACAGTCTCACGATAGTGCGCAGTCGTATAGCCGCGGTGCATCTCCCGGAGGACTCTGTCGGCACCGGCCTGGACGGGAAGGTGGATGTGCTCGCAGACGGCGGGAAGGTCGGCCATGGCCGCAATGATGGCGGGGGTAACGTCGCGGGGGTGGCAGGTCGTGAACCGGATGCGCCACAGATCGGGGATCTGTGCGAGATCGCGGAGGAGACTCGGGAACGCCGCGCTCTCGTCGAGGTCGCTGCCGTAGCTCAGGACGTTCTGCCCGAGGAGGGTGACCTCGCGGGCGCCGCGTCGGACGAGGGTGAGGACCTCTTGGTGGACGTCCGCCGGGGGCCGGCTGATTTCCGGTCCGCGCACGTATGGGACAATGCAGTAGGTGCAGAAGTTGGTGCAGCCGCGGATGATGGGGATGAATGCGCGGAGCGGGGCCTCCGCTTCACTCGGGCTCTCGCGGCACCGCGCGGAGGAGGGATCGGCATCGAGGTCGAGGTGGAGGAGGGGGCGATCGCCGGCCCGCGCGCGCTCCACCAGCTCACCGATGCGATGGAAGCCGCGGGTGCCTATAACCAGGTCGACGTGGGGGGCGCGCGCGACGAGGTGCTGACCTTCGCGCTGGGCCATGCACCCTGCGACTGCAATGATGCGATCCGGGTGGGCGTCCTTCCAGCGTCGAAGCTCGCCGAGGCGACTGTAGACTTTCTGCTCGGGCTTCTCGCGAACGGAGCACGTGTTGAGGAGGACGAAATCGGCCTCCTCGAGGGAGGGGCTCTCGCGCCAACCGGCGCGCCGCAGCAGCGCCGACACCAGGTCGGAGTCGGCGACGTTCATCTGGCAGCCATAGGTGACGATCCAGAACTTCACGCTCGAGATGGTATCCGGCCGTCCCCGTGTCGCCCGACCAGAGAGGACTTCGGTGTGATGTCAGCCGGTGCCGCTGCGCCTTTCCACCCGGAAGATTCGCTCCTTGCCGCCGACGGCCTTCCCTTCTCCGTCGAGGACAGTGATCCACAGGCTGTGCTTGAACTCATGGAGGGAGGTGAGGTCGAGGGGCACGTCGAGCGGCAGCGTGCCCGAGAGGGCGATGGCCGCGTCGTCGAGGCGGACGCGGACCGCCCAGCCCTCCGGCAGGGGGCGGTCGGCCTCCACGAGGACGGACTCGTGCCCGCGCCACCACCGAGGCAGACGTACCACGACCTGGAGACCGCCGGCGAAGAAGCTGAGCGTGGGGCGCGGCGGGTGGCCGCTGCGCCAGTCGAGCCCGCGGGGAGCGCGAAGGGAGTCCTCCCTGACGGCCTCGGGTTTCACGTAGACGCAGAGGATGTTCGTGAGTCGGTTCTTCGGCATTCGGATCGTGCGACCCCGATACCACATGGCCGCGGAGGCGCCGCCGTCGAGGTTGACCGCGTAGGCCGCACCGAGCTCGCGGAGAGCGCCCGCGAGGACGGGCAGGGATGCTCCCTTGATGGTGGTGACGAGCAGGAGGTGATTGTCGGCGGTGACGGCGACTGCCGTCCTGGGCGCGGCGCGCGCGAAGACGCTGGGGTCGCCGAACCCCTCGCCGCCGGGCATGGGCTTGGCGAATCCCTGCCACACGAGGAGCGGGCCGCCGGCGAGCGCGGCGTTGTGGTCGGACCAGTCGACGTGGCGGCTCTTCGGGAGTCGGACGAAGTCCACGCCGTCGGATGCGAACGCGACGGCCGTTCCCGTGCCCCCGAAGTGGAGGAGCTTGCCATCCACCACGATGTCGCCGACGGGCCGGAAGCCCCGCTTGCCGAAGTAGGTTCCGTTGATGGCGGCCGCGGGGCGGAGCCGGCGGATCATGTGGGCGAAGTTCTCGGTGCGGCCGATGCCGCCGGCGGCGATGGCCGGCGCTACAACGACGTTGGGGTCGTTGAGGTCAACGTCGATGACATGGAGGAAGGCGCCGCCCGCGGTGCGCCGAGCATAGCCGACCGGATCGGCGCCAGATGGACGCGAGAGAGCCACGGCGCTCAGCACGATGACAGCGACAAGATGCGGCCGCGAAATCAGTCGAGGATGTCCTCTCGCTTCCAATTGAAGGCTTCTGAGAAGCACTCGCCGGCGATCTGTCCCGCGGGGACGGGCTCCTCGCGCTCGGTGCACCAGACCTCGTTCGGAGTGATATGCTTTCCGACCGGAGGAAAGATGGCAGCGTGGGCACAGTTTGCACACGTGGGCACGTATTCGCGCTGCTTCCCTTCCTGGGGCGGGGATGCAGCTTGGCTCTGCACAGGCTGCGCCGCGGCCTCCCCGTGCAGCGGATGCTGGCACTGGTAGCAGAAGTCCCGCTTGACGGAGTTCTGTGTCCCGCAGTGGGGACACTCCATCATCTCCATGCCGAATGCGCCTCCTCATCGGCAGAGCGCCGCGCGGGGGGTGCGGGTCCGAGAGCGGGCCGAGCTATCGACTAGCTGCGCTCGGCCTCTTCGGCGGCAACTTGCTCGCTGCCTTCGAGCACGCGACGCACCAGCGTCATCAGGTTGTCTATGGCGAACGGCTTCGTCAGGTATGAGCTTACCCGGAACTGCCACCCATGGGCGATGTCTTCGTCAGACGATCGGGCCGTGAGCATTATAACAGGTATGTCCTTGGTGTCGGGCGACTGCTGCATGACCTGCAAGGTCTGGAAGCCGTCCAAAACCGGCATGATAACATCGAGGATCACCAGGTCGGGTCGGCCTTTGTCGATCGCCAGCAGACACTCAGCACCGTTTTCGGCTGTTCGGACCTCGAGGCCGATGCCCTCGAGGGCGGATTGTATCACCTGGACGGTCGGCGGGTGATCGTCCACGACCAAGACGGAATACGCCATACCCATTCCCCTCCCCCTGATCAGCTCGGCCGCTCGGCCGCCCCGCCGGGTGCATTATACCACATGGGGCGAGGGCGGTACCACCCGGGGTCGAAGGGTGAGATGTTCACGCCGGGGCCCAGAAGCGGTGGGGAAAGTTGCTGAAGCGCCGCGGCGGGATGTGGTATATGGACGGGGGAGGCCGGCAGAGGCGCCCCACGCACTGCTAGGAGGTAACCCGATGCTGAGGTCGGCGCGAATCGCGGTGTTCGCGATGGCCGCCGTGGTGTTGGCGGGCATGTCCGCGGCGGCGGAAGATCGAGTGCAGCTCGCGTTGAAGTTCGAGGCGGCAGAGGAAGCGGAATACGAGGTGACGCTCTCCGGGTCCGGGGGATTTCGGTCTCCGGACGGGGAGCTTGTGCCGTTGGGAGTGCAGGGAGGCCTGCGCGTGGCCTACCGCGTCGTGGAGGTGCTGCCCGACGGCACGGGCCGACTGGAGGTGACGATGCCGACGGTGCAGGTCCAGATGAACGTGGGCCCCGAGCGGGCACAGTTCGCCTACGAGAACGGGCGGCTGCGGTGGTATGCAAACGGAAGGGAGCACGTGCCGCCGGACACGGACCTGGGGCAGCTACCGCTGCTGGGCAGTCCTGTGAGCGTGACGGTCGCGCCGAATGGTCGCGTGGTCGATGTTACGATGCCGCAGGTGCCGGCTCTGGGAGCCGCCAAGCAGGCTGTGCCGGGGCTGAGCGTCGAGCAGATGCAGAACCTCGGCGATCCACTGTTTCCAGACCAGCCAGTGGCGGTGGGGGAGACTTGGCGACGGTCCTGTGATCTCATGCCTCTCGGGCCGAGCATGCCGATCTCCATGACGACCTCGAGGACGCTGTCGTCGCTCACCCAGGAGGGGGCGATGAGCCTGGCGCGAATCACCGGGCACAGCGAGGCCATCTTCCGAGCGGCGCCGCTGACGGTATCGCCCGGCGACTCTCAGATGACGGTCGGGCTTCCGGAGCTGCGGAAGACGGTGACCTCGACGGAGTTCTTCAACGCTGCGGAGGGGCGGCTCGTGCGGGCCGATTACGAAGTCGCCATCTCGACGCGGGGCGCGCTGGAAGTGGGGGGCGAAGAGCAGGACGTGGGGTTCGAGGCGCGGTTCCACACGACGGTGCAGGCGCGGTGAGGCGGGGCGAGGGCCTTCAGCCGACGGCCTGAGGTGGGTTGGGTTCGACGGCCTTCTGTCTTACGATGGCGACGGCTCTCGCGACCACGCGCTCAATCGTGAGCCCCGTCGTGTCGAGCGTGACCGCGTCGGGGGCCGCGCGCAAGGGCGAGTGGCGGCGCTTGGAGTCGCGTTCGTCGCGCGCCCGCACCTCGGCAAGAACCTCCTCGAAGTCCGCCTCGAAACCTCCGGAACGCAGCTCGAGCGCGCGACGGCGGGCGCGCTCCTCCGGAGAGGCGGTCAGGAAGATCTTGACCTCGGCCTTCGGCAGAACGATGGTCTGGATGTCCCTGCCCTCCATGACGACGCCGCCTTCTTTGGCCATGTCCCGCTGGAGGGCGACCATGCGCCTGCGGACGGCGCGCTGCTCGGAAAGGCGGGAGGAGAGCTGGCTGATGTCGGGCGTGCGGATCTCGCTGGTGACGTCGTCGCCGTCCACGATGACCTCGTTGGAGCCGTCCTTTCGGGGGCGAAGGTGGATTGTGGTGGTCTCCAGCAGGTTCGCGATTTGCTCGGTGTCGTCGGGAGGCACTTCTGCGCGGCGGGCCGCCCACGCGAGCGCGCGGTACATCGCACCGGAGTCGATGTAGGTGTAGCCCAGCTCGGCGGGGAGCAGGCGGGAAGTGGTGCTTTTTCCCGCTGCCACGGGGCCATCTATCGCGATACAGGGGCGGCGGTGCGTCATTATCCGTAGACGTCTTTCGGGTCGAAAACACGCTCCCCGACAACCTCGAGCCGGCCGTCGGCCAGCCTTCGGTAGAAGCAAGAGCGATAGCCCTCGTGGCAGGCGCCGCCGATCTGCTCGATCTTCATGACAATCGCGTCGGCGTCGCAGTCCACGAGGATCTCCTTGACGACCTGGACATTGCCGGAGGTCTCTCCCTTCATCATAACGCGGCCGTGGGAGCGGCGGAAGACGTGGGCCTTTCCGGTATCGAGCGTGCGCTGGAGCGCCTCCCGGTTCATGTGGGCAAGGGTGAGCACCTCGCCGGTCTGGTGGTCTTGGAAGATCACCGCGATGAGTCCTGTGTCGTCCCATTTCAGCGAATCGAAGTCCAACGCACTCCTCCTAGTTCACCGTGACCATGATGCCGATTCTGGTGAAGAAGCCGACGATGATCCAGAGCACCGCGCCGAGCACATCTCCGAGGATGATGCCCATGAACAGAGGCCGGAACTGGACGTAGCCGCGGAGACCAGTATAGCGGATTGTGACGAGCTTGAAAAACCACCCCAGGAAGAGGGAGAACCAGAGGTTGAGGCTGGCCCAGGAGGTGGCCATGACGAAGCCGAGGGGATGGATGGGCCACCAGACGAAGTTGAGGCGGAGCCAGGAGAGGGCGGCGACGATCACGCCGCCGATGGCCATGGAGAAGTAGCGGACGGCCGAGGGCTGCTCGGAGCTTTCGAGGCGGGTGGCCAGGTTGCCGAAGAACCGGGTGGGGTGAAAGGCGAGCTCGACGACGTTTGCGACCTGCGCGGCGCCGGGCTTGTAGAAGGTGATGAGGAATACCGGGATGCTCACGATGAGGCAGACGGCGAGAGCGAGCGCGATGGTGGGCAGCAGCTTCCGTGTGGAGACTCCCTCAAGCTCGGCGAGGCGGAAGCCGTTGAGCACGGAGGGCATGAGGAACTCGCGAAGATCGAAGGTGAGGGCGCAGTCGACGAAGGTGAGAACGGTCAGGTTTCGCGGGCCGAGGACGGTGGTTCCGCCGAAGAGGAGGAGGTAGTCCACGGGCCAGTAGCTCAGGTGTATCATGAGCATGCCGGCTTCGGCGATGATCCTGGTGAGGACGAGGCAGATGGCGAGGAAGAAGATGAGGAAGGCGACCGCGAAGATGGGGGTCATGCCCGCGGCTATGAGCCAGCCGAGCGCAGCGCCGACGCCGACGAGGAGCCCGAATACGGCCCAGCGGTAGGCGAGGGGCTCGCGGTCGTCATCCACGTCGGGGGCACGCGAGAAGGCCTTTCTGAAGGCGTCGGCGAGAGTGCCGCGCAAGAGCCAGAAGAGCACGAAGGCGATGACGAGGAGGCCGCCCATCTGCTCGCCCTGGTTGATCTCGCTGATGATGCCGGACCAAGCGCTGGTCCCTTCGTAGCCAATCGCGCTGAGGAGGATCGCCTCCACCTTGAGGAAGAGGACGGATACCCAGAAGCCCGCGGCGACCTCCAGAGAGAGGAGATAGCCGAAGCCGACCGCGGAGAAGAAGATGCCGATGTAGAGCGGGGTGGCGGCGCTCCACGGGCGGTCCACGAGGAACGAGTCGAGGTCCCAGAAGGTCGGGATGTTGGGGACGGCGGGGAAGTGCTGGTGGAGGCCGTTGATGAGGTGGGTGAGGAAGACGGCGGCGGCTCCGAT
>Ga0180438_10007936_pt1 | contig 13666 bp, 16 predicted proteins | sample SS_ome_12_FD_132455 | JGI IMG/M metagenome (GOLD analysis project Ga0180438, IMG submission 132455) | Hypersaline lake sediment archaeal communities from the Salton Sea, California, USA - SS_3_D_2 metaG | ecosystem: Environmental > Aquatic > Non-marine Saline and Alkaline > Hypersaline >... | reverse complement strand
TTTAAAAATGGCTGAGACTGTTCAGGGTTTTACCGAGACTATAAAAAATCTTGGCCCGAGTAAACTAAAAAATGGCCGTTATTGTTTCCATAGCTAAATTTACCAGTTACACTTACATGAGAAATATTGAATAATTACGAAGAGGTAGTTAGAGCATTAGGAGATTAGCCCTCTTCGAATTATAAGTAAAAAATAAAAGGAAAGGAGAATTAATATGGCTCAGGTGGCAATCACAGTTAATGGATCTCAAACAAGCAGCGCGTTCCCAGCTATGATACTGGGATCATCGGCAGCAGCCTGCGGGCACGATGTAACCCTATTCTTCACCCCGGGTGGCTCATCACTTATGTTGAAAGGAGAATTGGAGAAAATCAGGGATCAGAACATCAAAGGCATGCCAGACATCGTAGAACTCTACGATGGTTTGTGCAACCTAGGCGGGAAGATATTGGTATGTGAATTATGCCTGACGGCTAAGGACCTTAAAGTTGAGGATATGAGAAAAGAGGTGGAGATTGTAGGAGCAACTTCATTTGTAAGCTCACTACCAGATAATACCATAACCTTTTGTTTCTAAAATAAAAAAAGGAGGAAAATATGGCAACACATACATTGGATGTCTTGGGGCTCAAGTGCCCGCAACCAGTACTCAAACTAGCGACAATGGCTAAAGATATTCCTACCGGTGATGTCGTGGAGGTTCTGGCTGACTGCCCTTCCTTTCCCAGAGATACTGAAGCCTGGTGTGCCAAGACAAAAAAGACATTGCTCTTCTGCATGGACCAGGGTGGTGGGAAATGGAAGGCGCAAATACAATTCTAGTTTGAGAACGTGTAGATGGGAGGAGAATTTACGCCCAGAATAGTTGGATTTCTTTGCAATTGGTGTTCCTATGCGGGGGCTGACCTTGCGGGGTCAACAAAGCAAAAAGTTCCTTCATCTCTTTCAGTCATTAAAGTAATGTGTTCTGGCAGAGTAGAGCCAGTACTCATTGCTACCGCATATTTAAGAGGAGCTGATGGGGTATTACTTGCCGGGTGCCACCCCGGCGATTGCCATTATAGAGAAGGAAATTACTATGCTCGTCGCAGGTTCGCCCTTCTAGAGAAAACAATGGAGACTTTGGGCCTGGAACCAGCAAGGTTAATGCTTGCCTGGGTTTCAGCATCCGAAGGGCAAAGATTTGGTGAAGTAACTAATCTCTTCACCGAACGGATTAAGGAAATGGGCCCGAGTCCCTTAAAGAAGGCTTTACTATAATTGGGGGAACAAATGGAAAATAATAAAAACAGCATTTCCGTGCTGGTCATCGGAGCCGGTATTGCTGGTATCGAATCAAGCTTGCTTTTAGCTAATTCAGGCGCCAAAGTCTATCTTGTTGAGAAGGCTTCCTACTTCGGCGGCAATATAATTAAATGCGAAGAGGTATTTCCCAACATGGAGTGTGCTACTTGTATGATAGCACCAAAGCAACAGGAACTTTTGCAGAGCGAAAGTATTGAATTGCTTACACTCAGCGAGGTCGAGGACGTTCAAGGTTCCGTTGGTGATTTTACTGTAAAGGTAAAGAAAAGGGCTAGGTATGTTAATCTCGAGAATTGTATCGGATGTAATGAATGTTTTGGGCCGTGTCCGGTGGAAGTCGATAATGAATTTGAGGAGAAACTTAGCAAGAGAAAGGCGATTTATATACCTTGCCCCGGAGCGCTGCCCAACGCTCCTGTTATTGACACCGATAATTGTCTGCGCTTCAAGGGAGAGAATTGCCAACTTTGTCAAGAAAACTGTGTGTTTGATGCTATTGACTATACACAGCAGGATGAGAGCCTTGAACTTAATGTTCAAGCTATCGTAGTGGCCACTGGATTTAAAACTTACGACCTTACTCAAGCCCCTCAATACGGATACGGGAAACTGAACAACGTTTACTCTATGGTGGAAGTTGAACGAATATGTGCCTCCAATGGACCTACCGAGGGGCAGATTGTTCTCCGGAATGGTAAAGCACCAGAATCCGTAGCTATCATACACTGTGTAGGGCGGGAAGAGAAAGGCTATTGTTCCTCTGTATGCTGCATGGCTTCGATTAAACAGGCACATTTCTTAAAAAACAAGATACCTGGATTAAAGATAACTCAATTGTACTCCGACCTCTGTGTTCCTGGTAGAGTCTATCAGAGGTTTTATGAAGAGGTGAAGGAAAGCGGCGTTGATTTTATTCGCGCTACGGTAAGTGAAGTTAAAGGGCAAGGAACGGGCGTAGCCATCAAATATAAGACTGAAAATGGTGAAGAAAACACCCTCAATGTGGATATGCTAATCTTGGCACCAGCGATTGAGCCAGGAGTAGATTCAGCAAGACTGGCTGATATCTTGGGTATCCCTCAGGATGAACACGGGTTCTTCAATGAGAAGGAGCCTGATCTTGATTCAGTTGATACTTCCAGAGAGGGCGTATTCATTGCCGGGTGTGCCCAATCGCCTAAAGATGTTCCAGATACGGTGGCCGAGGCAGAAGCCACGGTAGGAAAAATACTCTCGTTGTCAAGATAGGGGTTATAAGATGGCAAAAAAGATAGGTGTATATGTATGTGAATGTGGTAATAACATAGCCGATAATGTGGACATCGATAGGATAATCAAGACAATTTCGCCGATGCGTAATATCGAGGTTATCGAGAAGTACCGGCTATTATGTTCCGAGGACGGAAAAGAATTCCTTAAACAAAGTATAAAGGATAATGAACTCACTCATTTGGTGGTTGCGGCTTGTTCACCCAAGCAACACGAACAAACCTTCATGAATGTGTGTTTAGCAGCAGGGCTTAACCCTTACTTGTTCCAAATGGCTAATATCAGGGAACAATGTGCCTGGGTTACGCCGGACAAGGAAGAAGCTACGGACAAAGCGATAAGGCAAATAACAGCTGCTATTGCCAGAGTTGCCTATCAAGAGGCATTGGGGAAGCGAGATATTGATGTGTCGCCCGACGTACTCGTAATAGGTGGGGGTATCGCGGGAATTAGAGCAGCTCAGGTACTTGCTTCCTCAGACAGAAAGGTTTATCTGGTTGAAAAAAGTTCTTCACTGGGAGGCAAGGTGAAGAGCTTTGACAAGTTGTTTACCAAGATGGAATCTGGCTCTGCGTTGATCGATAAAGAGCTGAGGAAAGTGGAGAAAGATGAAAATGTTGAAGTATTTACTGATAGTGAAGTTGAGCAGATTTTGGGGTTCTTCGGCAATTTCGAAATAAAGGTAGTGAAGGAAGCAACAGGCGAAGAACGGGAGTTCAATGTCGGAGCGGTAGTACTAGCCACCGGATTTGACTTGATGGATCTCAAAGCGCTTCCTCAATATGGATATGATAAACTCCAAGATGTCTATACAAGTATAGAATTTGAAGAAATGAACGTTCCCGGTGGGCCTACCAGTGGTAAGATCCTTCTTAAGAATGGCAAGCCTCCCGGATCTGTTGCTATTATCCACTGCGTGGGTCGCGAGGAGAAGGGCTATTGTTCCAAAGTATGCTGTATGTATTCACTTAAATTTGCAAGAATGTTGCAGGATAGACTGCCCGAGGCAAAAGTATCCCAGATCTACTCGGATCTATGTATTCCAGGGAAAGCGTACCAAAAATTCTATGATGAAACCAAAGGCTTGGGTGTTGAGTTTATACACGGTGAAAAGATCAATATCACTCAAAATGGAAAGGGTATTACTGTGAAATATGAGAGCAACAGTGGTCAAGGAATAGACCTGGCTGTAGATATGGTAATCCTTGTCCCGGCTATGGAACCCGGTAATGATACTAATAGGTTTGCGGAAATGCTTGGAATACCTGTGGACAATGAAGGATTTCTTGCTCAGGAACATCAGCTGCTTGCTCCAGTGGCATCTTCTGTAGAGGGCGTGTTTGTAGTCGGCTGTACTCAGGGACCCAAGAACATTTCGGAGTCCATAGTTCAATCGGAAGCGGCAGCAGGAAAGATACTTTCGACCCTGGTTCCAGGTAGGAAGTTGGAACTGGAAGTGAAGACATCAGAAATCTCTGAAACCTTCTGTACAGGATGTAAGACATGCATCTCTGTATGCCCATACTCAGCTATCAATTTTGACAATTCTAGGAAGATCGCTGTAGTGAATGAAGCTCTGTGTCATGGCTGCGGAGTCTGTGCTGCTGCCTGTCCCTCCGGTGCGGCAAGAGTGAAGAATTTTGCCTTTACACAGATTTATCAAGAGGTCGAAGCGCTATTGAAATGAACAAAGAAAGGCAGAAACTGCCTAGAAAAGTGTATGGAAATAATAACTTAAATCTTTTTATGGATGTTTCTACTCTTCTGAAGAGAAACATGAACGGATTTTTTTAGACAGAGTGCGGTTTTACAAAGTGACAAGGAGTTAATATGGCTAATAATCGAAGAGGGGCTTTACTACCTGCCGAAAGTAGCGTGCAGAAAGGTATTATAAATTTTACTAAGCAAGCTTTAAAACAGGGTGCTTTTGATGCTGTCCTTATTCCATCCCGAGTGCCGGCAGGTGATTCATATACCTATTTTTTGATTCGAAACGAGGCAGTCCTCGAAGAAACGTCTCCCCTCCCACCGATTATGCCGGTTCAGGGGGCTAGAGTGATTTCCAGTATTACCAGACGGGGGAAAGGGAAGAATAGAATAGCTGTTATCACGCGGCCGTGTGAAGCAAGAGCAACCATTGAGCTGGCCAAGCTTGAACAGGTAGACCTGGAAAATATAACCATTATTACAATGGACTGCCCTGGTGTGATGCCCCTGTCCGACTATTTCGAGGATCAAGGTAAGGGTGATAACGTGTTTGAAGATGCTTCTCAGAATTGGAACAGCCAACACATGCGACTGGTGTGTCAAATATGTGACAAGTTTTCTTCCGTCGGTGGCGAAGACTTGCATATAGGGACAATGGGGATAAAGGGCGATAGCATCCTACTTATTCCTCGGAGTCCTAAAGGCGAAGATATCTTGAACAAGATGGGGCTTTCGCTTGAAGAGGATATAAGTGCCTGGGAAGCCGGTGTTAACAAGTTAATTGAGGAGAGAAAGAAGAAGAGAAACGAGAGTAACGAGGGATTAAGAAGCGATATCAAAGGAATAGATAGACTGTTACAGGCTTTCAGCACATGCATAAACTGCCATAACTGTATGAGAGTTTGCCCTATATGCTACTGCCGCCAATGTCATTTTGATTCAGATAAGATGAAATTTAGTTTTGACGATTACGTTACTAGAGCAGAAGCAAGGGATGGATTGAGGATACCCACTGACATGCTGTTATTCCATATTGGACGAATGCTGCATATGTCTCTTTCCTGCGTATCATGTGGAATGTGTGAGGATGCCTGCCCTATGGCTATCCCAGTTTCGCAAATCTTCACCCTGATTGGTGATAAGAATCAAGAAGCATTCGATTATGTCCCAGGCAGGAATATAGATGAACCTCTTCCGTTGACGACCTTTGAAGAAGAGGAATTTCTCGAGGTGGAGCAGTCTTATGCAGGGGCCTCTTTCAGACAGGAGGGCCAGAATGGCTAAAGTATTAAGCATAGATAAGAGCACAGAGGAGGGCTTGAAGGAATTACTCAAGTTCCTCTTGGAGAATGGTAAGGTTAAAGGTGTCGTCGCACTTCGAAAGATGGGTGAATATGGCGCCATATCTTATTCACTCATTACCAGTCCTGACGATGTCGAATCTACAGTGCCACTTTTCCCTCTGATGCCAGTAAATCTGGCTAAACAACTTTCTAGCCTCACTTTGTTAGAAGCAGCTACCGAGCCCATCGCCGTAGTTATGAGGCCTTGCGAATTGAGAGCGTTCATAGAACTTGTGAAACGAACTCAAGGCAGCCTGGAAAACATCCTGTTCATAAGTTCAACCTGTGGTGGAGTATATCCACTGAAAATGGCTGTAGAAGGAACCATTGGAGAACATCTGTCTGAATATTGGAAAGCAGTTGGACAAGGTGAACTTGTATCTAATTCAAGGCTTGCCTGTCAGGCATGCGAATATTTTGTGCCGTACACCGCTGATATCACTGTATCATTGCTTAGTAACAAGGGCATAAACAAAGTAACTACATTATTCCTCAACACTGAAAAAGGGGAGAACATTGTTGAAGGTATATCAGGAAAGTTCAGCGAAGGAGATCTGGATATAGCTACAATAGAGCAAATACGGAGTAAAAGGAAAACTGAAAAAGAGAAACTCTCGGACGAAACGGAATTAAAGAACCTTGGTATCGACGAAATAACGAAAACCTTCAGCAGATGCATAGGTTGCCGCAACTGCAGTAAAGTATGTCCTGCTTGTTATTGTCATGTATGCTTTTTCGAAACAGAGACGAGCCAGCATGGAGCAGTCTACTATGAAAGAGAACTACAAAAAGCGGGCTGTGTAAGTATGCTTTCTGATACGATTTTTTATCATCTGGTAAGGTTATTCCATGTCAGTACATCTTGTACGGCTTGTGGCCAATGCGCCGATGTGTGTCCCGCGGATATACCACTCTGGGCTATCTCTTTGAAGATGGGCGAGTCAGTCCAGCAGACTTTTGATTATCTACCGGGCAAAGATATTGAGGAAGGGCTTCCAATCACCACATTTTTACCAGAAGAGTTTGCTGGGGTTGTATAGCATATTGGAGAATATTATATAAGCGGAGCAATCTCAAAGAATTGGGTTTGTTGGTTTTTCCGCATGGATTTGGTTCTAACCAGACCGACAGGTGTATTCGAGAATTGGTTAGGAATCAGGATCCCAGAGATTAAAGTTCTGAGTTGTGACCCGCCGCGAATTCATGAGGTATGGTTCAATTGAACTTATCAGAGAATCAGCTAAAATTTGCTGTCAGACTAAATGATGAATCATGCAGCAGATGCGCTGTCTGTTACTCAGCCTGTCCTTTTGAAGCGATAAAAAAAGACCCTGAAACAGGGAAATTGCTTCTAGAGATAGAGAAATGTCAAGTTTGCGCCATTTGCTACTCTAGCTGCCCGGCTAAAGCCATAGATATCATCTACTATGATATGAATTCCTTAACCGGCTATCTAGAGAAAGCAAAAGATGAATATAAGTCTGATTCCTTAGTCATTAAGTGTAAAGGCAGTGCTCCTGACTTTGAAGATGTAGAAAATTTGTTTGGGATTTCGGAATTCATACCTCTATCCGTCCCATGCGTCGGGCGTATCCCAGCGGAAGTTATTTTAAAAGCAATATCCACAATAGGAATAAAAGCGATTTATATGCTAGCCTGCGATGACGACTACTGCCGGTTCGAAAGGGGAAGCTTGATTGCCCGACTTAGGGTCACAGCAGTAAATGCCCTTTTGGAGCAACTCGATTATGGCAAGGAAGTAGTCAGATTCAAACAGCGCAGTCTAAAGGTCAAAGTCGATAGAAGCAAATGTATCAGTTGCGGTAACTGTGTATTCTATTGTCCTTACAGTGCTGCTAAATTGGAGGGCGGAGCAGCTACTTTTGATCTAGAATTGTGCAGGGGCTGTGGTTTATGTGTAACCCTATGTCCCGCCTTGGCTTTGGATTTGGAACATTGGGAAGAGGCTCGGATCTCAACATTAATAGCGAATCTATCCAGGAAAAAGACGGGGCCAAATCTTTTAGTAATGCGCTGTCAATGGGCTGTTTTCCCCGAACTTGGCGAGGAGTTTGACTCCGACATACATATCATAGATATGCCCTGCGCTGGGAGAATTGACCCTCTACATATCATGGAGGCTTTGAGACAGGGTATAGACGGCGTCTTAATAGCTGCCTGTCATGAAGAAGATTGTAGATCGAAGAATGGCAGCAAGGAGGCGCAGCGGTTAACCGCATCGTTGAAGAAGACTCTAAGTCAGATTGGCTTTGAAGAACGACTTCATTTCTGCACTGTAGCTCCAAGGTATCCTGAGTCTTTCCGGGAAGAACTACGGCTATTCAAAGAAAGGATAGAAAGCACTTATTTACAGGAGGTCAAGCAGTGATAGTAACAGCTCAGAAACCATTAGATGAGATTCTGGATTTTCTATCTCCGTACAAATCTGTCTTGATTGCCGGTTGTGATGGGTGTACTCAGCCACCGAGAGGCTTGAGGGAAGCCAGAACCTTGGCTCAACTGCTTGAGCTTGGCGGGAAATTGAGAGAGAAAGTTTTTGGTTTTAAGGTAATCACCCTACCTAAACAATGCGACTCATACCTTACGCTCGCTCCGTTGCAACCCCAAATGAGGGATATGGAAGCCATTCTATCGCTAGCATGCGGCCTGGGGGTACAGACCATAGCTCAAGTCCTACCGGATTTTCCCGTTTTTCCTGCTCAGAACACCTTATTCATCGGAGCAGAAATTAGGGAAGACAATACTCTTGAAGAAAGATGCGCTGCCTGCGGGGATTGTCTGTTGGCTTTGACTGGAGGTATTTGTCCTATCGCCAGGTGTGCTAAATCTTTGCTCAATGGTCCATGTGGAGGCTCGCAACATGGCAAATGCGAAATTGACCCCGAAAAGGATTGCGCCTGGGATTTAATTATCAAACGCCTGGAGAAACTGGGCAGGCTATCAGCTTTGGATGAAATTAGCCCTCCCCGGAATTTTGGCGAGGTAATGAAACCCGGTAGAGTTAGTGGATAGACTCTTCATGGGGTCGGCAGGATGAAAATTACGATTGTCTATGACAATGCAGTGAAAAGGGTAGGGTTGAGGTCTGGATGGGGATTTGCGGCCTTTAATCGAATGTCAGGGGATTCCGCCTGTTCTATTTGACACGGGTGCCGATGGGCCAACGCTGCTACATAATATAAAGGAGCTGAATATAGACCCCACCAGCATAGGGATTATAGTGATCTCACATGCTCACGGAGATCATACCGGGGGACTCTCCGAGATTCTGAAAATAAACAAGAGCGCCCAGCTTTTTCTCCCCGGTTCATTCAGAGAAGCAATACCAGGGAGAAAAGTGACTACTGTTGAAGAAGCCATAGAGATTTGCACTAATGTCTTTTCCACTGGCCAACTGGAATCAATAGAGCAATCTTTAGCAATCAGGACAAATAGAGGCATATTTGTAGTAACCGGATGCGCTCATCCAGCCATGAAGAGTATTCTAAGCGCCGCCTCGAATTTTGGGAAGGTATATGGCATCGCTGGAGGCTTCCACGGATTTCGCGACTTTAAACTGTTCAAGGATCTATCGCAAGTCTACCCCTGCCACTGTACCCAATACAAAAAGCAGATATTGGATTCATTTCCGGGCACAGCATTAGGATGTGGAGCGGGACTGATTCTCCAACTATAAAAATATCTACGGGAAAGCGCATAGTAGCTCATTTTCGGTAGTATCAGGGGAAATCCATACATAGTTACCAGTAAAAACAGTTGTCAGTGATACCTGGTTTTCGCTTTGACAAGAATAAAGGTCTTCCTGTACAATAATATGAGAATGATAATCAATTGCAACAAGAGCGTTACGACCCGACCCGATACATCACAGAGAAGGCTTCTCCTGAGCATTATACAAGAGGCCGAAAAGCATCTAGACGCCAAGGAACTGTATCGCCGAGCCAGCGAGAGGGATGTTAGCATCAGCCTTGCCACAGTTTACCGCAATCTCCGCCTGTTCAAGGAAAGAGGTCTCATAAACGAGAGGCATCTGGGACAGGCACATTGTTACTATGAAATGAAGCGATTAGGAGAACATCAGCATCTGGTATGCGAATTATGTGGGCGAGTGATTGAGTTTGAGAGCCCACTGATTCGCAAATTGGTGGCGGAGGTGCAACGCAGAAATGACTTTTCTGTCACTAAGGTCGAGCTATATTTGGAAGGTTATTGCCATGAATGTAAGGACGGGAAACGATGATTCGTCCTAGAGTAGAGTGACTGCTTCAGCCAGGGGAAAAAGATGTTGGAGCCGAAATTAAAGGTTGCAGTTGACTATGGAAAGTGCCACCCAGAGAGATGCGACAAAGGAATCTGCGCTGCTGTTCTTGAATGTCCCGTTAAACTCTGGAAGCAAGAAAGAGCATATGATCTGCCCTATCCCGTTCCAGGCTTTTGTCAGGATTGTAGCGTATGCGTTGAGTCCTGCCCTATGGAGGCGATTTGGATGCTGTAGGCTGATGCATATATCATGCACTCAATTAATAAAAGGAGTTATACCATGGTAGAAAGAGACGTGATTATTGTTGGAGCCGGGCCTGCTGGGCTTACCGCAGGCCTCTATACCTCTCGGACAGGCCTTAATAGTTTACTAATTGAACGCGCCATAGTAGGAGGTCAGATAATAAATGCTACTATGGTGGAGAATTATCCTGGTTTTCCTCAGGGTATCTCTGGTGCCGAGCTAGGGTCACTCATGCATCAACAGGCAGTAAAATACGGCCTGGAGGTAATGGCTGCGGAAGTTACAGGCATTGCTCCAGAACAAGCCTATAACATCTCGACCACCGAGGGTGGCTTTAAAGGCAAAGCCATCATCATAGCGACTGGTTCGGAATATCGTAAGCTGGGTGTTCCTGGTGAGGAAAAGCTTACAGGTCATGGTGTTTCCTATTGCGCAACCTGTGACGGCTTTTTCTTTCGTGATCAGGAAGTAGCCGTTGTTGGGGGAGGTGACACTGCTATCACCGATGCTTTGGAACTGACTCGGCATGCCAAGAAAGTCTACGTGATACATAGACGCGACCAACTCAGGGCAGGGCAAGTCCTGCAGCAGCGAGCCTACGCCGAGCCCAAGTTGGAATTTATCTGGAGTACAGTTGTCGAAGAAGTGCTGGGAGACAAGATGCTGGAGAAGCTCAAACTACGCAATGCGAAAACAGGTCAGCACTCCATTTTGAAGGTTGGGGGCGTCTTTGCTGCCATAGGAGTCATGCCCAATAGTAGGAGCTTTTTCAATGTTGTAGACTTGGATGATGCTGGTTATATAGTGACCGACGAGACTATGACTACTTCAGACCCCGGTATCTTTGCTGCCGGCGATATACGCAGGAATTCACCACGCCAGATCGGCGCTGCTGTCGGAGATGGCGTCACTGCTGCTATGTCAGCTTTTAAGTATGTTCAAGGAGGGTAGGAGTGGAGCTAGATTACTGAGCCACTTAGCTGTCATAACAGATAGGGATTAGGAAAGGACATACTGTACCGGATTTTGACCGTGGCTTGGTCATATACACCACGCTGGTGGCCAGAAAGATGGCTGGTTAGGAGGAAGTAGATGCCTTAGATAAGGATAAGAAAGCTTTGGACAAGCCTATGAAAAAACACTGAGAATGAGATAAAAAATGCAGACTTTTCCTTAGGAAAGGAGATTTCCCAGGCAATTAGTAATGATGATAATAGTCTTAAGAAGCGCAGCGTTCTGACTTTCAAAAAGGAATGACACGTTGCTACTTACATTAACCAATTTAAAAAGGAGGCAGTATGAGCAAGATAATGGAAGTCACAGATCAAAATTTCGAGGACGAGGTACTGAATTCAGATCTCCCCACAGAGGTCGACTTCTGGGCCCCATGGTGTGGTCCCTGCCAAATGGTTATACCGATATACGAAAAACTCTCCGAGCAGTATTCGGGTAGATTTAAATTCTGCATGATTAACGTTGATGAAAACCCGCGAACAGCAGCGAAATATCAGATCATGAGTATACCAATGCAGAAGTATTTCGCTAACGGTGAGGAAGTCGATGAAATACTCGGCGCGGTCCCAGAGAATACAATTCGAACAATGGTTGAAGGTATTCTCAAGGATTTCCCAACCGATGAGGTCGGCAAGCTTAAGGTGCTGCTGACTTCTTGGGTGGAGCATAATAAAAAAGATAGCGAGAAATTCAGAAAATGGAAAGAGGATGTCAAGGACGTAGAAAGTGACTCTTTTTATCAAGCCATATTGCAGGCAGCACATGATATGGAAACGGCAAATGAAAAGTTGTCCCAATTTTTAATTGAATTGCAGGGAAGGGGAAAAGGAACATGACTGGAATACATGAAATGGAGCGGCAACCACGAAAATCTGTTTGATTACTTAAGTATAAGAGAACAACTCGGATGTTGACGCCTGCCTTCGAACTCAGGTCAACCTTTTTGTAAACACAACAGGAAAATGCTTGTAAAGCAAGTCCCATCAATAGATTTCAATAAGTGCCATCCCGAGAGATGCGATCACGGGATTTGTGCTGCTGGACATGCTTGCCCACATAGGGCATTTATTCAAGAACAGCCATATGACTTTCCCATGCATGATGCATCGATGTGTGTAGGCTGTGGCTCTTGTTCGTCTGCATGTCCTCTAAAAGCGATACGTATGATATGAATTCAGCATATATAGGAGAAGTAGCAATGGCAGATAAAAAAGATATAAAAGAAAAGATAAAGAAAATCTATGAAGTCTTACCTAAATTAGATGATCAGAAATGTGGATATAGAAGCTGTGGCGAATTTGCCAGGGCGGTAACTGAGGGAAAGGCACCATGTTATGGATGTGTGAGCGGTGGACCAGAGGTGGCTGCTGAAGTATGTGAGATTATGGGAGCCAGATTCCCTGAAGAGGCAACTCTCAAACCTAGCCTTGCCTGCGGATTTTGCCAGCCTGGATTCACTATGGGTGAAGGCATGGGAGGTGGGATGGGAGGAGGTTTTGGGCAACATATGGGACGTGGTTTAGGTGGAGGTAGAGGCAGAGGCAGAGGCATGGGTCAAGGTGGGGGTGCGGCTCGTGGAGGTGGGACGGGAAGAGGTTTTGGGAGAGGTCGACGTGGGAGGTGAATAGGAGAAATAGTCTAACAAAGAATGATGATTAACGGAGGAAGCTAAATGAAAGTACTCGTATGTGGTAAAGGAGGTTGTGGGAAAAGCACGATTGTAGCGCTTTTAGCCAAGGAGATGGCGCTAAGAGAAAACAAAGTATTGGTAATTGACAGCGATGAGTCCAATATTGGCCTTAATAGCCGTCTGGGAATGGAAAACCCTGCTGATTTTATGAATTACTTTGGGGGTAAGAAACTTCTATTTGAAAAAACCAAGGAAATTAAGAATAAGTGGAGACTAGACGACTTGCCTGAAGATTTTTTGACTGAGAAAGGAAATATCCAGCTTTTATCAATGGGGAAAATTTATCAATTTGGCGAAGGATGTGCTTGCCCAATCAATGCCCTGTCTTCGAAGTTTCTAGAAGTCCTCGATTTGAGGGACGGAGAATTCCTTGTTGCAGACACCGACGCTGGAATAGAGCACTTTGGAAGAGGGGTAGAGAAAGGGGTCGACATACTTCTTGTTGTTATCGATCCTTCTCGGGAATCGATCCTTCTAGCAAAGAAGATATCTGAACTGGGCCAGCAGGTTGGTAAGCCCGTCTATTATATACTGAATCGGATTAGCAACCAAGAGACGAAGGACCTCCTCATGAATTCAATAGATGGGGAGAAGGTAATAGCTTTTATTCCGGAAAATAAAGAGATATTTATGTCTGGTTTAGCTGGCAACGAATTTAATATGGATGTTGATGGTATAAAGGAAATTGCCAATGTGCTGGAATCTATAAAGAAGGCAAGAGTCCAAGCAGCGAAAATAAATTGAGATTCAGGATATATTAGACAATATATTGAGTGAGATTGAAATGGATTCTGCTCAACGAGACCCCAGAGA
>Ga0180438_10007935_pt1 | contig 13667 bp, 14 predicted proteins | sample SS_ome_12_FD_132455 | JGI IMG/M metagenome (GOLD analysis project Ga0180438, IMG submission 132455) | Hypersaline lake sediment archaeal communities from the Salton Sea, California, USA - SS_3_D_2 metaG | ecosystem: Environmental > Aquatic > Non-marine Saline and Alkaline > Hypersaline >... | reverse complement strand
TAAAGAAACAGCGGTTTTCATACAAATAGTATAACCTGGGTTATACTACCGGTCAATCCTTCGGTCCGCGGGTCTTGCCGCGGCTGCAGCCGGTGCGGCAAGTGCTGAGACCCCTGCCGGAAAGCTCGGCGTCCATCTCCGGATCCCCCGTGTCCACCCGCAGGGGGTTGTCTCTCAGGGCCAGCAGCTTCTCCTCGTCCGCCACCACCTGGATGTTCGCAACTCCCGTTTTGCGGATCACCCGGGGGCTGATCTGCTGGTTGCCCCGGCCCAGGATGAAGCCCAGCCCGCCGATCACGCTCACCACGATGCTGCCCAGCCACCGGTCCAGCAGCTCGAGCAGTTGCGCTTCGTTCAGGTCCGTGCCGCATCCTTTCCTTGGATGAACAGCTCTACAGCCTGGTCCCAATGAGTCAGCCCCGGGCTGATATCTTTCTTGTTTCCACACGTGTGTACCACCATATCGTGGGTCTGCTGGTCACGTTTAATGTCGGTGTGGATCTTTTTCACGTCGCTGTCCAGGATCTCCACCAGGTCTTCCTGGGTCAACAGTGCTCCCTTACCCACCGCTTCTTGCACCCATCCTCAAGATCTGCTGTCCCCGTTTGGTAGAGTGACTGTGTTTCTTCAATACCTCCCGGTCTTCCTCAATGGACAACGCCGTCAGCCGGTTGCGCTTGAACCGGCACTCGGAAAGTGGCTTGCCCGGTGAATCACTCTCATCGATGGCCTGCCAGATGTTCTGTCCGGGCTGCAAGGCCTGATGGTCTCCATACCCTCTCGGCTGAATTACCTCCTGGGCCTTCGTGGTGATGATTGTAGCTTAGAACTAGGGGCAGTTGGTGCCCTCACTGATGATTCTGCTGAAGGTCCGGGGTTTACTACGCAGCTCCAATCGCCTGGTAGATTATTTTGCCCGATCATGATATGTTTTGATCAAGGGTTCCTCCTTATTATTTTGGTTTGGCTAAAAAACACTATACCAAATTTTCAGGGTAGGAACCCTGCTTTTTTCCCTCAGAGGGAATACGCCCATATCGGAAATTCAGACCTCGGTGGTTTGCGGTAAGCGGCGACAATCGGTCCTTGGAAATACACGTGAGCGTTGTGATTAGAGCTTCGAAAGTTTCTCCAAAGCTCCAAGCAACACATCGCACCCTTTAGCAATATCGTCGATGCTCGTATATTCCTGCGGACAGTGGCTCCGTCCGTGGATACTAGGAACAAAGAGCATACCTACTTCAGTTATCCCTGCAAGAACCGCCGTATCATGAAGGGCTCCGCTAATCATATACTTGTACGCAATACCACGCTTCTTGGCCGATTGTTCAAGCGCATCGACGACCTTTTCCGAGCAAGTAGTTGGACCAATTGAACTCACGTTTTTCACGGTGTAGCTCAGATTGCGCCGTGATGCTACTTGTTCGAGCTTCTGTATGAGCATACGGGTGACTGTTTCGATACCTGCTGGGTCCACATCCCGAATGTCAACAACCAAATGAACTTTTTCCGGAATAACGTTGGGTACATTTGGGCTGCATAAGATCTTACCCACGGTTGCCACAGTGGTGGGCAGAGCTCCTGATCTCGCTGTCTCTTCGATCGTGGCAATAATTTCGGCCGCTCCTGCCATCGGGTCTTTACGATATTGCATTGGCATGGCGCCCGCGTGATCGGGCTGCCCTTCGATCTCTACTCTCAGCCATTCTATCCCAGCAATTCCGGTCACAATTCCAAGGGAAATTTTCTCTGTGTCAAGGACAACACTCTGTTCGATGTGGACTTCTACCATGGCGTGTGCATCACCCGGCTTTAATAAGTGGTCCCCCATTGTGTCTGGGTCAAGACCAAAGCTCTTTGCCCCATCGTACATGGAGACGCCGTCATCGTTGACCAGGGTTTTCAAAGTTTCAGGTGTGTAAGTACCAACCAGTGCCTTGCTCCCCGCAAGGCCCGCACCAAAATTGACTCCTTCTTCCTCAACGAAAATTATCAAATCGATGGGTCGCTGTGGTATATAACTCTGTTCTTTGAACACAGTTAATGCTTCTAGGGCGCAAACAACACCAACAACCCCGTCATATTTGCCTCCGTGGCGCACGGTATCGATATGTGACCCAGTTAAAACTGGAGGTGCGTCTGAGTAGCTTCCTTCTAGTCTAGCTCTGATGTTTCCTACAGAGTCTTGTGTGATTTGCAAGCCGAGTTCTGCCATTTTGTCCAGCAGGTATTCTCTAGCCTTTCGATCCTGTTCAGTGTATGAGAACCGGGTGATACCTTTTGTCGGCGTAGAATTGTACCAAGCCAGCGTATCGATGTGTTTGTCGATTCGCTCTTTGTTGGATATGTGGTTGTTTGTCATGATTTACACCCTAAGAAGAGAGTTCATAAAAGATGTAAAAAGCGTCGAGTGTATATCTGCAGAGACAGTCAATTGTCCTGTGCGTGCATGCGCTAATCAGATTCGTATATGGTTTTGACTATAACAAAATACACTCTCATGTCCTGTGGATTTTTATTCCTTTCGACATGTAGATTTGCCATCACGATTATCCTCTATCCTGTGGATGGTGTCAATGGCGGCACTTTTCTTTCTGCAGGATGGAAAGTGCCTTTATGTTATAACGGATGTTACCAAATTGTAGTACCTCGGGAATATGAGGTGGGACCCTCTACAAGCATTGAAACCAGATGAGGTGTGAATCAAGCCCATGAATGACCAATATGAATGGTGATATTACAGGTATACCACTCGGAAGATGACCTGGGTATTTCATTTGTTTTACGTTCAGCAAACAGACCTATTCTGAATATTTGGCTACCAAACCCTCCATTGACCCCGTGAAATATACGCAGATGGATAGTTTTGCTTCAGATTTAGCATTTTGAGCCTAGTTCACCTTCTAAATGCTCAAAGAAACATTTGCTGAATGCTGTATACAGATAATCTAATTTCTTCAAATTGGATGACTTTTTTCATCGCCGTTACTCATACCCACTTATTGAAACTCCTCAAGCAAATGAAACTCTCAAATGTTAAGATAGAATCAATCGAGGAAAATTCTTTGTTCAAGAAATCGATTAAACTGTGAGGTTCGATATATACTTCAGCAAGAAGATCAAATCGGCCAGAAACAATAGAGACAGACAATATATGGGGTATCTCAGAAACTAATCTTGCTATGTTTATACTATCTCTGTTTCCAACCAGTTTGATCATAAGATAAATTAGTTGTTTATCGGATCTAGTATTAGAATTTACCAGTCCCTTGATTCTCAAGATATTATTATCGATTAATCTTCTGATTCGTTTTCGTATCGTTCCCTCGGAAAGATGTAGCATCCTTGATATTTTTCTGCGGTGTGTCTGACCATCACTACTCAGAATATTGATGAGTTTTTCGTCAATTTCATCTATCTTCATAGCTACGGCGTTAACTCCAAATAGATGCGATAACAATAGACATATTTTTATCATCTTTCTGCTTTCTAACGCCAATGACACTGAGATCCTGACACGGATTGGAAGGAAGCACTGTATGTAGTCCACTTATCAACGTTAGATACCTATAATTGATCATTTGCTATACCTATTAGTCTGCAAGCTTGTCCTCTCTAGATCAAACGCGATATCGATGAAGAATTTATCGGCTCATGCTGCGTTTCTCCGTAAAATCAAATCAACTAAAATTATATCCTAATACGAGCGATACTGTCAAATGAAAATATTAAATTCAACGTTAATGTTAAATTTATATAAATATTTGCTGAAATCGATAATAAAATATTGACAAATAGCACACATTCACATTATAATGATTTTCATTCCTTAGAAGGTGTAGCGTTACAACAACGGACCTGAAAAATTGGAAAGGCTCTAACTCACGTTGGGAGGTGATACACAGAATTAAGGACAGAAAGACAACAATAAACTTCTCTCACTAACCGATCTTTGAGAGAAGGAATAGCGCATAAGGCAGGCGTAGAGAAGTACACGGTTTTGATTTCTGCGCCTCTAAAATTTGGAAGAACCTGATTCGGGTCCGTAAGGTTATGCGCTACTCTTTGGTAGGTTATATTAAGGATCATAGTTAGATTCATGCGTATGAATCTGACAGGTAAATTCTTGATAAAACTAGAAACTGATAAACGGGGGGTACACAAGCATGTCAGAATTTCAATTATCTCTTTTGGTCTTTTTCATAGGACTGGCATTTACGATTGCTACTATTGTCATTATTTACGTAGGAAATCGTAGATGGAAAAACCGAGATCCGTATGATAACGAAGTGTAAGTGAGGACAGGAGGAAATATCTATGGAAGCTGGATCCTTTCTCGGAAAAAACGCTGCCTATGTCATATTGGCCTTTTTTTCAATACTTTGGATAATTCTGGGCTACTTATGGGGACGCGGTAGAGGTAAGACTACTTCTCAATACTTGTTTGCCGGTAGAATGGTGGGATTATCCCTTTCTATTATGACCTTGATGGCTTCGTGGGTTACAGGAAATACCACCATGTCTGCTCCTGAAATGTCATACAATCTGGGCGTATGGGGTTTTGTCGGCTACAGCGGAGCTGCGTTTGGCTTGATCTTTTTCGCACCGCTGGCGATTCGCATAAAAAAATTGTTACCTGAAGGATTGACTAGTGGTGATTTTATACGAATTCGATTTGGCAAACCAGCTTGGATTGCTTTCATTGTCGTAACAACCCTGTATTTATTAGGATTTCTTGTAACACAAGGAATGGCTGGGGGAATACTTCTACAGGCCTTATCCGGCATAAGATACCATGTTGGTATGATAATACTCTTCGTTGTTTGTATTATCTACACTTTGATAGGTGGATTAAGAGCAGTTATTGGAACTGATTTCATACAAGCTACGTTGATACTTGTTACATTGATAGTGGTTGCTGTGGTTGCCTATCTTACCGTGGGACCCGGGGAGGTGTACAAAGGAATTCTCGAGAATGCTCCCGATCGTCTCAATCTGCTACTTCCTGCTGGTCTGTTATTTGCTTGGAATACCGCATTGTGGTGTATGGGTGAAATTTTTCACGGCAATATATGGTGGCAACGAATTTATGCACAACGATCAGAGGTAACGGTCCGATCTTTTTACATCAGTGGCATTGTTTGGCTTTTTGTGCCTATAGTAACAGGTCTCCTTGCTTTATTCGCGATAGCTCAGAATCTCGAGATTCCACAAGTAAATATGGTATTTCCCATCGTTGCTTCAACGCTATTGGGAAAAGTAGGTGCCGTTTTAGTGCTCATCATTGTTTTCAGCTCGCTGACCTCTACTGCAGACTCGATCATGGCTTCGACATCAGATTTCTTGGCTGAAGATGTGTTCCGACAAATGATTAATCGAAAAGCGACTGATGCACAGATGCTGCGAGTAGCCAAAATTTTAATTATCGTGCTCGGTGTCGCAGGTATTATTATCGCATCGTTTCGATTTCAGAGTATTTATCTGTTCTTCATGTTGACTGGGCCACTTGTCGGCTCGACCGTCTGGCCGATAATTCTAGGCGTGTATTGGAAGCAAGCAAACAAGTGGGGAGCATTTTTCGGTTTTATTATAGGATCCGCCACGGGTCTGTTATCCTACTACTTATTTGCGCCATACTCATCAGCAGTAGTTGGAACACTTGTTTCCGCAATCGTCGTGGTGTTGTTTACTTTATTCAGTCCTGACAAGTTTAACTGGAATAAATTTAGAGAGCTTGAATCCTTGAAGGAGGGGGAACACTGATATGAATCCTACCTGGATAATCTCAAAGGCTGCGTTTATTACTATTGTTTATGTGGCGATAGGTGCATTAACAATTGGTACGATTATCATCTTGAGGATCTTTTTTAAAGAGGTTAAAAACAAAAAGGTGTGGTAGCGTAATTAGAACCGACTCAATAGCACTATTTCATCTAGAAAGGGCTATTGGGTCGGTCATAGCTTATTTCTATTAGACGATCTTCACAATAAAAACTATGGAGTTAGATAATAAGAACAATTGTCTGCCTTCTGGTCATTAAGTGGAGTGAATATATGGGAAAAAAGAAAGTCATTTCTTTGGCGCAAATAGAAACCAGATTAAGAGATATTAGATTCAATGAAGACAAGATTGTTCGGTGGATGGAACAAGCTTCTAAGAATAATAGTGAATTGATTATTTTTCCGGAAATGTCTCTTACCGGTTATTCCGTGGGAAGAGATGAACTGAATCAGCATCTTGGAGATGAAATTGGCGAATCAATTAATAGGATAAAAGATAAAACAACCCATTTAGGTATTGATGTAATAGTAAGTTATCCAGAAATCAGAGGTGAAAAAAACTATATTGCTGCTGCGTATATGTCCAAAGGTAAAATCACCGGTAGTCATAGAAAGGTGTATCTAGCAGATTATTTTCACGCTGTCGAACATCATCACTTCAACCCAGGAAATGAAATTATTCCTTTCGATACCCGATTTGGCAGAGTGTGCATATTGATATGCGAGGATGCGTGGCATTTGACGACATCAGTCATTGCAGGCCAAAAGCAAACAGACATAATCATTGCTACTTCAGCCACTTCAATTACCACTAGTAAGAAATTAAATGAAATCAAACATAGATGGGAAACTATATCGACTGCTGCAGGCCTTACGCAAACTTGTTATTTTGTGTACTGCAACAGATCCGGAAAAGAAAATAATCTAATATTCTGGGGTGGTTCCCACATTGTGTCTCCTTATGGAAAAATTGTTCAGCGTTTTCCTCGTTTGAGGGAAAAACTGGGTCATTATCCAATAGATTTGGACTATTTAAATGAATGTAAAAAAGCTTTTCCGCTATTGACCAGAGAGAAAAATGATTTCAATCTGAAAGAGTTCGACTATATCACTAATAGTAGGTTTTAAAGAACGTTGATTAGGAAAGGAAATCATGATTTTCTGTGCAACTGGAGATAGTTTTATCAATCGGTGCATTCCAGAAAACGATCCTTACATTGAAGAGATTGCTTCTGTTATCGGAAAGGCTGAGGTCAGGCTTACTAATTTAGAAACTACTATTCAGGATAGCGAAGGTTATCCAGCGGCTTTCAGCGGTGGTACGTGGGCTAAGGCTACTCCTGCGGTTTTGGACACGCTCAAAATATATGGATTCAACCTTATCAGCTGGGCGAATAATCATACCCTGGATTATTCACATGGAGGCTTGATTGCCACAGAACGTCATCTGAATCGATACGGTTTCATTCACGCTGGTGTTGGAAAAAACCTGCACGAAGCGAGCACGCCAAAATACCTGGAATGTCCATCCGGGAGGATCGCCTTAATAGCTTGTGTCTCGACTTTTCATGAGTCCTGGATAGCGGGAGAACAGCGTAAGGACGAGATAGGGCGACCCGGAGTAAACCCACTTCGTTTTGAGACAACATATATAATAAACCCAAAACGCTTAAACGATTTAAAATCCACTGCGGGAATAACTAATATCAACGCAGAAGATGACCTAGCTATTGAAGAAGGCTTTAAAATTCCCCCTAAAGAAGGCGTTTTTCTATTTGGTGGTCATCAGTTTGTCGCTGGTGAACAAGAAGGTAAGATTACAATACCACATAGCGGCGATATGAAAAGAGTGACCGAGCGTATAAAAGAGGCTGTACGCAAAGCAGACTATGTATTAGTTTCGATTCATGCCCATGAGATGAAAGGGAGGTCTAAAGATCAACCAGCTGATTACTTAATAACTTTTGCGAGAAATTGCATAGATGCAGGTGCAAGTGCTGTAATCGGCCACGGCCCGCATGTGTTAAGGGCAATAGAGATCTACAAGAATCGACCCATATTTTATAGCATAGGTAATTTTATATTCCACACAGAAACGGTAACGAGTCAGCCTAGTGATTTCTTCGAAAAATATGGACTCGGAGCGGGCCATAACGTGGCTGACGCCCTGGATGCCATGAGTGCAAATTATACCAGGGGGCTTTGCGTCAACCAAAGAGTTTGGGAATCAATCATACCTCAATGGTGTATGAATAATGGAAAGTTGACTTATCTAACGCTGCATCCAATCGAATTGGGATTTGAATTGCCCCCATATAGAATGGGATGGCCCCGCATTTCGAACACAGTAAATATCTTGGAGAGACTGGCTGAATTAAGCAAACCGTTCGGGACATCTATTACAATAAATGAGTTTGTGGGAAATGTAAATCTATAGATACAATTTGAATATAAAGAAAAAAGGATTGTTGTTATAAAAAGAGTCATCGTGTTAACAACGGGCGGAACCATCCTTTCTAAGAAAGGAAAAGAGGGGCTCGTGCCTATATGCAGCCCAGAAGAAATATTACGTAGAATTCCCAAATTGAAAGTAATATGTGATATTGAAATCAAATCTATCATGAACATCAGTAGTCCCAACATGCAACCTGAGGACTGGATTAGCATAGCCAGACAGATATTGAATGCGGTCAATGATTACGATGGTATAGTCCTTGTACATGGCACAGATACCATGGCTTATACATCGTCAGCTTTGTCATTTCTTGTCCAGGGTGTACAAAAGCCAGTAGTAATTACGGGGTCACAAATTCCGTTATTCGAAGTCGGTACCGATGCGATTAAAAACATGAACGATGCTTGTTTTCTGGCTTGTGAAGATATTGCTGGAGTATACGTCGTATTTAACGGAAAAATAATAAAAGGTTGTCGAGCATCAAAAATTGGATCCGGTCGCCTGAATGCATTTGCGAGTATCAATTATCCTTACATTGGAATGATCTTCGACAAGAATATAAAATATTTTCATAAACCCATTACTAATTCAAGAAAAATTAACTCAAAATATTTAGCTATCTGCCCGAGTGTTATTCTCATAAAACTTGTTCCGGGCACAACTCCCGATATATTTGATATTCTTGAAGATTTAAAATTCAAGGGCATTGTAATCGAGAGTTTTGGAAAAGGCGGACTCCCAAATCGTAAAAACAATATGATCCAAAAAGTAAAAGAAATAGTAAAAAGAGGAATTCCCGTAGCTGTCACAACGCAATGTCTCTTTGATGGGTGCGATTTAACATTATACGAAAATGGTCAACAAACGTTGAAAAGCGGTGCAATTCCCGCTAATGACATGACAACTGAAGCAACGGTAACAAAATTGATGTGGGCGTTGGGAAGGTATGAAGATCCTATAGAAATTAGAAGAGTTATGTTGACAAACTACGTTGATGAGATTTCCCAATAAAAATGGTAGACAAAGTAAAAAACTGGCGTTGGGTAGTGAAAGGCGAAGAATCCATGGCTATCGAAGCAACCAAGGTGAGTTCATCCCTTATCCTCTATCATGGCCGTGAGACTATATCGCCGTCACTCTACCTGCACTGATCAGCGACAATTGAAACTCCCACATGCATTGACTCACTAGTTTTGTTACCAACCATAAGCGAGCCGTTGCCTCAACTCCAATGTTACCAAAAATAAGGGGGAGGAGGCGCCAGATGAAACGAGGAATCAGCAGCAATACCAGGCACGAATTGATTGGAGCGCTGTCGGAGCGGTATCGACAGGGCAGTCGGGCAGAGAAAGGGAAGATTCTGAATGAGCTTGTCAAGTTAACAAAGTCCCATAGAAAGCACGCCATTAGACTAATAAACCAAAGAAGGCCGTCCAACTCAATCTCAGTTCGCCCCGGTCGACGGATCTATGATGAAGCTGTACGTGAGGCTCTGGCGGCGATATGGGAGGCGGCGGATCGTATCTGCGGGAAAAGGCTGCGGGTTGTCATGCCGGACTACGTCGAATCTCTGGAGAGCCACGGGCACCTGAAGCTCAACTCCGATCTCCGGAACAAGCTCCTGACGGTCAGTGCAGCCACCATTGACCGGATCCTGACACCGATGCGGGACAAGGCTCACGGCCGAAGCAAACGGCGACGCAAATCACAGATGAAGGTGAAGGGTAAGATCCCGGTGCGGACCTTCGTCGATTGGCACGAACCGGAACCTGGCTATTTCGAAACCAACCTGGTAGCTCACAACGGAGGGCTGACAACTGGAAGCTGCGTCCATTCGCTGGTACTCACCGACATCTGCTCAGGCTGGACTGAATGTGTGGCGATGGTAGCTCGGGAACAGACTCTGGTTCTGGAGGCGCTTGAAGCTCTCCAGCCCCAGCTGCCTGTCCCGCTACTGGGAATTGACACAGGCAACGACGGGACGTTCATCAACGAAAGTTTGATCAAGTACTGCGAGAGCCGCGGTGTGAAGTTTACCCGCTCACGGGCCTACCTCAAGAACGACCAGGCCTGGATTGAGCAGAAGAACGGGGCGGTGGTCCGCCGATTTGTCGGTCATCAGCGGCTGAAGGGCATCTTGGCCGCGCAGGTCCTTGGTCGGTTGCATCGTTTGACGCGGCTGTATGTCAATTTCTTCCAGCCCTCATTTAAGCTTCGGGACAAGACGCGCGAGGAGCCAAGGTGCGGAAATCCTATTTCCCTCCAGCCACTCCTTGCGATCGTCTGCTGAACAACGAAAAGGTGAGCGAAGAAGCCAAGGAACGCCTGCGGGAGCAGAAGCGCTGTCTTGACCCGGTTCGATTGCTACACGCGATCCGCGAGCTGCAGGCGACCTTGGCCGCCATAGCTTCCTCAAACGGGGCCAAAAACAATGAGGCTCCAGAATCAAAGAATCTGGCTGAGTTCCTCAAACAGCTACCCACGCTGTGGAAGGAGGGAGAGGTACGACCAACGCATCGAAAAGCACCTTCATCGCCAAGAAACTGGCGTACCCGTGTAGATCCTTTTGAGTCGGTATGGCCCGAGTTGCTCGACTGGCTACAACGTGATCCGGATACCACGGCCAAAGATCTTTTCGAGAGATTGAGAACCAAGTATCCAGGAATCTACAAAGACGGTCAGTTAAGAACGCTGCAGAGGAGAGTCAAGGGCTGGAGACGAGCTATGGCTAGGGAGCTCATAGGAATCTCCCAGGAGTCATGGTAATGTGTTGGCAACGCTCGGACACTGATCCGGACCATAGACCGATTGAGCCGTGGGGGCCACAAAATAGGGGGTACCTTGGATACCACCTTGTCCGAGAAAATGCCACCACGGCAATCTATGAGCCCATGTTGAGTGGCAGGAGACACTCTCTGCTAAGTAAAACGAAAAAAGGGTGGAAAAGTTTAAAAATTTCTCCTCCCCCTCGGGGGAGGAGAGACAACAGTGGTTAGTCTCAAGCTATCGATCTATGGTAACATTCTTGAGTGAGGCAACACGAGGAATTTATAGTTGACGCCAGGCACTCCCCACTTCTGATTAGTCTTTGCTTGTCCTATCTATCCCGCCTGGGCTGCCCAAGTGCGTTTGCCCTGTCAACCCCTCTTTTTGTTGTTGACAAGCACGAAATTACTGCGTACAATGGGTTTTATTGAAACATCAGATATCAATAAAGCACATGATGGTAGCGGCTAAGCCGCAACAGCCCAACCTGAGCAAAGTACCGCTCATTAAATGAGAAGGAAATCATGATTAAAGGTAAAAAGATCGCTGCAATAATAACGGACAGTTTCCACGATACTGAGCTGTTAAAACCGAAGGCGGCATTGGAGAAGGCGGGAGTCTCAGTTATAGTAATAGGAGTAGAACAACGTCAAAAGGCTGAGGGTGTTCTGGACCACAAGAGTGCGTATCTCCCGGACGACTTGAAGCCAGAGCGAAAAAAGCGACAACAGATCGATATGATCATCGATGAGGCCGATCCAGAGAGCTTCGACGGTCTTTTACTACCTGGAGGGGGATCTCCTGAAAAGCTGCGCTCCTATCCAAAGGTTGTGAACTTCACAAAGGATATCTACTATAGGCGAAAACTAATAGCCGCTATATGTCATGGGCCGATGATTATGATCAGTGCCGAGATAGTTAAGGGTAAAACCATGACTTGTGTGGGAAGCATATCGATCGATCTTTCTAACGCGGGTGCTATCTATCTGAACAAATCCGTGGTCGTCGATGGTAATATTGTGACGTCTAGAACTCCAGCCGATATGGAATACTTCATAAATTCGATATATGAGGTTCTTAACAATTCATAGTGTTTCACAAAGTGAAAATGCAGGTCTTTATTCTTACGCTTCCTGACACTTGAGGATACCCATCTGCCGGAGAATTACCGCCAACCGTTGCCTTCCTTCTGGGCACATCGGCCCTAAAGGGCTCAGGGATGAACCGGTATCTATTCCAATCAGCTGTAACGCTTCCTTAATCACTACCGACACGGTTCCCAAGCTTAATGCTATACGCAGGGGGGCGATGGTGAACTGTGCTTCAAGAGATCCCTTTAGATCACCCCCAGTGTATTTGTCGTAGATATCCGAGCAGATCCGTGGCGCCACGTTGGCACAAGCTGCAATAGCTCCGCTGCCTCCGTAGCAAAGACAGGCGTAAATCAAAGTGTCCCGGCCGGAAAGTACATGAAAATGCTTTCCCCGCGTTCTACGAATATATTCCGCAGTCAAAGTGAAGTCACCGCTGGAATCCTTGATTCCGACTATGTTGTCGACATCCGCCAGTCGTTCTACTGTCTCCGGGTAGACCGTTACTCCGGTCTTAGGAAGATTGTTGTAGAGAATGATTGGCAGGTGTATGGATGCGGCAACCGCCTCGAAATGACGGATCAGCTCCTCCTGGCTCGGTTGAATAAACATGGGGGTCAGAACAGAAACGGCATCTACTCCTGTCTCTTCGGCGATTCGTGTAAGGTCTATGCATTCCCGTGTCGTGATTCCCCCTGTTCCAGCGTATACCGGCACACGACCATGTACGGCTTTCACCGTAATGCGGAAAATCTCCCGCTTCTCCTCTGGAGAAAAGCCGTAGAACTCTCCTGTTGTGCCCATGGCAAAGATTCCGTGCACTCCACCATCGATCAAGTAGTTGACCAGCTCGCTTAGCACACCTTCACAGACCTGTCCCTTCGCATCAAGTGGAGTTACAATAGGTGGTATGATACCACTAGGATTGAACTTCATTCTGTACTCCTGTACAATTCACCGGGGACGTCTGGTAGCTTGACCGGCCAGGATATTTCATTCCCGGATAGTACTTGGTCGATCCCGATGGCCGCGTGCAGGGACATCGAGTTGGTGCACTCCCGGGTCAACGCTGTGCAGTGTGGACTCACAATAACATTGTCCATAGCTAAAAGAGGATGGCTCTTGCGAGGCGGTTCCTCCCAAAAATACATCCAGAGTTGCTCCAGCAATCCGTTTATCCTCGAGAGCCTGGACCAGCTCATGCTCCTTAATGATTTAATGATTTCCCCTCTGGCGGTATTGATCAGGTACGCTGTGGGCTTCATCATCTTGAGCTCACTGTTGCCGATCAATCCTCTGGTTCTTTCGTTGGCGGGAAGGTGCAGTGTTATGATATCGGATGTAGCAAACAGCTCCTCCCATTCAACCAGCCGTTCCACCTCGGAGGGAACACGATCCGGAGAAAGATAGGGATCGAAGCCGATAACGTGCATCTCTAGCCCCAATCGCGCTTTGCGAGCTACCTTTGTGCCTATCTTTCCTAGCCCGATCACGCCAAGTACCTTATTTTTCAGATCGATGCCCAAAAGGTTATTGCGAATCTCGAAGTTTCCTGCTCTGAACTCCCGGTCTTT
>Ga0180438_10007932_pt1 | contig 13668 bp, 9 predicted proteins | sample SS_ome_12_FD_132455 | JGI IMG/M metagenome (GOLD analysis project Ga0180438, IMG submission 132455) | Hypersaline lake sediment archaeal communities from the Salton Sea, California, USA - SS_3_D_2 metaG | ecosystem: Environmental > Aquatic > Non-marine Saline and Alkaline > Hypersaline >... | reverse complement strand
CAGGTGTGGGAAGCTTGTTCCGAAGACACTAGCAACCCGTATCCACCGCTGTCCTTACTGTGGACTTGATGTAGCAAGAGATCATAACTCGGCCATCGCGATTTTACACCGATCACGTCACTATGTAGCATCACGCTCATCATCAGGGCAGGGACTGTCCGTAGAGCCTGTTTGACATGTCCCGCTGGGGAATGGATGATTCAGGAAGCCACCCTACTTGTAGAGTGGTAGTTCACTTACTTTTCAAATTATCTGAACCATTGCTTTAATCTTACTATCGCTCTAAACGAGAGATATGCAGCAGCATTCACTAGAAGAAAGATCGCTGCAATTGCTATTCCGAAAAAGAGGCCTGGGATTGCACTATTTATAAGCGTGTAGGGATTCATCTCACCAAGGCGCATTAATCCTCTGGCTAACACTGGAATCATAATTATATACACAGGCGTGCGTATCCTTCTTGAGAGTTTCCTGGTTATCGTTAATGGAACCACAGAAGCGAAGAAGAGCATTATGCCACGTGAGTAATTCCCTAATTCTAAGAACTCAGAGAATGTAAGAAGAAACAGTGATATGTCTGCAGCCAATATTCGAGGGGTTCCGGTGACGGGGCCAATGCCCGATGTAACAAAAACCACTGCCAATCCTATAATGAATGGACCAAAATAGGGGGATACCGCAAGTACACTTATCCCTCCTAATAGGCAAACAAAAAGTGTAAAATCGAGTTTTATGATATTGTTGTTGTGATTAATTAGGATTATTGTAACTATTCCTAAGGCGCTGAATGCAGCACGCAAAAGATTGCCTCCTCCAAAAGAAGGAAACGGTGGAGGAAGACTTGGAAGGTATCCAACCAAAGTCATTGGATATCCGTCAACAACTCCTGATGCACCATGAACTGAAGGGAGGACTGTTAATAACTTGCCTACAGAAAAGAGAGAAATCATACTAAAAGAAAATACCGCGAAAGTTGATAAAATCGCTTGTAAAAACACTTCAGTCATTGATTTTGTAGATGGAGGTGTCGCGGCTGCAGTTACTACCATTCCAGCAGCATAGAAATGTAACAGGGAAAGAAATGCAATAATGGAGCAGGTTTCTATAAATAGTTCAGAAGATGGTTCATATAACCGATGAAGTTTTTGTCTCTGTTTGTATATATTTCCAACCTGCCCATTTACACTGTTCAATGGAATTATCCTTAAATTATCGCCCCTTCCAGCATTGAATTCTTCAAGTATCGCTGATGCAAGTGGAGTGTCTTGATGTTCCTCTAATATTATTAATTTTACACCTGATTCAGAAGATACAATGATATCATCTACGATATATTGCGCTGGATTTGGATAATATCCTACGATGAAGATATCAATTTGTTTCACATCTCGTAATTGATTTAATCGTTTTTGAACTGACCAATAGTGAAATATCTTCGCATTCGGATATTTATCTAGAATATTTTCGGAGATTTCGTCAAAATTGTCTGCGATGACAACAATTGTTGCATCTGGATTGGGTCCTACTGATATTGATAATGAAACCATTAACATAGTTGTAAGTATATAGAACGCAATAGCAAAGCGCATAGGCTGAATCTGACGAATCATGTAATTGCATTTTTTATAAATGCCTGATCGGGTGATTTTCCTTATAATTCGTTGGAAATATCTTTGTGTAGTTGATATAAACATAAATGGGATGATCAAGAAGGCTGGAAATGAGAGAAGCGTCGAATAAATCTTCAATCTCTTGGGTTGATAGGCAATATGTAGATACAGCCTATTATTCACTTTCACGGTAAGTTCGCGTTCAGTATATCTGATAGTAGACTCTTCCCTTACTCCCCAGGGAAATCCATACAAAAATTCAGCATCAATTGGCAGTATAAACGACATGTAGTATTGGACATCATAGGAAAGATTGTTAATTCTAATAAATTCAATCGTTGATTCCGCATAGTAGATTTTCATATAATTCCGATACATTATCGAAAGCAAGTTTTGTTCTTCGTATTCTACAGAGATTTTGGCATAAACTGTCGTTCTCGGGATATTAAATTCTATCACTTTATGACCCCAAACGTCTTGACCATACTTATACGAAATGAATGATGGATTTCGAATTGCTTTTACTTCTCCAAAGTAGGGCACTGAGAGAACAGGGTTTGTTTCAGGATGTTTTATGATGTATATTTCAGCATCAATGACAATAGAGGACGTTGGTTCGCCATATACTGCAAACTGATCGCTTAGATAAAACGTCTGAGTTATAATTGCAGTATTTTTCGTAATATCTGGCACTTGGTTTTTTGAATCTGCGGGGACAAGTGTTGTATTATTAACGTGAGAAATAGAAGTCGCGCTGCTATATGACGATAAAACGAATAATGTAGAAATTATAATGACCAATAATATGAAAATTCGCCGTTGTTTCATTCTAACGCCTATTAACTTACTTTCATTTTTTTTTAAGTCTTCTGATTATTACTTTAATTCCAAATAAATCTTTTCAAGTTGTGCTGCTAATTCTTCGTATGTATATTGTCTTGCTTTTTTTCTTCCTGCGTTTCCAAGTGCTTTACTTAGTTCTGGGGTAAGAAGAAGTTGTTTTATTTTAGAGGCTAATTCCCTATAATCTCCATATTTTACTAAAAATCCTTCTTTTTTGTCAGTCACTACATTTGGAATGCTTCCAGCATTTGTAGCAACAATAGGCTTTCCTTGGGCCATCGCTTCAACTAAAACTTGACCAAATCCTTCGTATCCACTAGGTAAAACAAAAACATCACACGAAGCATAAGCCTGCATTTTTTCTTTAATATTGTAGATCGGATCAAGGATATGTACATAATCTTCTACATGAAGTTTTTTACTTAGATTTTCAAGATTTTTTTTGTAGTTAACTTGGTCTGGTCCTATAATAACAAATTTTGCATCTGGTATACCCTTAATAATATTTGGAACTGCTTTTATTAGGACTTGTGGGCCTTTCATCGGATGAAGTCTGCCTAAGTATAATATAATAGGTCCATCAATTCCATATCTCTTCTTGAAAATATCGCCATTATATTCTTCAAGACTTTCTGATCGTATCCCTGAGGGTGTAATCCTTATTTGGTCCTTTTTTGCACCCATTTTAAGAATCGGATCTATTAAAAGACTGGTTCGAATTAAAAGTCTGTCATAACGCCTTAAAACCAATCGAGAAAAATACTTATCAAAAAGCGCTAATGGAATATACTTAACTGGGCGTCGTGGTACAAGATGATGAATATCATAAATCATTAGGACTGTTCTTATGTCTTTTAATAGGTTTAATAAGGGTATAAGCATCGCATGCGTCGTTATGTAGTCGTATACATGGATTACATCGAATTTCTCTCTCAAAATTCGAAATAGAAGTGTTGGCCAAAACTTTAGCCGATAACTAATATCAAATAGGATTGGCAGCCGATGAATGTGTATTCCTTCGAAGATTTCTTCCGAAGGCCCTAATGATTTCCCATCTTTAGCATTTACTGTAAAAATGTGAACCTCATGACCTCTTTTGACTAACTCTTTCGAAATATTACGTATATACCACTCTATGCCGCCTATCATTGCAGGATAAAAATATACGCTCACTTGCGCGATTTTCATTTTCTATGAAATCCCTCATTAAATAAATTATAGATTTAGTGGTATTGATGATGAACTATTTATCTTCTTAAGTGAAATTGGTTACTCTATATTGAATATAATTATGTCTCGTAGTGGGATGATCCATTGAATATCACGATATCTGAGTCTAATACTTCGCCTGTAAACGTTTCTCTGATATTATCATTCTATAACGATGAACAGTATGTTAAAGATTGTCTTCAATCTCTAGTGATGCAAGATCTGAGTTCATTTGAAGTTATTTGTCTATTTGACAAAGGAAGCACTGACCGAACCTATGAAGAGTTAATGGAATTTGAATACGAACCTAGAATAATAATCTATGAAATCGATCATGTTGATAGATCTACAGCCAGAAATATAGGGTTTTCGAGGTCCAAAGGCAGTATAGTAGTATTCTGTGAAACAGACGCGATTTATCGACCAGATTTTCTCTCAACGATATACAAAACGATTAGTAAAGGTTATGATATGGTTCATCCGATTGGAGATGGTCTCAATGTCGCTAATAAACTTACTAATTTGCTAGAAGCAGAGATTTGGGCAAGAAATAGAAAAATGAAAGAAGGCACAATTACGCCTCTATCTGCGTGGGCCTTTAAAAGGCATATACTTGAGGAAACGGGTGGGTTTAAACAAAACGTAGAAATAGCTGAAGATAGAGAATTATGGTCTCGTGCATCTAAACTTGGCTATACAACTGTTATCACACCTCACGAAGTTTGGAGTCATCGTCTCACAGAATCTTGGATACAGTTCTTAAAACGTTCATTCAGGCATGGTAGGGGGCGACAGGTGTTCATAGATACTTATGGATTATCAAGAAGAGACAAGGTACAGTTTTTTTTTACACTTTTTAGTACACTTTTTATTCCCTGCTTGATTTGGCTGCTTCAACGCTTTTTTGTATCACTAATCATTGGATTTACTTTGGCATTTGTACTAATCTATTTTCTAATGATAATAAGAGCAAGATACCTTTTTAAACACAAATTAGAATGGAGAGTTCTTGTTATGTATCCCCTTTTACAGTTAATTCGTAACATTTTTTTTAGTTATGGCTTATTAATTTCCGTTGTATCATTATACTTTACTCGTTTTTGGAGAACTATGAGAAAGGTTAATTAGTAAATTTACTATCCTCCAACAATTTGAGGGGTCTTTCTTGCGAAGTAATGATAAAATAGTTTGTCGACTGGTCAGATCCTTTCCACAAAAAGGTCGAATGACTTTTGGGTTAGAACCGGTTTTCTATTTTATTTCTAAAGAGCAGGTCAAACTAGGGGCTGAAGTTCACGTAATTGCTGCAATAGATAAACACACCCCTCAATTAGAATCTCCTGATGGCATTATTGTACATAGAGTAAGAAGTCCGTATAATTTCTATGCAATTAAGAAACTAAAGGAATTAGATAACGCAAGGGATATTGATGTAGTTCACACCCATGCCACAGCGAGTCTTCTATACAGCCTAACAAGACGTTTTACTACTGTAAAGAAACCATTATTTAATCACATTCACACCACTACACTTGGGGGGATGGCACAGAATATTGCCTCCCCTGTACAGTACTCATTTTCTGCTGCAATAAGGACAAATTTTTGGAATAACATATCTCTTTTAAGACAAAAAGCCATGTGGAAGCGAGCCGATATTTTAATTGCAGTTAGTAAAGCAATACAAGGAGAATTAATAAAATACTATGGAATTCCAAGCCAAAAAATTCGTGTTATACATAATGGAGTAGATATTGATTTATTTAAGAAAACACAAGAAGGTTTAGAACTAAAGGAGCAACTTGGTTTAAGTGAAAAACGAGTAGTGCTGTTTGTTGGACATTTTGGTCTAAGAAAAGGTCTTCCTTACTTACTAAGAGCGATACCAAAGGTTTCCAATCGTTTTCCTAATGTATTTTTTCTAGCAGTTGGGGGAACACCGAAATGGCTACGAACCGATGTATACTGGAATATACTCAGAGAAAATATCAAAGATCTTAAGATTACTCCTTTTGTAGGATTGATGGATAAGATTCCAAATCAAGAATTACCGAAATATTATTCGATGGCAGATGTTTTTGTGCTACCAACTCTCTATGATCCTTGTCCGAAAGTCATTCTTGAAGCAATGGCATGTGAAACTCCTATAATTGCATCAAAAGTTTCAGGAATTCCTGAATTAATCAAAGATGGACAAGAGGGGATTCTTATTCCCTCCAAAAACTCAAATTTACTTGCAGACAAGATAATAGATCTCTTATCGAATCAAGATAACGCCAAATTGATGGGAAAAAATGCAAGGTCACGTGTTGAAAACGATTTCACATGGAATTTATGTGCACAAAAAATATTACAACTATACGATAATAAATTAGAAGGTGCCTAAATGAACAGAAACGTATCGCCATTGGTTTCTGTCATTATTATCACATATAACCGTTGTAGAGAATTAGAGCGCTGTTTGAATTCATTAATGACACAAGAAAATTCAAATTTCGAAATTATTGTAGTTGATGGTGGTTCAACAGATTGTACTATTGATCTGATTAAGCAGTACCGCATTAAATTCGTTAGAGAATCAAAGAGATCAGGAATTTCAGCAGCACGTAATTTAGGGATTTCTAATAGTAAGGGTGATATAGTTGTTTTTCTTGATGATGATGCAATAGCTGAAAAGGACTGGTTAGAAAGCCTTGTTAAACCTTTTGAAGATGAAAGAATTGCTGGAGTAAGCGGAAAGGTAATTCCTATTACAAATACTTTGTTCAATCGTGAATTTGCTCCTGATTATGACCAGGGTCCATATATTATAGAAACAAAATATTTTGTTGGATGTAACATGGCTTTCAGAAAATCTGCTTTAATTGTGGCTGGTCATTTCGATAAAAAAATTAAATATGGTCACGATGAAAATGAACTTTGTTCGAGACTTTTGAATGCAGGTTATCGTTTAGTCTATACACCTTATGCAGTGGCGCATCACGACTACGTTCCATCGTTCTCTGCGCTTCTTAAAAAGAAATTCAAGTTGGGAAAAAGTCGGGCATATTTGGAAAAAAAGTCGGGCAATCATTCAGACAGTAAAAGAAGGATAATTTATATCATTCTAATTCCTGTGGCAATAGTGGTTCTCTCATTAGGAACTGTTTCGCTTCTTTTAAGTATGTTTAAGCCATATTTTTGGAGTTCAGTTTTTTTTACAATCGCTTATGTTGTCTTACTTACAGCCGTAATTAAATATAGATCAAAAAAATCAATGATAGGCGCTTTTTTAACCATCTTTACAGAACTTGCAAGAGAACTCGGGAAGATTTATGGCAGGTTATCCCCCCTAACACATTAAACCAAAGAAGGCAAGATTATGAGTTTTATATCAATTGTGCTTCCTACAAGAAATGAGGAAATGAATATTGAGACCTGCCTAAAAAGTATCCTTAACTTAGATTTTCCAAAAGAAAGGTATGAAATTCTTGTTATTGATGGAAAGTCTACTGATAGGACAGTTGAAATCGCATCGAAATATCCTGTCCGCATTATCGAAAATCCAAAATATACGATAGGACCTGCACATAATATAGGCGTAAGAGAAGCTAAAGGCGATATTATAGCATTTACAGATGCCGATGTAAGGGTAGATGTTCATTGGCTTAAGGTTTTAGTCAAGCATTTCAATAATCCAGATGTTGGATGCGTAATTGGCGGACAAACTTGTATTTTTGGAGACCAATTTATCTCACAGATAAGAGCTGCTTTTCATGACTATTATGACGCAAAGGTGTCTAACAAGCTTAATAGAGAGCCACATAAAGTAACTTGGAAAAGTATGTCGACCTTTGGGACTGCATTTCGAAAGGATGCTCTTATCAAAATAGGGGGGTTTGATGAAAGCATTGATTACCCAGACAAGGATATCGGTTATAGACTCTCACAAGACTATCAAATAATTAAGGATAGGAACGCGATAATTCATCATCATCTCAATAAACCTTTCAAAAAATACTGTAAACAAATTTATCGAGCAAGTATCACAGAAGGAACATTATATCGACGATATGGAGTTTTTCTTAATAAGAAATCAATTATCATCTCGTTACTGGTCTTAATTTTGCTGTTTTGCTATTTATTATCCCCCATCCTCATATTTTCATCTATAATGCCCTTTATAAGGGTCCTCGGACTGTTACTTCTGCCTATTTTTGGATTAATAGGTTATTACTTTATTAAGGGGCTTAAAATAGAAATTCAGAAGAGAATTGGTATGAAAGGACTTATGGTTCTACCATTTGTTTCGATCCTATTTATTATATTGAGAAGTTTTGGAATTATGAGAGGTCTGTTAAAACTTGATGTAAAGGGAATATATCCATTAAAAGGCATAAAAATAGAAAGTTAAATTCTCTAATCATAGTTTATTTGATAAAGTAGGTAATTCCAGCCCTCCATACTATTGGAAATATTTAATACTAACTCAAATTGATAGAATTTAATCAAATATTCCATTAACCTAGGAGTAGATTTTGGTTCATCTATCAATAAGAACACATTTCTTTTTTGTTCTAAAAACCAATTGATTATTTGTTTTAGTTCTTCTTCCTTTCCTTCTATACTTTGATACCACTGAGGGTGATATGTAATATATATAGTGTATCTTTCAGCATAAATTCGTAATGGCGTTGTCAATGCACCACAAAGGATCGCAGAATCTTCTTGCGTTGCATTTTTTATTTGATAGATTGCGTCAAGTTTACTCTCTGTAAGCCACGAACTGCTTGCATTGAGCCATTCTCTATTCGGTAGTAATGGATGGTATCGTACTGTAATGGATAACAAACATAGTATTAAAAATAGTGTCGTTAACCCCTTAGTTATGTTTTTTTCATATGGGATTCCCTTTATGAATTGGTAACTTTCCTGTAAGCCTTTTCCTGAGAGAATTGCTAAAATAGGAAAAGCTGGGAGCATGAATCGTCCCACAGTGTATATATAGAAGGCATAAGGGGCAAACGCTGCGATGATGCATCCTAGAAGAAATAACGCTCTCTTCTGATTTTTTTTGAAAAACACATAGAACCCAATAAAAGCAAATGGGATAAACACTCCAAAATTCCAAACGATATCTTGTGAATATATGACAATTTGTTGGACAAACCTCTGTAGAGCAAACTCATAATATATCGAAAGAATCCAACTTTGACTTTTTAGAGGTGTACCAAAAAGTAAATTGTTGTATATAAGTGCAGGGCTTGCTACAATGACTATAGTAAAAAGATAAACATATAGTCTAGCATCAGCAATGATTTGAGGTTTTTCCACAAGTAGCAATAATATTACGGGAATTATAATAAGGATATTTGTTGGACGCGTTAAAATAGCATATCCAAAACTAGCGCCGGAAATAAGGAAAAAACGTACACCATTATTCTTCTTTTGTTTTAGAAGACAAAAAATTGACAAGATTATACAAAATTCAGAAATTATATCACTCAAAGTAAAGCCACAAAGAATTAGATGTGTAGGATTAAAGGCGAGAGCCGAGACAGAGATTGCCGCTATCTGACTTCGCTTTATATCATTTTTAAAAATTTCTTTTGCACAAAAGTACGTTACAAGATTAGTCAAAAATCCAAAAACCACATTTACATAAAGTGCTGCGTTTTTTCCAAACAATAAAATACTTAATGCAAAAACTAGTGGTGCTCCAATGGATTTGTCAGCATATACCTTTCCTGTTGTTCGATCATAAACATAAGTATTCGGGATCGTCAAGAAGTTTAGATCGGACTTTCCATTCAATAATTCATTCATCAAAGGTATGAGCGGATCCTCATAGTAAAATGAAGAGAATGTGGGATTTTCTGAAAATCGTACTGCCATAAAGTAGAATGTTGCGGCGTCTGCCCCGCTTACACCAGCTGGAACTATCAGAATATATTCTAAAGCGCTTGTTAACAGGATTATTATAACAAAAAGCATGGGTAGCTTTGATGCTATCTTCTCTTTTTTAAAAAATAAGCCACTAAGTTGAATATTACAAAATAGCGTCCATAAGGAAATCAAGAAGAGAATAGATAATGTTGTACGAATGAAACTGCCTAAAAGTAGATAGAAGATTATTGAAAGTGGTAGCAATACAACAGGTAAAGATGCAAAGATAAATATCAGAAATCTATGCGAAACTATTTGTATAGTACTTTTTTGAGCACTAATCCATGTTACAATTGCGAAGCCGAAAGAAATCATTATTGGGATCAATGATAGAGGTCCAAATATGTTAACAAGCTGAGTCTCTGCTACAAAGAGATGAAAAAACAGATAGGTTAATAATATGATACTAATTTCTAATACGGCGATTTTTGCAAACTCACCTGATTTTTCTTCTTTTAATGAGTCATATGATTTCTTATCAAGCAAGAAAACGCCAATTATGGTGTCTATTAGACCCATTCGTCTTACACCGTTAATTCGCTGCAATAATAATACTGTAGTTTGTGTTAATCTTCTAAAAACTACATGATTTGGGAATATACTTTTTCATAAGCGCTGGCTATTACTTCCCAATCGTATTCTTTCTCAATCCTATGTCTTGCATTAGCTCCTAATTCTCCAGCCAAATTATGATCGGTGAGTAACGCAATCATTCGTGCCGCTAATTGCCTAATGTCCCCAGGTTGAACTAAATATCCAGTTCTTTCATCAATTATTACGTCCTTTGGCCCTCCTATATTAGTAGCTATTGCTGGTTTTCCACATGCCAAGGCTTCTACCAACGCCCGACCAAAAGGTTCTCTCAGACTCGGAAGGACGAATATATCGCAGCTGCTATAAACGGTGATCATTTTGTTATTTGGAATTGGGTCAGTATGAAATCTGATAGAATTTTCTATGCCCAAATGATGTGCTAAGTTTTTTAAAGGCAGATATAGCGATCCTTTTCCTAAAATTACCAGTTTTGCTGAGGGTACCTTCTTTGTTACATACTTCATTGCCTTTATCAAATTTGGTAATCCTTTATTTGGATGAAGCCTAGCAACTGTCAAAATAAGTGGTGAATTGTCATACCCTAAAGTTTGCTTGAATGTGGTATCTTCTTTTGGATAAAACTCTTTAATATCAACACCGGCTGGTATAACTTTAATTTTTTCAGCCAGCGCTTTATTTGTTACTAAAAATTCTTTGGCAGCTGTAGACCTAGCAACTATAGCATCAGCACTCCTCTGAACTATTTTGCATATACTTTTTTCGTAAAGTTGATAAACTTGTTTCCAAGGAGGTCTCGGGTAGTAGTAGCGTTCTTGTGTATACATAAATGGGATTCCTTTAACTTTACAACTTAGCATTGCAAACAATGTGACTGGCTGAAAGTCTTCATGAGCATGCACTAAATCATAATCAGATTCAAGGATCTCGGGAATAATAGTTGGGACAAAGGGCTGTTCTGGGAAATCAGATAGTGTAGGTAAATAGATTACTTTAAAACCGTCAACGGTTTGTTCCTTTCTTGTTCCAAGCCCAAAATACTTCTCTTTGCTAAAGAACTTCCTCATTCTTCTATTAGAAGTCAAAATGGTAACTTGGTGTCTTTTAGAGAGGGTTTCGGCTAGGCCGTACTCATGTTGCTTAAAAAAGGTCGTGAAGTAAGGACTAATTACGGCAATTTTCAATATAGTCTCACTCAAGTGAATTTCTAAGATTTTATGATTGGTAGAATATAGTTTTCGTTTTAAAAACATTATTTCCTAAAATGAGTTATATAATCAAAACGCTTCTTAATATTTGTTCGATCTTTTTTGTAACGCCTTTCCATGTATATTTCGTTTCAACTTCTTTCCTAGCATTATTTCCTATTTTTTCAGACAGTCTACGGTTTTCCAAAAGGAAAAGTATTGCATTGGCTAAATCTTCTATGTTTCCTGGTTCAAATAAACATCCGGTTGTTTTTTCCCTAATGATTGTAGGGATACTTCCGCACGATGATGTGACTATAGGTCTCCCGCATGCCATATATTCAAAGAGCTTAATTGGGGAATAGAAGAAGCCAAATTTACGTGTTTCGGCATAAGCTGATGGATTGTACGGGGCAGCTAGTATATCACATGCATTTAAGTAACTAGGAACCTCGTTATATGGAACTAAATCCGTGAAAATAAAGTAGTCCTCTAAATTCATTTCATGTACCAAAGGTAAAACTCTCTCAGATGAATTGGGTCCTATCATCAAAAATCTAACTTGATCAGTTTTTGAAATCACCTTTTTGCTTGCTTTAACTAAGTCCAGGACACCATGCCATTCTGCAAAGCAGCCTGCATAACCTATTATTGAAAAGTTCTCAAGGCCATATTTTCTTCGAATTCTTATTCCGTCTATTTCTGGAGTGAACATCTCTATATTTGCAGCAGCGGTGACAAGTTCTGTCTTATCAACATATTTCTTAGGAAGGATATCATAAGAGTAAGCAATAATTTTCCTTGCTATTTTTAAGGAAATTTCTTTATAATTTGTCCCTATTATTTCTGAGACCATTGCGCGGTTGCTAAAAACACTTGCGATTGTTCCTGCACCTAAGGAAGATCCACGTTCAAGAATAACATCAATTTTATGTTTTTTAACGATTCTAGCAATGATAATTGCAAAATAAAGAGGAAATACATACTTTAAGTATAGCATATAGAGTTTTATGAGGATTGAACGGAATAATGATTGTTTTTGAACGATTTTCTCTGTCATCATCTCTTCAAAATCTGAACGTGGCTTAATGGGGAATAGAATGCCTCTATAATATCTATGAACGAATAGATTACCAATTTTTGCGAATTTTTTCTCTGTGTTTGAGAGCCGTCGGCATATTACATGAACTTCGTTTCCCAATTTGCCTAAATTTTTGGCGATTTCTATCGTATGTGTGCTAGATCCTCTAAAAAGTTGAGGAGCTACATCAAGAGCTACATACGCTATTTTAATAGGTTTCTTCTTTTTTGTGGCCACTTAATACACCCAAGATTGGAATCATATGATGCAATCGTGGTTATGATTTTAAAGGTTCATACGATTACTATGCAGGACAAATTAAGGAAGTATAAAAGTAACTTCAAATTGATGAGTATCTTAATATGGATGCGAATGAAAGTTGCGAAATGGGTTTTTGGTAACAAAATCACTAATTATGCAAGCGTGGACTACTGAGAGATATCTTTTCTTGGCGGTGATTTTTACTAATCTGCTCATTCTTTTTCCAAGTTTTATTCGTATTCCTTCTTATCTATTCTTATTGAACATCGTACCTGGTTGGATTTTTCTCAAATTTTACTTACGTGTTAAAATAGATAATATTCGAATGGCAATTCTTTCACTTTCACTAAGTATTATAATTGGTTCACTTCTGTTCCTTATCCAAGCTATATTACTTGGCTACCTTTCTCCTCTCTTTAGTCTAATCTTCTTTGATATATTTCTTTTTTTGGGAATAATCTTGTCACGATATCGTGAAATGTATGCTTATCAAGGAATTCCTATTTCTAAACACTCTTTATTGTTTTTACTCGCGCTAAGTGCTTTTAATTTGATCGCACACACTGTATATTTGCTTTTAATCATACAATTTCATCAACCAGATAGAATTATTTTCGTTAGTAATCCCAGCGATTATTTCATGTATATTAGTTTCATCGAAGAAGCTCAAAAAGCCATGCCTCCTCAATGGCCAGAGTTTTATGGTGCTCCCCTCACCTATCCATGGCTTTTTATCATATTTTATTCTGGGATTGGCGAGTTAACAACATTAAATTCGTTTTTTCTCGCGATTATAATGAATGGGATCTTGAGTACAGCACTAGGTTTGTTGGTTTTTCTCTTCTGCAATGATAACTTCAAAAATGAGCTTATCGGCGCGATATCAGCATTTTTCTTCTCAGTTGGGACAGAGGCTACGTGGATTCTTCAGTTGATGCGGGGCACTCCTCCACTTTGGAATTATTTGCCTCCACAAATTCCAAGTCCAGGAATTGCCTTTTGT
>Ga0180438_10007931_pt1 | contig 13669 bp, 17 predicted proteins | sample SS_ome_12_FD_132455 | JGI IMG/M metagenome (GOLD analysis project Ga0180438, IMG submission 132455) | Hypersaline lake sediment archaeal communities from the Salton Sea, California, USA - SS_3_D_2 metaG | ecosystem: Environmental > Aquatic > Non-marine Saline and Alkaline > Hypersaline >... | reverse complement strand
TACACCGAATACTGCTGGTACTTCTCGGGCGAGACAGCGTTGCGTGTACGGGACGAGCTGCCCGAGAAACGGCCGACCTGGTCGCTCATCTGGGCCATGACCCAAGCTGAGAAGCACGCTTTCGTCGAGGCTGCCCTTAAAGGCGACGGTTCATGCAGCCGTGGGCGTTGGGCGTTCTATCAGAAACACCCTGACGATCTGGTCTGGTTCCAGACGCTCGCCCACCTGATGAATCGACAGGGGCGGATCAACTTTCGCAAAAGAGTGGTCGGGTTGCACATGAATCCGCAGACACAGCTTCAGAGTCGCCATCTGAAAGCGGCTGTGTCGGAACACTACGAAGGCATGGTCTGGTGCGTGCGTGTGCGTACAGGGGCGTTCTTAGCTCGTCGGGCGGACAAGGTGTTCATCACCGGCAACAGCGGCTTCCCGAAGTCGCTGGACATCAGCAAGGCCATTGACAAGCGTCATGGAGCAAAACGAACGCAGACGATTCCTTACGTTGCCCCTGACGGGAAGCCTCGTGGTTCAGTTGTGTCAAACTGGTCCTACAGAGAGGACGGAGCTAAGGAACGACGCCCCGACGATCGCACGCTGCCCGTTACCGACGACGCCAAGCGGTACGAGGGTTACGGGAGCGCTCTCAAACCAGCGTGGGAGCCTGTCTTGATCGGCCGAAAGCCAACGGCGGAGGACTTGGACTTCTTCGATGCCTTGGATCAGGCCCAGCGCGACGTGGCGACATGATGGACGTGTGGGAGATCCTCTCGGGGTCTCACCCGGTATCCACCACGAACACGAACGTGGGGTGGGCCGTTTCTCGGAAATGGTAGAGTAGACCAACAGGAGGTAGCACCATGCCCGAACCCGATTACAACATAGACGGATTCCTCCCCGAAGAGGACTCACCGAAGCACTGGTCCTTCGAGGAGAGGCTTCAAGGCAAGATGGTCGAGAAGGAGAGCGGTGACGTGGACCTTCGGGAGTTCTCCTCGCCGCGTCACGACCAGAAGAGCACCTCGTCGTGTGTCGCCAACGCCGTGGTCAAGGCGTTGGAGATCAAGCGGATCATCGAGCACGGGAAGGACGCCCACGTCGACCTCTCGATCATGGCGGTCTACTACTTGGCCCGGGAGCTGATGCTCCCGCCCAAGACCCACGTCGACAAGGGGACCTACGTGTCTCACGCTTGCGACGTGCTCCGCCGCTTCGGCGTGTGCCCGTCCTCCGAGTGGCCGTGGAACCCGGACAACATCTGCCTTTCTCCGCCGTGGATGGCCATGCGGAAGGCGTATCTCCACAAGATCGACTCGTTCTTCAAGATTCGGTCGACGAAGGAGGCCCGGGTCGAGGCCGTGATCCAATCCCTTCGGGCGCACAACCCGGTCGTGTTCGGCACTGCCGTGGGGTGGAACTGGAACACCTACCGAAAGGGTCAGGTGATCGAGTGCCCGTCGTGGCCGAAAGGGCGTCACGCCACCGTCCTCATCGGGTGGAAGGACGGGAAGTTCATCGGTGAGAACAGCTGGGGCTCCGACTGGGGCGACAACGGCTTCTACCTCATGGCCCCGGAGGTGGTGGGGTGCAACCAAGCGTCGGACTTCTGGGTGATCCAGACCGGGTGGGAGCCCTACAAGGCCGAATGATCCCGGTCCTCCCCGTTCAACAGGTCTCCGACCGGGTGTGGCTCAAGCGGGACGACCTTCACGTCCCCTTCGACGACACGCCTATGAACGGGGCAAAGACCTACCAGTGCCTCAACCTCATCGAGCGGCACCTCGATCTCATTCGGGACCGCTACGAGGGCACGATCTACTCAGACAACTTCGTCACGTCCCCTCAAGGCCCGATCGTCGCCCGCGTCGCTCGGGAGTTCGGTCTTCGGTGCATTATTCCCGTGGCGTCGAGTTCCTTGGAGTCGGTTCGTCGGTGGCGGTCCATGCAGCTCGTCGAAGCCTTCGGCGGCGAGGTCGAGGTCGTGTGTCGCATGGGCCTCGGCCTCAAGCACAAGGCCCCCAAGGTCTACGGGGACCGCTACTTCCGCGTGAAGTTTGGCATGTCCTCCGACCTCCCTTCGATCCGCGAGGCGGTGATCAACCCGGTTCGCGATCAGGTAGAGGCATTCGTCGGCCTCCCGACGGAGGACATGACTTTGGTGGTCCCGGTGGGGTCGGGCATCGTGTTCTCGGCCCTCTTGATCGGTCTCGCGGAACGTGGGGTTCGGTTCCGTCGGATCGTGGGGGTTGAGATCTCGGGGTTGGACCGGCGCCCCCTGATCGAGCAAGCGGTCGAGCAATCCGGCCACGAGCTTCCGTCGCCCCTCCTCGAAGCGCTCGGGTGCCCGACGGTGCCCGAGTTCGACCTCGTGATCGACCATCGTTATGCGTATGCCCGAATGGTCGAGCGTTCGATCGAGGGCGTGGAGCTAGACACCCAGTACGAGGCGAAAGCGTGGGCATGGGTGGAGCGCACCCGGCTCCTCGACGAGTCGCCGATTCTCTTCTACATCGTAGGCAACGCCAACTGTCTCCGCTAGGAGTACGCCATGAAGCGCCTCTTCTCGATCCTCGCCTTCCTCTTCCTCGCCGCCGCACTCCTCGGAGCGACGTGCAAGCCCCCGCCGCCCCAACCGGTCGAGCCGAAGGACACCGCCGATTGCCCGGCGGCGTGCGAGAAGCTCCGGGAGCTTGGGTGCCCGGAGGGGGAGCCGCTCGAGGACGGGACGACGTGCGAAGTGTTCTGCAAGGACACCCAGGAGTCGGGCCACGCCCTCCGGCCGTCGTGCATCCTGGGGATCACCGAGTGCTCCCAGGTGCGGGATTGCACGAAGGGTTCCCGCGAGGTGTTCGAGTAGCCCTATCGGGCAGGCAACGCCACCACTTTGATACCGGGGCCGTGCTTCTCCTGGAGAGCGTCCAGATCGTCGCCGGTGTCGATGACCTCGCCCCGGTCCCACACGCCGTAGCGGCCGATATTGATCTCGGTCCCTTTGTCGGTGGTAGCGACCAGGGGGCCGCCCATGTCGGTGATGAACTTGCTCATGCCCTCCCTACTCCGGGGGGCCATCGACTAAGCCATAAAGCGTAGGTGGGGTATGGCTGAATCACACGCAAGAGCGAGAGCCGACCGAATCCACGAGGAGATCGATATTGCACGGGTCCTTGAGGACTATGGCTACGCGGTCTACTCGGGCATGGACCGGGAGCAGCAATTCCCGTGCAACCTTCACGGCGACGGGCATGACCTGAAGCCTTCTGCCCGCGTCTATCCCGAGAGCCAGTCGTGGTACTGCTTCGCGTGCGATAGGGCACGTGATGCGATCGCCACTGTCCAAGCGGTCGAGGGCCTTGAGTTCTGGCCCGCCGTGAAGCACCTCGAAGAGAAGTACGGCCTCCCGCCTATGAAGTGGGAAGGCCCGCACGAGCCCAAGGACACTACCGTCGGCGACGTATCGGCGGGGCTCGACCCCGACCGAACCTTCCGCGACGACCTCCACCGAGTCACGATGCTCCTCGAAACGGCGACCCGGGAGAAGGACCTCGCCATGAAGCACCTTCTCCGGTTCTGGGAGGCCGTCGACAAGATCGCGTACCATGTTCTCGGGCCGCGAGGTGAGGGCAATGGGCCGTGGTCCGAGACCGAGGGCCGCGAGGTGCTCGCGAAGCTCCGCGAACGGCTCTCCGGGGTTATCGCCGAGGGGGCGTCGTGAACGTCGTCCGGTTCTTGATTTCGTCCAAGGACTTCGGCGAGTACCCGATCCTCCGTCCGATCCCGCGAGACGGAGACGCATGGGGTGACCTTGCCCCTCTCCGGGAGACGCAATTCGAGAAGCTCATCCCGGTCGTCTCGGGGGCGACGCTCTCGCACGCCCTACACGGCCGCCTGAAGCCTCTCATGAACGAGATAGGCCCTCACCCCCACGGCCAACTCCGGCAAGTCAGAGGGGCACAGAGGACGTGCAGAGCGGCCAAGGATTGCATCATGCGAACGAAGCACTGCTACCCGAACCCAAAGGTACCGGGTTGCTTCTCTCCGGAGGGTCTCGACGCGGAAGCACAACTCGCGGGGGCCCTAGTGATCGAGACGTGGGCGGAGGGGCGCTACGTGATCGTGGTCGAGGGGGCCGAGTTTTCCTTCTGATGGGGTAGAGGTAGAAGGAACGAAGGAGGGACGATGGCGTCCGGTCTATACGACTTCTTCGAGGAGACGCAGGCGATCCACGTCAAGCGTCGGCCGTGGATGGATCAATGCGAGATGATCCTCGGCACGGCGGAGAACCTCGACGGGATTATCGACTCGTGCATCGAGTCGGGTGTCTACGGTCTCGACCTCGAAACGAGTGGCCTCGATAACCGCGTGTTCGACGGCCGGACGGTCGACTACATCTCCGGCTTCTGCATGTCCCCGGACGGGGTGCGGGGCTACTATGTGCCGGTCATGCACGACCCCGCGAAGTTCGGGAAGCACAACGTCCCCGAATCCGTGTGGCGTCCGGCCTTCGAGCGTCTCTTCGCCTCGAAGGCGGTGGCGGTTTTCCATTCGGGTAAGTTCGACCACGAGTTCCTGGAGTTCAACGGTGGTGACCCGCTCGGCAAGTGGGATTCGCCGAAGCGGTGGGAGGACACGCTAATCGGGGCCTACCTCCGCAACACCCGCTCCCGTAGTTTGAGGCTCAAGGACCTCTCCGAGGCCCCTCCGGACGCCGAGATCGATACGAGGTGCGGAGGGCCAGGGCTCGGGTGGGAGATGATCCACCTGCATGAGCTGTGGGGGCACGACAAGGAACAAAAGGGCTTCGACTACGACTTCACGACGCTCGACCCGTCGTGGGAGCCCTCGGTGTGGTACGCGGCCTCGGACGCGATTTGCACGTACCGGCTCTGGGGGCTTCTCAAGCCGCACACGGAGACCCAGCACTCCATATATATGATTGAGAAGCTGTGCATCGCGGCGACTCGGTGGATGGAGCGCAACCGGATCTACGTGGACGCCGAGAAGGTGATCGAGCTTGTGGCCCTCGGCCAGCAAGAGTGGCACGACTCGATCATGGACCTCTACGAAGCGGCCAACAAGATCCTCGGCCGCGACGCCATGCCCGGCTTCTACAAGGTGTTGCGAGACAAGTTCGTCCCCGACAACCACCTCTTGCTCATCCCGGAGCAGCTCACTCACGCGAAGGCGGTGAGCCAGCAACGCTACCCGGACCCCAAGGGGGTCGTGAAGAAGAAGGGGAAGGAGTGGCCGTCGATCTACGACGTCAACTCGGCCCAGCAACTCGGCAAGATGTTCGACGAGATGGGCATCCCGGGCCTCCAACACACGGAGAAGACCGGCCAAGTAGTGACCCGGAAGAAGGTCCTCGACGCGATCATCGAAAGGACGGAGGGGAAGTTCCCCTTCATGGGCAAGGTCAAGAGGTTCCGCGAGATCTGGAAGGCCCTCGGCTCGTACCTCTACCCGATGCTCCTCGACTGCGAGGAGTCCGACGGGACCATGCGGATCCAGTTCAAGGGCAACAAGGTCGACACCGGGCGGTTCTCGACTCCGGCGAAGGACGAGGGGCGGGCCGACGTGCCGGGGTGGCCGAAGATCAACCTCCAGTCGATTCCGAAGGCCGGTGACCCCAACCGACCGGCGTGCATGTCCCGGCTCCGCGAGTGTATCGCCGCCCGCCCCCATCACTTCATCGTGGCGATCGACTACGCGGGCGTGGAGCTTCGGATCGTCACGAACCTCTCTCGGGAGCCCAAGTGGCTGGCGGAGTTCTTCCACTGCGCCTCGTGTGACCGGAAGTTTGACCCCGGTGATGGGAAATCGACCCCGCTACCTCCGCCGCCCCGGTGCCCCGATTGCGGCTCCGACAAGATCGGCGACTTGCACACCCTCACCGCCTTGGAGATCTACGGGTCCGACGCGGTCCACCGCGACGATTGGAAGATCCTCCGAGGCCACGCGAAAGGGACCAACTTCGCTTTGTGCTACGGCGGGGGTGGCATGGCGGTCACCCGGTCCACCGGCGTGAACAAGCAGGAGGGGTGGCGGATCAAGCACCAGTTTGACGCCACCTACTCGGGCTTGAAGGCGTGGTGGTCCTACGAGCACAACTTCGCGAGGAAGCACGGGTACGTGCTCACGGGCTTCGGTCGCCACTACCCGGTGCCGGACATCAATCATGCTGATGGAGGTTTCCGGTCGAAGGCCGAACGCAACTCGGTGAACGGCCCTGTGCAGGGAACGTCGGCCGACATCACGAAGATCGCCATGGGTCTCGTCTACAAGGAGTGCAAGAAGAGGGGGTGGCTCGACCTCGTCCGTATGATCGTCACCATGCACGACGAGCTTGTGTTTGAGATCCATGAGGAGGTGCTCGAAGAGGCGATCGCGGTGATCGTGCCGATCATGACCCGGAACCCCTTGATCCTCGGTAAGAAGTGGCCGATCCCTTACACGACCGACGTGGAGATCGGATACGGGTGGGAGGTGCCGTGGGATCTCAACGAAATGCGGCACGGCGAGGTCGCTTTCGTGGGCGACAAGAAGTACAAGATCGACAAGCAGATCCCGGCGGGTGTCTTGTGGGAGGACATGATCCCGATCGACGGCAAGGATCCGGACGTGATCCGAAAGCATGAGGGGATCGAGTACAAGGCCAAGGACCAGATCCCCGATGGCATGGTGTGGGACGACATGCCGCACTTCCCGGCGTCTCTCGCCCCGTGGTTCAATCAAGTGGCCGTTGATGAGAGCGGGGGGGACGTCCCTCCACCACCGTCTCCTTCTCCTCCCCCCTCCCGGGAGACGGTTTCCCGTGAGACCGAAGCCCCTCCCGAGCACCACCGGGAAGAGCCTCCCCCGCCCTCTCCGGCCTCTCCACCACCCGCAAGTCCGACCGTGGAAGGAGGCGACTTCATCTACAAGCTCGAAGTGCCGTTGACGATCTCGGTGGCCTTGAAGCTCGCGGAGGTGATCCGGGAATGCCGGCACAAGGGGACGAAGCGGCTCCGGCTCCTTTCGGCACAAGGGGAGAGCCTCGACGGGTGGCTCGACGTCGCCGGCCACCCGGAGGTGAACGTGAGCGCCCATGAGTTCGTGATCATCGCTCGGTCCCGGGGGCTCTAGGTGGGTGGTTGGAGCGAAGAGGCGGAGATCAAGCGGCGACTTCGGGTGATCGAGGGGGCCATGGGGATCGACCTCGACTCGACGAACAAATGCTCCGGCGATCCTGTGACGTGTAAAGCCGACCCGTGCAACACGGAGCGGTGTCCGATGGCCAATAGCTATGTGCAGCAGCTCCTCAACGGGACGGAGATCACGGCGAGACGTCTTGCTTTCGTGTTCGACCTCGTGGACGCCCTCGTAGACACGGGTGTGATCACCGGTGAAGTGCTCGCGAGGGCGAAGTCCGCTGAGGCTATGCGGTATCATAGGCCGGACCCGGAGGTGAGCCGTGCCCTTGCGCCCGATTCGGACGGAAACTGACACCCTTGGATGCATCCATTGGCGGACGTGGCCTCCGCTCATGGCGTTGGAGTACCCCGACCAGACCGGCCGGGAGATCTTCGAGGCGGGTGACTTGGACGCGGTCGGCTTACAGCGCTTCGAGGTATGGGAGCGTGTGTGCGGCCTTCACGCCATGGACGAGGCGAAGTGTCGCTCGTGCGAGCACGTTCGCCGGGTCGAGATCAAGCCCCCGGCGGTGCCTACTCTCGTGAGCATGGACGGCCGGACCCGGACGCCGATTATCGACCAAACCTTCGCGTCATGCTTGCCGGGGTTCCGCTCGCACCTCATGACGGCGAATCGGAGGGACGGCAAGGTGGGCGCTACGAGAGACGCCGCGTGGCTCCGGCACGCCCGGGAGAGGGAGAAATGAAGGACGATCTTCTCGTCGACTGCAACCATCTCCAGGCGGATCCGGACCAATTCGTCGAGGTGTTCTGCCAACGGTGCAAGAACCCGGAATGCCGGCGAGCCGCTTTCGGCTCTCCACGTATGGAGCAACGGGTCCGTGATCAAGAGCAACGGCTCTTGCATCCGGAGCGGGCCGACCACACGCTCGCGAAGTACGCCCATATCGTTGAGGCCGAGTTCAAGAGCATGCTCCACCGGGCGGTCCAGCTAGAGATCGCCGACCAGCGAGGGGATTGGGAGATCCCCGAGATCCCGGTCCTCGATGGTCAAGTGCATGTCGCTCCCGCCGACGCGGTCGACGCCGCGATCAAGGCGATGGCCAAGCCCAAGCTCCAAATGGAGCCAACGGAGGAGACTTCGTTGGATCCACCGGAAAATGACTTCTCCGAGGAGCCGCTACCATCGGTAGCCGAGGAGGGGGCCGAGGAGGCCGAGGGGGTTCAAGAAGCCCCGCCTCAGGATCCAGGATCCAAGCCGCCGATTGTCCGGCCTACAGGTCACAACACGGCGACCCCGCAAGGGGTGATCCTCGGCGACGAGCCTTTGCCCGAGTTGGAGCCGGCCCATGACCCGTGGGCCGTACCGGAGGGGCCTGTCGCGAAGAAGGTCGAGGTGGGAGCGACCGTGAAGATGGGGGGCGACTAGGTGGAACCGGAGGACGAGGGCAAGCTCGCGGAGGCCATGGCGAAGATCGCCGAGCACATTGAGACGGAGCACCCGGAGCTGGCCGCGATTATGGAGCAAGCCAAATCGTGCGAGGTGAGTGTCGACGAGGCGTTCTCCCGCATGGCGAAGGTGCTCCACGAGAACCCCGATATGGGTGCGGCGATCGACGCGGTCGCTCGGAAGCACACGGCATCACTGAAAAAGGAAGGCGAGCTGCTCGCGCCGGAGACGCTCGACGGCCCCGGCTACCTTTTCGATTCGGGGGTGGGACTTCCTCGCATGAACCCCTTGTACGAGGCGGCGTTGATCGAGCGCCTCCAGTACGACGGCGACATACCCGAAGCCCGGACCGGCCCTCTACCCCCCGGGGTGAGACCTGCCATTCCGGTGGAGACTCGTGCCCGGAACCCCGTGGCTATCGGTCACTTGCTCGAAAGCGCTTCCGAGCAAGTGACCGAGGAGGCCCGGGTCGCTCGTCTTGAGCACGTCGAGAAGGTCAAGACGCTCACCGAGAAGATGGAGGCCGATGGCACGGCTCTCGTTCCCGTGGAAGAGGGTGGGACGGATATCGCTCTCATGTTGCGGGGCGACGCGGACTCGGACCCGGAGTGCTACCGGCGAGGCGAGGTGCCAGCCCCGATCAAGACCGAGCGGATCTCGGGGGCGGAGTTGGCGCTTGCCCAGGACGCTCCCGATGTGGGCGCATATGCGTTCAAGGCGATTGCGACCACCCAAGGGCGCCGGTCGGCCGAGAGGACGATCTGGGAGGGCATAGTGGGCCGCCTGGAGCATTCAGGGTTGGAGGTCCACGAGTGGGGGATCAAGGCGACGGGGGAAGAGCTAGTCAAGGCGGCTTGGGTGGTGGACATTGCCGGCCCGAACGCGACTCAAGCGAGGTTCGCTCCGGTGGACGTCGCGATAGGTGCCCTCGCGTCGAAGATTCTTCGAGATGACCGGATCCAGGATCTTGCAAAGCCCGTCTACCTTGAAGTCGAGGCCCTCAACACGGTGGACCTCGGCTCGGTAGGGTGGACGGCCCGGCTAGTGGGGTAAGTAGATGGAAGGAGATTTCGGTATGCTGAGTGGAATCCTCTACGCCATCAAACATGCGACCCTGCGGAAGAAGTGGCTCGTGATCGTGACCCCTTCGGGAGTGCCTTTCCGGGACGCCCTCACCCATTTCTCGGCCTCGGTACCGGAAGATGCTCCGTTCTCCGGCCGCACGGCGATCGTCGGCGACAAGGGGAGGGTGTCGGTGGTCTCCGCCGATCAGGGGATCTTCGTGCCGAAGGACACGAGGTTCTCGGTCCTCTTCCTTGGGTGGGGTTCGTCGGAGGGTGCCTTGGCGACGCCCCTCATGACCCCGTGGCGGGAAAGCGCCGCCGAGGTGCTCTCTCTGGTTTGACGAAGCTCCTTGCGATCACGGTTGCCCGGAAGACGGGGGAGGGTTTCGCTCTCGATTCCGACCTCCCCAACCTCATCCTCCAGCATCCGATCGGATGTTGGCCCGCCAAAACCCGATGGTCGTGCGTGGAGGGATGCCCGACGGAGGACCTTGGTAAGGTAGCGGGTGGATTCTTCCAGTGTTGGGAGGGGCGATTTTGAAAAAAGTGTGGACGTTCAAGATCACTGGTGGGTCGGTGTTCCTACTCGACATGTCCGAGGGGGGCCACCCGGACCTCTACCACAACGGGCGTCTCACCTTGTGGAAGTTCCTGGGGGATAAAAAGGACGCCGAGAAGATCAAATCCTCGGTAGAGGACCTTGAGTGCGAGGTGGAGTTGCATACGGAGGAGCAGTCCCCCGAACAGGAAGCCGAGCGGCGCCGCAGGATGGGCTTAGAGTGACCCGGCTTCTCGCGATCACGGTCGCTCGTAAGCCTCTCTCGGAAGGGTCCGTGGCGAAGAACGTCCTCAAGTGGGGCACGGGAGCGCTCGATATCGATGGGTCGAGGATCGGGACTTTCACCAACACCACGCCAAGTGGGATGGATCGGTTCAACGCGGCCAACGCCACGCAAGGGTATCGACCGAGCACCTACCAGAAAGGGGCTCCCGACCCACCCGACAAAGCGGGACGTTGGCCGGCGAACCTCATCTTGGAGCACCATGAGGGGTGTCGGAGATTGGGGACCAAGAGGGTGAAGGGTATAACCGGAACCGCCGCGGGGAAAATGGCCGGGAACCCCGAAGGGGTTGCGTACGGGCAGCGCACCAACGAAGGGATTAGTCGGTGGAGGGGGCATCCCGATGCTGGGAAGCGAGTCGGGTTCGTGGGTGATGACGGCCTCGAAACGGTAGACGCTTGGGAGTGCGTCGAGGGGTGCCCCGTGGCCGAGCTGGACGAACATAGCGGGGTTTCTTCTGGCCATAGACCCAACCGAGAAGTTGGAGCCAAAACACAACAAGGTCCCGTCCACTTCGGAGGGATAGACGCCCTCGGTGCTACCTACCCCGATTCGGGCGGAGCTTCCCGCTTCTTTCACCATGTGCAGGTACAACGGGAGGAGTAGAGAATGCCTTTGTACGAGTTCCAGTGCCTCGCGTGCGGGTTCAAGTTCGATCGACTTCAAGGCATGTCCGATCCACCTCCGCCGTGCCCTCGTCCGGCGGCCATGAAGAACCTCGCGTGGGCCGAGTTCTTCCTCGAAGCTCGCGGGGCATTCCAGCGGGGCGACCTCGTCACGTACCCCGGACTCAACAAGCGGGTAGGGCCGGATTTCGAGCATACGATCCTGCATCTCAATCGCGACGCCGATCCCGATGGTATCCACACGGAGCCGGAGACGAAGACTCTCGGCGAGTGGATCGAGGTGTTGTTCTCCGGTCGAGCCGAGAGGTGTGGGTGCGAGACGAAGCGGCTCGTGAGCCTCGGCAACTTCCAGTTGAAGGGCGGCGGGTGGGCCGATACGGGCTACGATCACTGAGGTTCAATACTGGGTCTATACGTGCCATAAGAATAGACGCTGGACCCCGTTCAAGGGAGTGAACCAATGCCGAGCAAGCAAGAGATCCTCGCGAGGAAGCTCATTCGTATCGCCCACGAGAACCCCGCCAAGCAGGCGGAACTGTTGCCGAAGATCCACGAGCTTCTCGGCCGACCGGCGCCGGGGGGCGGGTTGTCCGCCAAGCAAGCGCATGACCTGGCCGAAGCCAAGGCTTTGGTGGATGGCACGATCACGGCGGCGGCCCCTCCGACCGAGATCTCGAGGATGCCGGGCTTCTCGCCCCAGCAACTTCGGGCCCACATCGATCAGCTCGGGAAGACGCGTCAGGAGCTGGAGCTTCTCACGGCCCAGTTCGAGACGCAGCTCAAGCAGATCAAGGCCCTCGAGAAGGAAGAGAAGAAGGGCATGACGGCGCTGAAGAAGGCGGCGTCCGAGATGCGGGACCAAGGCCGGTTCGTGGCCGAGGCCGAGACGGCGCTGATCCAGTTCACCGCGTACCTCACCGACAAGAAGCCGGGGATCGCCCAGATGATCGCCACCGAGGCGGAGGTCAAGCCCGGTCAGAAGGCGGGCGACTTCTTCGGTCGAATCGCGGCCCAACTCGGCGACGAGGTCGCCGCGACGGTGCAGGAGATCTACGAGGCGACGGAAGAGGACCTCACGCACGTCACCCAGGCGGTGCGGGGGCTCAAGCTCATCCAGAAGACGTCGAGCTTCGACTCCTCCACCCTGAAGACCGCCGGGGTCCTCGACATGGTGCTCGACGTGAAGGAGTGGATCGCCGGGAAGGCCCGCAAGCTCTTCCAGTTCGTCGGCGACATCGGCCGGTGGGTGAAGGGCTTCATGCTCCGCACGAAGGTCGTGAAGGACAAGAAGGACGATCTCAAGTCCGCGCTCTCCGACGCCATGAGGGAGATCGACGCGGTCATGTAGAACGGCACCCGGCGTCTACCCGGAAAACCCGCCCCGCGTTCGTGGGGGCGGGTTTTCTATTGGCTCGCCATGCGGAACCGCCACGCCTCGCGGAGATCGTCAGAAGGGTCGAGTAACGCCCGGTAGACGGCCCGTGCTCGCCGTACGTCGGCTTTCGCCGTGTGCTCTCCCTCATTGGAGATTCCCAGGACCTTGCACACGTTGTGGAGCCTCACGGCCTTCAACCCCAGCGGCCGGAGATGGACGATCGCGAGGGTAACGATGTCGAGCTTGTGGTAGCCGATCCGATCCTTGTTGCCGTACCGTTTCATGGTCGCCCGGACGAAGGCTTCGTCGAAGCTCACGTTCTGGCCGGCGAGTATGCAGTTCCGGAGGAAGCGGGTGATCTGGGGGAGGGCCTCTTCCATGGAGATGGCCCCACGCCTCTCCCATTCCTCGATCGAATAGCCGTTCACCTCAAGCGCTTGCGGGTGGGCGTTCTCGGGACGGTCCGGCCAAATGTAGAGGTGGAGCCATTCTTCGGTGCCCTCTCGCAGGGCCGCGAACTCGATGATATCGTGATCATTCGGGTCGAGCCCGGTGGTCTCGGTGTCGAGCCAGACGACGTGCTTCTCGGTAAGGGGTGTGGGCATGGGTAACCTCCGTCCACCTATTCTACTCGGGAACCGGGTTCGACTAAGCGGGTAGAGTGATCGGTGCCGTTGGGAGTAGGTAGGTTGCATGGGCGACCGGAAGCACAAGACGTGGCGTGAACCCCTCGATGATAAGTGGGTGAGGGCGTTGCTCCACGGCCGAGTCCCCCACGACGAGAAGGGGTCGATCTCCGCCTATACGCTCTTGCACACCGCCCGTGAAGCCTACATGGACGCCTTGCGGGTAGCCCGGGAGAAGCTCGCCGAACACCCTCTCGTCGAGGTCGCCGCCCAGGAAGCCGCGAAGAGGGAAGGCCGACGCGGCCACCCATCGATCGTGATCGACGACAACGGGAGCGTGGTCCTCGAAGTCCACTACGGGTCCAAGCCCACGTCCTCGCCCAAGCCGAAGAAGGACGTCTCGGCGACGAAAAAATCGAAGCTCCCAACCCTCGACGAGCTGCGGAAGCAAGCGGAAGAGGCCGGGGTCGATATCTCCGATCTCGGCCGGGCGAAGCGGCTGATCATGGCCCGGATCGCCGAGGGCCCCGCCGCGCCCCCCAAGCCGAAGATGACGAAG
>Ga0180438_10007929_pt1 | contig 13670 bp, 10 predicted proteins | sample SS_ome_12_FD_132455 | JGI IMG/M metagenome (GOLD analysis project Ga0180438, IMG submission 132455) | Hypersaline lake sediment archaeal communities from the Salton Sea, California, USA - SS_3_D_2 metaG | ecosystem: Environmental > Aquatic > Non-marine Saline and Alkaline > Hypersaline >... | reverse complement strand
GTTGTGGGTGAAAACCGCCGCGATGAACGTGACGACGAAGAGCCACCCGTACTTGTCCCCATCCTGGACGACAACCCACTTGTAGAAGAGAAAGGCCGCGCAGAGGACGATGAGCTGTATGAGGGCATAGTTCCTGGCGCGCCCTCCCCAGAGCACGGCCTGCGGCGCGAAGGCCACCGTGGCGGCCGCGATCAGACCCTCGTGGGCCGAGAACATCTTCTTGCCCACCAGATACACGCATGGTATGGTGAGCACGCTGATGATCAGGCTGGGCATCCTGGCCACCAGTTCGCTGAACTGAAACAACCAGATGAACAGAGCATCGAGGTAGGTGAACAGCATCCCTTGTGAATAGATGGCGCCGGTGGTAAAGACCGGGTAGCCGTACTCCACCGTCCTCTGCGCTATCCACATGGTGGTGTACTCGTCTATGTACGGACTGGTGGTCCGTACGTAACTGAAGCGCAGGTAGAAACCCACTGCCATCAGGAACAACAAGACTAGGAGCAGAACTAGCAGGCTGCGCCTGGATGAGCCCCTCGGCTGTTCTTGGATCTCTGGTCTTCTGGCCGCTGACTCGACAGTGGAAGCGCCGTCGCCTATCTGATTCACCCTCAACTAGACCTCCGTCTTCACCGGAAACACTTCCAGGGCCTGAAAGAGCATACTCAGACACCTGTCGTCCCCCTGACCCTCCAGAACCTGACTCGGCACCTCACACCCCTCGGGCACGTGGAACCTGATGGGAACCCACTCACCGCCCTCAAGCGTGAAGGCAGACGTCACGTAGCTCTGCATGCCCCCCACGTGGTACTCCTCCAGAAGCTCGCCTTCGACATAGATCTGAAGATACCGGGGTCCTTGGAAAGGATGCGCCGTGAGCGCGAGCTGATATTGTCCCGGGGTATCGACTCTAGCATACACCACTCCGTCGTTCACCATCCACCGGGAAGGCACGCCACCCACCGATTCCAGCGGGTGCCATTGTTCCCCCAACATGAGGAGGGGAAGGGGCTCCTCTCCAATCTCGACCTCTTCGGCCACCTGATGCACGACGATCTGACGATCTTCGTACACGGGTTCACCCAGAGTCTCACTCAGAAAAGGCCCCATCTCCTCCACAGTGGTTGCCGAGAGTTTGTGTAACACGACCAGCCTGATACCCAGTTGCTCTACAATAGGGGCGAACCCTGAGCCGTTGATGATGTCCTCCTTCGGACTCATCAGCTGCTCCAAGAACGCCTGGTAGTAGTGAGACTCGGAAGGGTACCGATAGATGAAACCCCTGGCAATGGGATGCTGGTGCGTAGTCTGAAAGTACATGCCTTCGTGGTTGAACCTCTCGGTCCCCACGTCCAGGATGCCATGGTCCTCAGGGTCACCTGGCAGCGCGCTGTAGAAACCAGGCACACTGACAGCTTGCGTCGGGAATGGAATGAACAGAGCATAGTCCAGGAGCAGTAAGGCCAGTAGCGCGCACAGCACGGCAAGACGTGCGATCCGGCCCCACGGAAGGCGGTACAGGACCAGCACCCCATAGCTTGCCATGACCGCAACCGAGAAGATAGTCAATTCGGCGAATCGCGCCGGACCGCGAGCCCACTCATAGAAGGGCAGATTGGCCAGCAGCGCACCGGGCAAGACGACGAACCCGGTTCGGCCTGCGACCGTCAGCTCCATCAACTCCCCGGTCACGTGGAGCAGCGGGCCAAGTGCCAATACGCCGCTGACCATCGCCAGCAGGGCCCACAGCCTGGTCTTTCTGTTCACCATGCCCAGAAGAGCCAAAGCAAGTGACACCAAGCCCAGATACACCACGTAGTATCTTCCGGGCAGCAACTCCTGCACCAACCCCTGTAAGGGCCCAAACTGCGCCACAACGGCCTGAAACGAAGGCGGCACCACGAAACTGAGGAGCGCCGCCGAATGGCCCAGTATTCCAAACCTGGAGAAATAGTCCAACTCCCCTGCAAGCCGAGACACCAGCAGAGGTGCGTATGGAGGAAGGATCATTACACCTGCCAGTCCCAGGGCCAGAGCCAGTCTTCGGAGGAAGGATGGGCTGTACAACCGCTTGCGGTCCACGAATAGCTTGTAGACGAGGAAAACGAGAGTCAAAGGAACCACGAAATGGGCCAGATGCAGGAAGCTGGAAAGAATCGAGAAGCCCAGGCAGATCCCACACAGGATGGCAGTGCGCAGACGAGGTCGCTGGAAGAGACGCAGCAGAAAGAGCACATAGAAAGGCAACCAGTAGGTGAGGGCCATACTGATCACGCCGTGGGCCGCCCGATCGGACCTGAACGGGGAGAAAGCGAACACGGCGCCGCCGATAAACGCCGGCCAGTGCCGGCGCGTAAGTGAATAACACAGCAGGTAAGTCGCAAACCCCGTCAGTACGTAGCTCGCAAGAAGATGCAGGTTGATGGCCGCAGAAGGGCTGAACAACATGACCATGGGCAGAGAGGTAAGCATAAGGTAGGCGTCCAGTAGGAGAAGTGGATGGTAGGCTCCGTACGGATGGTAGAGAGCAGTGACGTCGGCGGGGCTTCTCTGCAAATCGACCAGCGACCTCTTGGCCCACCATAGCTCCCACATGTACTCGTACACATCGGTGCTTCCTGCTGGCTCTGTCATGATATCGAGGGCCACAGGGTAGGTGAAGACGACCGTCAGCACGACATAGGCCAAGAGAATCGTGGTCATCGCGCGTGCGTTCAATCCCCTCGCAGCGAATCCCGCGCGGTCCTCCGCGATGCTGACTAGTCTCTGCACTTTGGACACTCGCACCACCACAGCTCTCGTACATCGGGCACAAAACCTCGGGTCCTCGGGGCGCCCGCGTGCACTGTATCAGATAGTGGGGATTGAGGGCAAGGCGCGCTGCTGACACCGACGACGGACCTGTCAGCGCTCGAACGTAGATGGGTGGACCTGCTGGGAGGGTGTAGAAACGCGCGCGACAATCTGAGTCGCTCGCGACTCCGCCCGCGAGAAGGACATGACCTCTACGTTTTCTGCGCGCTCACCATGACATTGATGCTACTCGCGGAGTTCCCGAAGACAGCTTTGTCCAGGCTAAGCAGACAGTCTCGCACCGCCTTCAAGAAGGCGGGTGGTTCCACTGTGCCCAGCTTTCTCCACAACCCTCCGGATTCAGAATCCACACCCAGGGGCCTGTTGGCCGCGCTCGATTTGGTGAGAGGTTGCACGACATTGAGGAGGTACGCGTTCTCAATGAGCCCTACCAGCGCGTGGGAGATATAGGTAATTCCGCAGACACCCAAGCCAGCCCTCTCGACCATTTCGGAAAGTGACCTGACGTCGTACAGTCGCCGATGCCCAAAACCCCACATCCCGAAGGGTAGATGTCTCCCGCCTGCCACTTTCAGAACGTAGTTGACGGGATCGAAAGTGAACGGGTACTCTGCATTGGGGACCGTCATCGTTAACAGTCCGCCACGCTTCAGTACCCTGCTCATCTCTCTGACCAGTGCGACATCGTCCTCAGCGTGCTCCATCACGTCTATGCTCACGACAGCGTCGAACACCTCTGACTCGAACGGAAGTACCAGGCCGTCGATGAGCACGTATTCGGCCGTCCTCACACGCCTGCCGGCCGCCGCATTCTGCAGTTCCGGAAAGTTTATGTCGACTCCGATCACTCTGGGGAACTTCGTGCAGAGGTACGGATCCAGATACCCATCTCCACAGCCAAGGTGCAGGACCACCCCGCCCTGCTGAATCGACGCCTTGGCATTGACTATTCTCGCCGTATATGTCATCGACAACGCCTTAAGCGACATCTCTGCCGGTCCTCAAGCGCGCGTAGACGCAGATGATATCCTGGGGATTGACGTAGAAGCTCAGAGGAGCCGGGAAGAACCGCTTCAGCAATCTCAGAAGCGCAGCAGCAGGCCTGCCGTAGAGGGCCAGTCGATCGATGAACAGCTCGAAGGTCACGTGTTTTCCGATATGTGTTCGTTTGATGACCTCCAAACCTGCGGCACGAAGCATCCTTTCCAGCGTGGCATGGGAGAAGTAGTACAGATGCTCGTTTCTCAGCTGCCAGCCCAGCCACCTCTCCCTCATCAGTCTAGCCGGCAGGCTCTCCACATCGGGCGTTGACAGCACGAGAACGCCGTCTTCTTTCAGCGCTGCCGCCAGCTTTCGCAGTGTCCGTGCCGGTTCACGCAGATGCTCGATAAGGTCCCACATGGTGATAACGTCGTACGCTCGCGCCGCGTACTCGCAGTGCTCTGCGCTGCGATTGACCACATCGAGGCCCAACTCTCCAACCGCGTACGCGGCTGCGAACTGCGAGATCTCCACGCCCCTGACCGTCCAGCCTCGCTGCCGTGCGACGTCCATGAAGAAGCCAAAAGCGCACCCCACGTCCAGTAGCGATCCGGGAGACTTGAGCTTCTCGATCTCTTTCAACCTCTTCCTGGACGTTCTGACGATGTTCTGGCGGTCGGCGAGGTAGTTGGTGTATCCATACCTGAGAGAATCCTTGCTCGTGTAGTATTCCTTCGTGTAGATGCTGGCCAACTCATGCTCGCCGGGCATCACGGCATTGAATACCAACCCACAGGACTCGCACTGCACGATGATGGGATAGGTGCCATCAAACAGCGGCCGATGGTTACGCCCACCGCAGTGGCCGCAAGGCGTCGTCACTACTCCGGGACCCATCACCCCCCTATCTCGCTCGCCCCTCACTTTCCTCCTGCCCTCACGCCCGAAGCCCCGCTCATCATAGCCTCCAGGCGATGGCGGCACACACCAGATCGCTCGCGGTTCTGGCCACCCTGGTCCACAGTGCCACGATCGTTGCTACGTGCACGGGGAGAAAGAAGCTCAAAAGGAGGGCCAGCGTACCCTCCATCACACCGAGGCCCGAAGGAGTGATCAGGCTCAGAAAACCAGCCACCCACGCCAGAGAGAAAATGCCGGCCAACACAACGACGTGCGGAAGAGCCGACGGCTCTATCGAGCGAATCAGAAAATGATACGCCACACCATTGAGCAACCAGAAGCCGATCCACAGAGCTAGCTGGCCCAACAGATACCCATAACTCCAACTCAACTCCACCTCTGCCTGGCCGGTCAGTCGCAGAGACAGGTTCACGCACCGAGTCACCAGGGTCGGATGCAGCAGGACCAGGGCTAGAAGGGAGACGACCACGAGAACCGAAAGGCCAGCTGGCGAGTCCACGTCGCTCCAAAACGGCAGCCCCAGCGCGAAAACGATCACACCGGACACGATCTGGAGCAGTAGCTGCAAGATCACGCTAGCGCCCGAAATGACCTTCGACACGCCTTCCTTCTCGCTGAGGTACACCAACCCCAGAATACTCCACACCTTGCCCGGGATGTACCTGCCCAGTTGGGAGAGGAAGAATATCCGGTAGCTCTTACGGTAGCTGAGTGGCGTGCCAAGTCGATTGAGGATCAGCTTCCACAAGTAGGCATAGAACGCAGCCGCAGACAGCATCAGGGAGAACGCAATCGTCAGGGCCAAGTAGTCGAAAGTCCAACGATAGGCGACTATCTCATCCCATTCCAGGTACAGGCTGCGAAGCATGAAACCGAATATGAAGAGCACGATGGCGACGCCCGCGACGCGGGTGAGGAGCGCCCTTTTATCCTGCACTATGGTCATTCGCTGGCGGCTCCACCTTGTGCCTGGGGCATGGCAATCCAGCCTACCTGCCCTTCACCCTGCGTGCTCCTGGAAGAAGGATATCCGATCCAGAACAGACCTGCCCCCGCGGAAGAGACGCTTGATATCTTGAAGGCTGCGCACCCTGAGCACAGACTTGGCCAGAAACTTGGGATTGAAGTAGTACCGCCTGTAAGCCCGGACCCTGGCCCTCTCCACGTCACCCCGCGTCAGTTCTTCCGTCTCGATCAGAGAGTTCTCAGCAGCAAAGTCCTCCCAGCCATCGAAGATGAGCCAGCCATTGTCGATGCACGTCTGGTAGAGTTCGGTCCCCGGGTGCGGTATCGCTATGGCGAACTGAGTACTGTCCCCTTCCAGCTCCTTGGCGAACTCAATGGTCTCTTCGATGGTCTCTTGGGTCTCCCCCGGAACACCGAAGAGGAAGAAAGCCTGCGTCTTGATTCCCAGGTCGCGGCAGTCCTTGAAGGCCTGTCTGGCCCTATCCAGAGTGATGCGCTTCTTCATGATTTCCAGCATCTTCGGCGATCCCGACTCCACACCGAACAAAACGTAGTGGCATCCAGCCTCCTTCATGGCGGCCAACATCTCCCTATCCACCGAGTCCACGCGGGCCTGCACGATCCAGCTCACTTCCACGCCTCTTTCCAGGAGGAGCCTGCACATCTCCATCACTCGCTTCTTGTTGATGGTCAGGCAATCGTCGTCGAAATAGATCTCGTCCACGCCGTAGTCCTTGACAACGTGCTCCATCTCGTCCACCACGTTGGCGGCGCTCCGGGCCCTGAATTTGTGCCCGTAAAGGGTCTCTGGCCACAGGCAGTACACGCAGTTGTAGGGACATCCTCGCGAACTCACCATAGCGGTGGGATAGTCGCCGGAGTAGATGGCGGCTCGATATCCGTCGTGACGCACGATGTGCCGCGCGGGGAAAGGCAAGGAGTCCAGATCCTCGATGAGTAGCCTGGGAGGATTGACAACCACGTCGCTTCCCGCCCGATAAGTGAGGCCCTGCACCTGGCTCAAATCGTCGCCTCTGGCCAGGCTCAAGGCGAGCTCCCTGATCGTGATCTCCGCCTCGCCGCGCACCACGGCATCTATCTCTGGGTTGTCCCTCAGTATCTGCTCGTGAAAGAAAGTGGGGTGAGACCCGATCAAGCCCACGAACGTGCCTGCCTTACTCTCCTTTGCCGCCCTGGCCGATTCCAGATCATAGTTGATCGAAGGAGTCGAGCATTCGATCACGACCAGGTCCGGGCCGATCTCGGATACGGCCTGGGAGAAGTCGTCGATGGACATCTCCTCCATCACCGCGTCTATGAAAGCAACCTCCAACCCGGCCTCCTCCACCACCGCCACGATGTAGGCGAGATAGATGGGATACTCCAGGTACTTGTCCATTCTCTTGTGTGGCCAACGCACATCCGACCGTGCCCCATAACCCTCACCGGGCCAGGGCGGATTGGCAACCAAGACCTTCATGATACCTCCGCTAGATTCTGACTCTGCTGCACATAGCCCTCGCACAGCCCCACGAACTGGTCGGCCAGCTTGCTCCACTCGAACTTCTGCTTGACAGCCGCCAAGCCGTTCTCACCCAGCCTCTCTCTGAGGTCACGATCTTCAAGTAGACGGCGGATCTTGTCCGCAAGGTCATCTGAATCCCCGGGCTGGTAGAAGAGCGCCGTCACCCCATCCTCAGCCACCTCTTGCAGTGCAGGTAAACGTGGAAGGATAGCCGGCACGCCGCATGCCCAATACTCGAACTCCTTGAGGGTGACGCGCCCCCGAGCCGACAGCACATCGGGAAGCACAACCAGGCCGACGTCGCTGGCACTGATATGGGCTGGAATATCCCTCTGCTCTACCCAGCCGGAGAAGTAGAAATGCCGATCCAGACAGTACTCGCTTACCTTCCTCTTCAACTCGGGTACAGCGCTGCCATCTCCCACTAGCCAGAAGTGCGCATCCTGGTAGTCTGACACCACCGTCCGTGCGGCGTCAATGAGCAATCCAGGATCATCTTGAGGATCGATCGCACCGTGGAAGATGAGCACGTGGCTGGCTCCCTGCGCGTGTGTTTCCCGCAAAGACCGTCCATCGACGGGATGAAAGACACTGGTGTCCACACCATCGTGCACTACGTCGATCTGTTCCGCCTGCGCGCCGTACTGCACGGCGATTTCCTTCATAGCCTCACTGATGGTGACGATCTGATCGGACTCACGAATGGCCTTGTTCTCGAGGCGGCGCCCGCCGCTTCCGACAGCTCTCAGCCATCCCCCCTTCGAATAGTCCTCCAGATACTCGAAGAGGAGATCGGTCAAATCCAGGACGGTTCGTGACCGGGGACTCGCTTTCTTCCCCAGGAGCGCCCCATATCCCGCGATGGAGTTATGGGAGACAACCAAGTCCGGCTGGAGCCTGCGTACGGCTGCCGCCACTCTCAGGATGTTGTATGGATAGGCCAGCATGTACTTGGGCATCTTCCACTTGCCCAAGCGGTTGACGCCCTGAAGCGATACCCATCCTTCGCATCCCAGCCGTCTGATGGCTTCTTCTTTGGTCACGGCGATGGAAGACGCCACGTGGACTTCGTGTCCTCTCGCGGCAAAAGCCTTCACCAGACTGGATGTTCGCGGCGTTCCTCCCCCGCTGATGGGAACTAGCTTTTCGAATATCGTAATCAAGACTCGCACGACGAGACCTCGAACTTTCCCTTCAAACGTTTCCCCCCAGAGCCAGCTTCAGGATTCTCGATCTCCACCCTCAGAGTACAGTCCTCGGTAGACCTCTTCGAACCTGCGGACCTCCCTCTGCCAGCTGTACCTTGCCAGTAGCTTCTTCCTGGCCTGCGTACCCAAGCGCTCTCTCAGGCCCTCGTCCCTCAACAACCCCAGCAGGAGCTGGATAAACTCCTCGTCCACCTCCTCGGTGAGCAGTATCTCCTCACCATCAGTGAATTCCAGACCCTCCGCTCCAATCTCGGTGGACAGAATCGGCCTGGAGCAAGCTGCGGCCTCCAGGATCTTTAGCCGCGTACCAGATCCACGATCCATGGGCACGATCACGACGTCAGACGCAGACAGGTAGTCTGCCAGATTGGGCGACTCGTCCTTCTTGCTGGTGACGAAGCCTGTGAAGAACAGACGCTCCCTCTGGTACTCCAGCAAGTGCTCGTAGTTCTGGCCCACGATCACAAACCAGGAGTTGGGGTACTGGGCGGTCACCACCGGGTAGATCCGCTCCGCCATGTACTGCGTTGCCACCGTGTTGTGGGGGGCATCCATCTTGCCCACGTAGATCATAACGATGTCGTCCTGGCCTATGCCCCACGCCTCTCGGACCTTCGCCCTTCCTTCCGAGCTGTACTTGAAGACCTCTTCATCAGCGCAGTGGTTGATGACATGGATCCTGTCCTCAGGGACGCCGTAAAGGTCGACCATGTGCTTCTTGTCTACTTCGGATACCGCCACGATCCTGTCGGAGTTTCGGCAGGCCAGCCCCTCCAACCACTTCAGCACCAGAGTGACGTATCGAGGCGCCTCGAACTTGACCTGCTTGACGTACTCTGCGTTCTCTTGCACCAGAACCAGAGGTTTCCCGTACCGCCTCTTGAGGAAGTATCCTGCAAGGAACGTGTAGAGCACGTGGCACTGGATAATTTCTGCGCCGACGTCGCGCATCAGACTGTCGGCCGCCCTCCAGTAGTAGGGGTTCACTAGAAAGGACTTGTATTGTAGCCGATCGAACCCGCTCTGAGGACAGTAGCGAATTGTGAGATTGGGATCCGAGATGTCTACTGGGCCGCCCTGCGAGAACACGCGACTGAGTAGGACTCCCAGCACATTTCGAGGAGCCAGATACTTGACGACGTGGTAGGTATTCTCGCTGTTTCCATCGACCGGAGGGAAGATGTCACTCGGCGATAATACGAGGATTTTCCTCACTAGCTAGAAACACTCCTCAGCTTGATGCGTCGAAGACCAGGTAATTTGCATACCTTCTCAGTGGCGTCTTCACCAGGAGCGTCTCCACAGCCCTCACCGCGGGCAGCAAGGGCCCCAATCGCCGATCCCCAATGATGGGTATGCGCATGGGATACGGATAGAAGCTGAACTCCTCGATCCTTATCTCTTTGAACCCGGAGGCCAGCGCCAGATCCGTAAGCTGCTGTCTGCTGCTATCCAGGAGCCCCCGCTCGTGTTTGGCCAACCTGCCGAACATGCTCATCAGGGGAGAGTGGCCATTAACCTCCGCACCCACCATACGCCCCTGACGGCTCATCGCCCTCAGATTCTCCAGCGCACGCAGCGGCTCGACCGTATGGTGCAAGAAGTCTTTGAAATGCACGATATCCACGGAACCATTGGCCAGGCCGATATTGTCGACGTCACCCACCAGCACTGTTGCGTTCTGGACATCCATTGCCTTCAGGAACGAAGTGGCAGTCTTGATCGCTCCGCGAGAGAAGTCAACTCCCACGACCTCCCGGAAGTGCTTGCTCAGCACATAGGTCGTAATCCCTTGCCCACACCCCATGTCCAGGCAAGTCATCTGCTCCGTGTTCTCCAGCCCCTCCAGGGCCAAAGACACGATGTGGTGTTCGAAGTACTGACGAAAAGGATGCTGGACCTTGTACAGCGCGAAATCGAGATCGCTGTACAACTCATCGTAAGTGGTCCGCTGCAGATCCTTGAACTCTCTGCCCCTGTGCTCAGTCATAGATGAAGACCCAAACCGCAATTGTCTGCGCTAGACAATCAACTCCTTGTCCTTCAGCTCCCGATCCACCTGATGGAATCCATCCGCCGCCTCCTGCTCCTCAACCCAGGCAAGAAGATCGGAAACGCCGTCCTCGAAGCTCACTTGGGGCACGAAACCAATCTTGTTTTTGATCTTGCCAATGTTCGCGAAACAGTGACGGATGTCTCCCCTGCGGTACTTCCCTACGATCTGCGGTTCAATTCGTCCATCGGCCAGGTTATCGATCAGCACACGCGCTATCGCCAGGACAGAAAGCGGCCTCCCAGTCCCCACATTGAAGACTTCATAGTCGCCCGCGCTGCTCTCCATAGCCAGCAGGCTCGCACGGACGATGTCCCCGACGTGAACGAAATCCCGGCTCTGCTGGCCATCCTCGTAGATCACTGGGGGCTGTCCATTCAGCAGTCGCGAGGAGAAGATAGCGGCCACCCCGGTGTAGGGGTTGGAGAGCGCCTGGCGAGGACCATAGACGTTGAAGAAGCGAAGCGCCACCGTGGGAATCTCGTAGGCCCGCCCAAAACAGAGGAACATCTCCTCGTGATCTCTCTTGGTCACCGCATAGATCGACGTCGGGTAGAGCGGTTTCTCCTCATCCGTCGGCAAGGGCCGCACTTCACCGCCGCACGACGGGCAGAGCATCTCCCACTGGCGCTGCCGTAGCTGCTCGTCCGGTCTCAGCTGGGGATGGGCCACGCCGCACGCGTCACACTCATACTGCCCCTCACCATAGACAGACATCGACGACGCCACAACCAGTTTCTGAACACTGTGACGCTCGTTGGCGAGGACGTCCAACAGAGTAGCCCCTCCGAGGGTGTTCGCTTCCACGTAGCGGTGGATCTCGTACATGGACTGACCCACCCCGACGGCCGCAGCGTAGTGGAAGACGGCGCTGACTCCATCCAGCGCTTCCCTCAGTGCCGAGCGATCCCTGACGTCTCCGACAACGAGCTCCGCCCCGGAGTTAAGATACGGCGGCGGCTGGCGTTCTCCCCCGTGGACCTGCGCCTCCAGGCTATCGAACACGCGCACGTCATAGCCCTTTTCTATCAAAGCATCGACCAGATACGAACCTATAAAACCGGCACCACCGGTGACCAAAACCTTGTCGTTCTCGCCCATCACGACTCCTGTCCTCAACGTTCCTCAGATACTGGTGTGGCGCTCCCCGGAGGGGGCGCCGACCATCTCAACATGTTATCACAGCGAATACGTTCTGGCAACCTGCTTCCCACCGCCGAGCACTCGCTCGAAAAGCTCCAGGGTGTCCTCCGCAATGGACTCCCAGGAGAAGAGCCTAGACAGTTCGGTCGCCCCTTGAGCTAGTCTCTCCCGCAGCTCGGCAGAGTGTGCCAGCTCGCGAACCCTGCCCGCCAACGCCTCCGGGTCCTCCGGAGGAGCCAAGACCATGTTCTCCCCGTCGATGATCTCCGCCACATTCACACGGGGATGCGTACTGACGATGGGCATGCCGTGGGCCAGAGCGGCCATGAGAGTCCCTCGCCGGAATGACACCCCATCTCGGTAGGGCAGTACGCAGATGTCAGAGGCCCAGAAGCTCGCTGAGACCTCCGGCCCATCCACATACCCTGTCCAGGACACGTAGTCGGTCAAGCTCAGTCGCCTGATCAGGGTTTCCACCTTCTGAAGGTAGGCCGCGTTGGTGGGATCGCTGGACCCTACCTTACCCCCAATCATCAACAGTTTGACTCTCGCCCCTGAGGCCACCAGCCGGGCCAGAGCTCTGAATAGCACTTCCCCACCCTTGCTCTCATTCAAGAAGCCGAAGTAGCAGAGCAGAATCTCATCCTCACCGACTCCCCATCGCCTGCGCCACTCCTCCCGATCATATTCAGCCGGCGCCTGGGGGTCCACGTTGCTCCCGATAGGGAACAGATGGAGGTTACCGGCCCTGTACCGCTGCTTCGCCTCCAACCGGTCCTCGGCGTTGGTGACGATCGTGGCATCGCAGCCGCGTATCAGGGCTCTGGTCACCCAACTGCGCACTGGCCCCGCCTTGGGGAAGAGATAGGGCACTTTCAGATCGTGGAATGTCGCTACCACCTTCGGCCGGTTCCTCCGAAGGCGCAACCTCCACGGGAGCAGGTTCACAGCAGGATGCATTTGATAGGCAGCTGTCTGGTATTGGATGTTCAGGATCTGAGACTCTGTACGCTCCAGGAGGGTAGCCACTCGCGACCAGGAGGAGAAACCCCAGCGTTCGATCACTGGGTACACGGCCAACTGCGAGCCATCCCTCTCCAGAAGGGAGCCTCCATCACGGGAGACCGCCCCGCCCCTGGGCTGAACAGCCCTCGCCGAGGATACCACGTTCACCGTGGCTCCCAGCCTGTTTAGGGCGAATCCGATCTCTCTCGTAAAATCGCCTACCCCGCCCTGCATGGGGGGAAACTCGCCGCTAACCAGACAGACTCTCATCCTACTCCAGACCCGACCGCAAGACCTGCCAGTAGGCAGCTACACGCCGTCGGCGCAGGTTACGTTTATGACCCAGCAGCCACTTGAGGCTCTCCAACGCCGCCTGCCACAGGTAGGTCGCCAGAAGATAGAGACGAAGAAGTTCCACACGCCAACCGCCGAAGTGTTTCCTGAAGAACAAAACCTTGCTGCGCTGAAACTGAACATGTCTCACGGGCAAGACCTGTTCGCTGCTCTTGCCCTCATGATGGATCACTTGGGCTGTGGGGAGGTAGACGACTGTCCAGCCCTGCTCCTTGACTCTGTAGCACCAGTCCATCTCCTCGGAGTACATGAAGAATGTCTCATCGAGATGCCCGACCTCGTCCAGCGCCCTCCGGCGCATGAGGAGGCAGGCTCCCACCACCCAATCCACCTCCTGAACCTCGTCGTCACCCCGGTCCAGTACGTAGTACTGTTCTAGAACAGGGCTGCTAGGAAACCATTGCTGCAGGAACGTTCCCTCCAGGAAGGCGATCCGGAAACCGGGGAAACGACGCCGGGAAGACTGTACCCGTCCATCCCCGTGGAGGAGCTTTGGACCGAGTGCGCCCACCTGGGGGTGGTTCTCCATATGGGCCACCATTTCTGCCAGGGCGTCCCCCACCGTCTCCGTGTCGGGATTCAGCAGCAAGACGTACCGTCCATCGCTCATGGCTATACCCTGGTTGTTGGCCCCGGTGAAACCCACGTTCCGCTCATTGGCCACCAATTCAACCTGCGGGAATTCCGTGGCAATCAT
>Ga0180438_10007926_pt1 | contig 13672 bp, 13 predicted proteins | sample SS_ome_12_FD_132455 | JGI IMG/M metagenome (GOLD analysis project Ga0180438, IMG submission 132455) | Hypersaline lake sediment archaeal communities from the Salton Sea, California, USA - SS_3_D_2 metaG | ecosystem: Environmental > Aquatic > Non-marine Saline and Alkaline > Hypersaline >... | reverse complement strand
GTCCACCGCCGAGCACTGCACTGTTGCCAAAGATCGTGTTGGCGCTTAATGTTGAGCTGCTCTCCCACAGGTACAATCCACCCCCCACGCTGCCGGCAGTGTTGGCGATGATGGCGTTCCCACTGAGCCAGGGCCTGGCTCCAGACCTAAGAAATAGTCCGCCGCCCTCGCCCTTGGCAGTGTTGGAGATGATGATGTTGCCACTGAGGGTGGCATCGCTGGCATCCAGATACACCCCGCCGCCTTTGTCACTGGCAAAGTTGGACATGACAAGGTTGGCGCTGAGTGTGGCCTCGCTTTCAAACAGATACACCCCACCGCCATTGTCACTGATGGTGTTGGAACTGATGGTGTTCTGGCTGAGTGTAGCAGGGCTGCGATGCAGATACACCCCCCCGCCGCCGTAGGCGGCATTGCTGAACACCCAATTATCGCTGATAGTCGCGGCGGCACCCACAACACACAGGCCACCGCCGGCATCCCATCCCCCGGAGCCTCCGCCCATCCCATCCGCGTCGCCACCGGTGATGCGCAGTCCCTCGATGGTGGGGCTGACGTCCCCGGTGATGTAGAACACGCGACCTTGACCCTGGGCGTCCAGGATGGTAGGATTGGCCTCAGGCTCGGATGTCGTCCAGTTAGTAGTGGTGTAACCGCCTCGGATGGTCACCGTCTTGCTAATGTAGACTACTTGGGTAACCCCACCCCGCACGTGCACACCGGAGTAGAGGCCAGCGGCCACCTTGATGACGTCCCCGCTGCTAGCCACATCCACGGCGGCCTGGACAGTCGTGTAGGTACAGGTGACGCAGACGTAGAGTTCAGCGACAGGGGCACTGGGGGCAAGAATAGGCCCTGCAACAGCGCCCTCCCTGGCTGCCCCCGAGGTATTTTGGATGGGCACAACTGGCGGCGCTGCCACGCTTGGCGCACCCCTACCGGCCAATACCCACATCAGGCCCAGGGCCAGCCCCAGTCCAAGTACAAATGAAATGAGCAAATGCCTAGTTCTCATCGGATTTACCTCCTCACCCATGGCTCACGTAAACTCGCATCCCCCCGCACATACATTATAGCACATTCGGCCTGTGCGGCCCATCAGTCGCCTCCACCCCTGCCGCTCTACGGCACCGATCTGCACACAGTTAAGCAGATGCGCTATATATAGTTCAACTCCTTCGCCGCTTGCATCAGCTCGTCCCGGAACTGAGGAGCAGCGATGCTGATCAGCAACTGTGCACGCTGGCGGATCGTCTTGCCGTACAGGTCCGCCACTCCGTGCTCCGTCACCACATAGTGAACGTGGTAGCGGGAAGTGACAACCCCCGCACCCCGCTTGAGCATCGGCACAATGCGGCTCAACGTCCCTCCCTTCGCCGTGGCCGGCAGGGCGATGATGGGCACGCCGCCCTCGGAGCGAGACGCCCCGTAGATGAAGTCGAGTTGCCCGCCCACACCGCTATATAGCTTGGGGCCAATGGAGTCGGCGCACACCTGCCCGGTCAGGTCCACCTCGATGGCTGAATTGATAGCCACCTGTCTGTAGTTCTGAGCAATGACGAAGGGATCGTTGACGTACTCCGTGCGGTGTAATTCGATCAGTGGATTGTCGTGCACCCACCCGTAGAGCCGCTTGGTCCCCAGCATAAAGCCGGCCGTGATCTTGCCGGGATGTAGCGTCTTGCGGGCGTTGGTTATCACGCCGGCTTCTACCAGGTCAATCACGCTGTCCGAGAATAACTCGGTATGGATACCCAGATCGCGTTTGCTCTTCAGGAAATTGAGCACAGCATCGGGAATCGCGCCGATACCCATCTGCATCGTCGCCCCGTCCGGGATCAGATCAGCGATGTACTCGCCGATCTTGACGTGGACATCCGAGAGCCCGCCTTCTGTCATGGGCAGTTCCAACAGGGGATAGCGCACTGGTACAATATAGTCTATGCGGCTAACGTGGATGAAAGAATCACCCAAACATCGAGGCATGTTCTCGTTGACTTCGGCAATGATGATTTTGGCTGCTTCGGCCGGCGACTTGGTCAGCCCGGTCTCAATGCCGTAGGAACAGAAGCCATGCTCATCAGGCGGCGAAAGCTGGACAAAGGCGATATCCAGAGGCAAAACCCCCTTCTTGAAGAGCAGTGTAAACTCCGATAGGAGCACAGGGGTAAAATCCGCCCGCCCTTCTTGCACTGCCCCGCGGACGTTCGGGCCGATGAAGAGCGAGTTGGCGCGAAGGTGGCCCTCCATCTCTGGCGCGACGTAATCGCTCGAACCGATGGTGAGAGCATGGCAGATCTCAACATTCTCCAGCTCAGGAGCATAACTGACCAATGCCTCCATCAACTCCTGTGGTACGCTGCAGTTGCCGGTAAGGAAGATGCGATCACCCGACTTGACAGCCTTGACGGCCTGTGCGGCAGTCGTGACACGGCTCTCATAAGTCTTCATCCAGCTCATCGCCTACTCTCCCATTCCGGCGTAATAGGTCGCTGCCAAGACCTCGTTTACCACCTTGCCGTCTCTGAGGGCAATTCCCCGCGCTAGTGCCGGTATATCGTCTATCGCTTGATCCAAGCCGACGCTGGCGGCATGGCGCACATGGGGCCAGACGGCGTTGTTAAAGGCGTGGGTCGCTGTGCGGGGAACCGATCCAGGCACGTTGGGAACACAGAAATGAACCACTCCCTCCTCGATGAAGACAGGGTCTCGCAGCGTGGTGAGACGGCTAGTCTCCACACACCCACCCTGATCAATGCTGAAATCCAGGATAACCGATCCCTTCTTCATAGAGCGGACCATGTCTCGGGTAACGATAATCGGGGCTCTAGCGCCAGGTGTCAGGATCGCACCGATCAGTACCTCGGCAAAGCGGGCCACGCGGGCGATGTTGAAAGGATAGGAAACCATCGTGGTAATGCGACCACCGAACTCTTGATCTATCTCACGGAGCCTCTCCAGGTCACGGTCAAGAACAAACACATCGGCTCCCCATCCAAGGAAAGTGCGAGCGGCGTTGGTACCCAGCACACCTGCACCTATAATCGCAACTCGGGCCGGTGGGATGCCCGGCACGCCGCTGAGGAGCACTCCTCGCCCTCCGTGGTCGCTCTGGAGGAAAGTGGCGGCCAACTGCGGGGCCATGCGACCGGCCACTTCGCTCATCGTGCGTAGCACTGGCAAGGTCCCATCATCCCTCTCGATGGTCTCGTAAGCAATAGCGGTGACACGCTTCTCCAACATCACCTCGATTTTGCGGCGACGGGCAGCAGCCAAATGCATAAAGCCAGCGATGACCTGGCCCTCGCGGAGCCAATCCGATTCCTCCTCGGTGGGTCGTCCTACCTTGAGCACCAGGTCTGCCCGGCCATAGACTTCCTCACCAGAGTAGACGATGCACCCTCCTGCCTTCTCATAATGGTAATCGGTAAAGCCCGCTCCCAGTCCGGCATCCTTCTCGACATAGCACACATGACCATCACGGGTGAGCAGATCCACCCCGTAAGGAGTCAGTCCCACTCGTAGTTCCAGGTCTCTACGCTCCTTAGGTATGCCAATATTCATACTCCGTTTCCTCCTTGCTCAAAGCTGGGGCGGACTAGAAGCACAGGGTTGCACGCTCCCTGTAACACCTTGCCCGCCACGTTTCCGTACACCCACCGACTCGATCCAGAGAACCCATGAGTGGTCATACTGATCAAGTCTGCCTCGACTTCATCGGCATAGGCCAGAATTTCGTCGGCCGGTGAGCCCTGTCGAACGGCAGTGTGCACCACCGCGCCAACCTCACGCAGAACAGCGGCCACACTCCGCAGGTAAGACTGTAGCTGAACTTCAGCGTGATGGAGTGCGGTCGTGGCAAGCTGCAGCCCAGGCGGGTAGCTCGTCAGCAGAGCGACCGTGCGATCAGCAATCCCAGTTGTCAGAACCGACACAAGGAAGACACGTGTGTGACTAGAACGGACGAGCGCTTTCACATAAGGCACGATCTGCTCCGCCAGTTCAGATCCATCGAGCGGCACCAGGATTCGCTGATACGGGATGCAAGACTGCGCTTGTCCAGCCCGTACCAGCAAAACTGGGCAAGCAGTGCCGCGCAGCACCTGGTTGGCCACACTGCCAAAGACCCACCGGCCGATGCCAGAACGACCGTGCGTGGACATGGCGATAAGGTCGGCCTCAACGTCACCAACGAAGGTGAGAATCTCATCAGCGGGCCGGCCGAAGCGCACATTGACCCGTACCTCCGCAGCAACCGGCTCCAGCTTGCTGGCCACAGTCCGTAGATAACCCTCCAGTTCTCGCTCGACGTAGTGTCCTTCATCCTGCGCGCTGATCGTGGTCAGGCGCCCGTCTGGAACAGCCGGCGAGATCCCCCTCGTCAACGGAGCAACCGAAAGTAGATGGACCCGGCTCTTGCGCCCACGAATTACCTCCAGGACGTGAGGCAACACGCCCTCGGCCAATTCTGATCCATCGAGCAGGATGACGACTTGACTGTACATCTTGATAGAAAACGTGATGCACGAGACGCGGCAATCTAGATAGAGAAGTGTTGACGCAATCCACGCCACCAACGGGTCCAACGACTCGGTAAAGGTGTGTCGCGCAGCTCGACCAACTTGGACACGTGCTGGCGAGTGGCGTCTTCACCAGCCCTCAGGCATACGTCTACCTGGTCCAGGTCAAAGAGCCCCACGTCCTTGAGCAGAACCTCGATCATCAGGTCAGGTGGAGCATCCCGCCGCCGCTGCTCGACCAGTCTGTCACTCATGATGCTCAGGCTACGCTCACTGATGTGCAACATGGGCGTCCAGCGGGAGCGGTACAACAAGAGACGGATTAGCGCCTCGGCTCCTTGCCCACGGGGCAGGGTCACCTTCTCCAGCACATCGGAAAGATCGTGCCTAGTGTGTACCGCAATGACACGGTCGGCTCCCATCTGCCGTACGACATCGAAGGGGATAGGATTGAGCACAGCACCATCTACTAGCAAGCGGCCCCGCCAGCGGCGAGGAGGAAAGACAAAGGGTAGAGCCGCTGTTGCCAGCACCCCCTCCACGACCGAGCCATCGCGGATAACCACCTCCTCGCCCGTTTCAAGATCCACCGCCACGAGTGCCAGGGGCAACTTCAACTGATCAAAGGTCAAATCACCTCCCAAGCCATCTCGCAGCCGGTCGGCAATCTTGTCCTGGCCCAACAGCCCCAAACCAGTCCGATCACGCTGGACGATGTCCAGCAGGTGCAGGGAACGAGCCAGTTGCTCGATCTCACCCGCGGACCGACCAGCCGCATAGAGTGCAGACACTATCCCGCCCATACTGGTGCCAGTCAGCATATGCACAGGAATCTGTGCCTCTTCCAGCACCTTGAGCACCCCGATATGGGCGAGGCCCTTGGCCCCTCCCCCACTCAGCGCTACGCCGATCCGAATCGTCATCTGACGGTTTACCGCTAATCGCTAGCCAATGCTGCGCCCTTGTCCATCGCCTCTTTGTTCAGTCCCAGCAATCTGCGATGCCGCTCCGGCAAGTGATCGTCGAGCGCCCGCTTCACCGCCTCCAGTGATACGACGCCAGTGGCCCTCACCAACGCGGCCAGGCAAATGACGTTCGCCAGACGGACATTCCCCAGATCGATCGCCATATCGCTGGCAGGCGCGTAGATGACGCGGATGTCGTCTCGTCTGCTCTGCCGCGGCACTAGGGAGCTGTTCACCACCAGCACGCCGCCCGGCTTGACCGCTGGCTCAAACGCCTCCATAGAGGGAATGTTTAGCGCGATGACTGCGTTGGGTCTGCGCACCAGGGGTGAACCAATCTCCTCATCGGACACGACGACGGTACAGCGGGCCTTGCCGCCACGCATCTCCGGCCCATAGGAGGGAATCCACGTTACATGGTACCCACTGTCCATGGCAGCATAGGCCAGCAACTGCCCGGCGAAGAGCGTCCCCTGCCCACCGAAACCGGATATAATGATCTCTTGTTGCATCGCTATTTCTCCCCCTTCAGCGCCTTCACTGCATCGATCATCTTTGTATCACCCAGTGGGAAATAGGCCACCATATGCTCCTTGGCCCATTCCAGCGCCTCTAGTGGCCCCATGTGCCAGTTGGTGTTGCACGTGGAGAGAATCTCGACCATCGAGAAGCCCAGCCCAGCCAGTTGGGCCTGGAAGGCCAGCTTGATCGCCCTCTTGGTACGCCGTATACCTGGCACGTCCAACACCGACTGCCGAGTGACGTAGGCCACACCCGGCAGCACCGCCAATAACTCGGCCATCTTCATTGGGAAACCGGCCGTCTTCACGTCACGACCCGTCGGCGACGACGTGGTCACCTGGCCCGGCAGCGTAGTCGGCGCCATCTGCCCGCCGGTCATGCCGTAGATGGCGTTGTTGACAAAGATAGTGGTAAACATCTCGCCCCGATTGGCTGCGTAGACGATCTCCGCGATACCGATAGACGCCAGGTCCCCGTCACCCTGATAGGTAAAGACTACCTTGCCCGGGCTGACGCGCTTGAGGCCGGTCGCCATCGCCGGGGCACGGCCGTGGGCTGCCTCCGCCATGTCCACGTCAAAGTAATAGTAGGCCAGCACGGAGCATCCCACTGGGGCAATGCCGATGGTCTTTTCCCGCACGCCTAGCTCGTCCAGCACCTCAGCGACGAGGCGGTGGATGGTGCCGTGGGTACATCCGGGACAGTAGTGAGTGTAGGCCTTGGTCAGGCTTTTGGGATATTCGTAGACCAACTCCATATCCTCACGAATCTCGACTGCTTTTGCTTCTGCCATCTCACTTTTCCTCCTCGCCCGTCAGTTCGGCGTCCAGATTTTCCAGTTCGGGCAGGATATCGTCGGGCAGAGGGATAACCCCTCCCATCCGCCCATAGAACCGCACCGGGCAAGCCCCTTCGACGGCCAGACGCACGTCCTCGACCATTTGCCCGGCGCTCATCTCGACCGTCAATATGCCTTTCACCTGCTGGGCCAGCTCGGCGATGCGGACGCTCGGGAAGGGCCAGAGGGTGACGGGTCGCAAGAGTCCTACTTTCATTCCCTTCGCTCGCGCCTCGCGCACCACCGTTTGACAGATGCGGCCGACGGTACCGAAAGCTACCAGCAACAAGTCGGCGTCCCCGGTGCTGTACTCCTTCCAGCGCACTTCGTTTTCGGCGATCTGCTTCAATTTGTCCTGCAAGCGCATGTTGACCGCCTCCAGGTTCTCTGCCCCCAGGAACAGCGAGGTGATGATATTGTGCTCCCTTCCTTTGGCGCCAGTGAGCGCCCAGGAGGCTCGTTCCTCCAGCCGGCGGACCGCGCGCATAGGCGGCAGCTCCGCCGGCTCCATCATCTGGCCGATGGAGCCATCGGCGACGAATATGACGATGGTGCGATACCGGTCCGCCAGGTCGAAAGCCAGCACCATCAAGTCAATCGCCTCTTGCACGCTGGATGGGGCCAGGGCGATCATATGATAGTCGCCATGACCGGCGGACTTGACCGCCTGAAAGTAGTCCCCTTGCGCAGGCTGGACGTTGCCCAAGCCCGGCCCGCCACGCATGATATTTGTCACCACCGCTGGAACCTCGGAGCAGGCAATGTAGGAGAATCCCTCCTGCATCAGGCTGACGCCTGGGCTGGAGGAGGAGGTCATTACCCGTGCGCCGGCACAGGCCGCACCGTAGACCATGTTGATGGACGCTACCTCGCTCTCGGCCTGCAGAAAGACACGTCCCTCCTCAGGCAGTCGTTTGGAGAAATGCTCCAACACCTCCGTCTGAGGCGTGATGGGGTAGCCGAAAAAAGCCTCAACCCCCGCCCGTATAGCAGCCTCAGCGATCGCCGCGTTCCCTTCGATCAGTTCTTTTGCCATTCATCGCCTCCTACACAGCGGCGGGCGCCCGCCTGGGCTTCCGCCGCTGCCGATATACCGTGAAGACCACATCAGGACAGATGATAGCGCACATGGCGCAGCCGATACACGCCTCCGGGTTTGCCGTCTCGACCGGCCGATACCCCTTGATGTTGAATCGCCCTTCTGCCAGTTGGAGGACCTGCTCGGGACAGGCGGACACGCACAACCCGCACCCCTTGCAACGATCCTCGTCAATGATAACAAGACCTCTTGCCATTGTTCCTCCTCATAACTAATTTGCCTACAGGGACTCACTGAGGGTAGAGTCCATCGTGGCACCCTCAACCAAAGCAGGCGCGTTTCAGCGCGACCAGTGCTGCAACTCGATGACGTTCCCCTCCGGATCGGTCGCATAGACGAACGCAATCGTGCCTGCACCAGGAATATCCACAGAGACAAGCTCGCCGACGACCCCGCCGCTCGCCGCGACCACCGCATCTCGGGCTGCCCCAACGTCGTTCACCGCGAAGGCGATGTGTGCAAACCCGGGCCGGTTGATCGCAGTTTCCTGCGGTTCCTGCTGGTGGTTGTACTGGAATATCCCCAGCGTCGGACCCCGCCCGCCATAACCGGGAAGACACAGGTGCACGCCCTCAATCTCAACTCCGGAGACCCGTGTCGCATCCTCCAGCCATCGGCCGGAGAGATGCCTCTCAGGGGGCACCGAGGTGCATCCAAATACCTGTTCGTAGAACTGGGCGAGTTTTCTCCAGTCTTGGGCAATGATGTTCGTATGTACGAACCTGGCCTGAACGATCACACACTTATGATACCCTTTTCCTGCCCGGTTGTAAAGTGACGAGTGTCACAAAAAAGGCGCGGCGTGCCGCGCCTCTGTATTCAGCCCATTCCCAGCCACCGTTCCAGCAAGCCCCTCAATCGCCGCCATACAAAGCCCAGACTCCTATACAACCACACCGCTCCGCCGTTGTGCTGAAACACCATGTGCTCCTATTCTACCCAAGGCACACAACCGGCCTCATTTATCTTTACCACTGAGCGGGTTTGCCAACTTCTCCCCTAGCTGAATCAGCGATTCCTCCAGACGCCCCAGTCCCGTGTCCAGTCCCTCCATATAGTCTACCAGCGGTGTCTCGGCCAGGGGAATCACTATCGGCACATCCACGTCCAGTGGCACTGTGGTGGCGATGTCCACGGTCCAGCTGATAGGCACGGTGAACTCCAGATCCACTGGGATGAGTGTGCGGACAGGCACGTCTACGTCAAAGGTGCCCAGTAAACCAGCATTGATGGGGATGATCACGACCGTCGAGATGGGGATGGTAGTGCGAATAGGCACGGTAACCTCTTCGTTGAAGGGAATGCTGGTGGCGATGGGAATCTCCTGTTCTACCTCAAAGGTATAGGAGAAGGTATCGTCGCTGACACCGACGACGATGGCCCGGGCGTCGTCTACCGTGTTCAGAGCGACTTGTTGAGCATTGAGCGCGATCTGCCGGGCCCGTACCAGCCCAAAGAGTATCACGCCGTTGAGCACCAACGAGAGCACTGTCAGCACAGCTAGCAAGATCAGGGCGACCACGTAACGTTTTCTCATAGGGAACTCCTCAATGGGTATACTTATTGATGGGTTTGTAGGTTCACAAACCTACAAACTGACAGGTTCATCGACTCGGATCAGAAGAGTGGAATCTGGGCGACTTCCTGCTCGACGATAGGATCGAGGCCCAGCACAGTCTTGAGAGCGTGACGATCCAGATCCTCTTCAGCAAGCAGGCGCCGCAGGTGGCGGAACTTGATGAACTGCCATCCGTCCGTTTCGACAGCGTGAGCCAAACGTGGGTCGCGCTGCAGCTTGAAATTGATCAATCCCGCCCGTCCGCCCGGCACGACCAGACAGCGCTGCGCCCCCTCATCTGCGTCCCGCTCGGTAAGCAGGTGACGCCCCAGGGCCACTGCAGCCGACACGTCAAAGACATACGCCTCCCGACCCTCCACCAGCCATCGCACATCCCAGCCGCGCCGCCGCTTCACCTTGAATCCCAGCCGTTTTCCCAAAGCCACAAGGTTGTTCCGCAGCGTCTTGCGTTCCGCAGCACGCCTTCTGGGATCATCCTCGGGACGCAGGCGGAGCATATCGCCCTCCCGGACACTATACGAGTCCATGCATACCAACACCAGTGCCAGGTCCGGCGTGAGGGGACCGGGAAAGCGAGCATAGACTGCGTTCACCAATTCCTCTGGAGCCCAAGCCTGTACTTGTGCAAGCAGTTCCCATACCTGAGCCCCGACCCGATCGGCCAGTGGTCCGGAGGCGTGGCTCGAATCCACCAGGTCCCACAACGCCGCCTCCGCGCCCTCCTGGCTGGTGAGCCGGGCTATTGGAGCTGCCTCAAAGGCACGTCGAACCGCGTCGGCAGCGAACGTAAAGGCATTGGGGCTATCCCCATCCTCAGGGATTGCCGCTACGCGCCTCAGCAGACCGCGTTTTGCCAGCCCCGCATACGCGCTGCTGTGCAACAACGCCCACTCGGTCGGCTCTCCTCGCTGCTGGAGGGTTGTCACCAGCGTCTGCTCCGCCACAGTCATCAGCTCGCGTCTCAACGCCTCCACCTCGACCGTTGTAGTCTCCAGTCTGCCATCGCCATTCCCTGCGGACGGCACAACGTCCTGCTCCCAGCGCCATATCAGCCGATAACCGGCGCCGGGGCTGTACCCCCAACCATTCAGAACGTAGCCTGCACCACTGGCCGCCAGGCAGACTGACTCCAGCAGCGCTTCATCGGGACCAGAGAACAGCGTGACCACGCAGCCTTCAGGAATAAGCAGCGGCCCGGCAGCCTTCAGCGCCGTCTGTAGCACGCGAAAATGCCAATCCCAGTCAAAGCGCCGGCGGCGCAGAAAAGGGCGCATGGCCTGGGCAGCCGGCGACTCCCACAGCCACCCAGCCCACAGCGCCGAGAGTGCCCAGAATACCCCATCGGGCCGGGGCGGATCGATGAATAGAAGAGCCGCACTCTTCGCAGGCATCGTTCTCCGCACGTCTCGGGCCGCATAACTGACCAATGCGTATCCCGCTGCCTCCCCCCTTACCAGCGCGGCGACATCTAGCACCCGTTGCACCGGAGGTCGCTCCACCCTTGTCAAAAGTCGCGCAAGCCCCTCCTCAAAGCAGAGCCACACGTTGCGCTCAATGTAGCGGGATGGGACACGCAGGGTGCGCGGACGGGGTCGCTCCTCATCGTAAGGATCGAGGCTGCTGCTGGCATCAAAGCAGTCGAGCAGCACCCCGGTCAACGCGAGAACCACCTCTTCACCAGCTTCCAGCCCCTCAAGCCGCATTGCCAGATCCATCAGCGCCGAGAGGTTGCGTGGTGTGTAGAGCTCGACCAGTTGAGCAGCCCGCTCCCGCGCTGGATGATCGGGTGGAGCCACCCGATCGAGGGCGTAATAGTAGGCCAGGCCCCGTGACTGGAAGCGATGAGCGGATTCGATGTCCTCACCGTCAGGCGCTCCTTCCTGCACCTCCTTGCACTCTGGGCAGCGCACCGCTTTATCGAAGGGATAGTTTCCGTCGCGATCCCAGGCGAACCACTCGGCGATGCCCGGTGTACCACAGGCAGGACAGGCGGAGCGGTACAGGGTAGTCATATGCTGGCGCAGGGGCACGTCTCCCTTGGGACTATCGGCCAGGCGGGTGAAGGCCGCGTTGAGCGCATCGGCCTCGCACCGGCTCAAACCCAGACGGACGATAGCGAGGAGCACAGGGTTGACGCTGAAACCCAGCGCGCGGCGGCCGCGGGCCGTCGCTTCACGCACGGAGGCTGGGCCCTGGCAGAAGAGGTCCACTACCAGAGCGCCAGGCTGGGTGAGGGCCTCCACATAAGCTCCAACTGCCCCAGCAGGCTGGACAGGGCGGTAGCGGGCCAGCGGACCTTGGGGGGCAACGAGTCTACCAGGGATGAATTGAGCCTGCGCCATCGTAGGTTAGAGACCAGATACTGGGACAGCCGCGCCTCAATTGCCTCGCCATAGACAGGTGACTGACACTCTGCACGATCTACCAAGCATCTCTAATGGTATTGTACAGCAAAAGGAAACGAGGGGCAAGGGCGTCCCTCTCTGGGAAAACGAACGACGGTTGCGCCATTTCGACGGCGTCTTCTGGCGGGTGATCCGCTCCGCTCACCTCTTCCGCCCCGAACACTACCTCACTATCGCTCATCACTTGGCCACGCTCGACCCAGCCATCCCCTATGCCATTCTAGCCTTCTTCCCTGTATATCAGTTGTCACAGGTTCCCAGTCCTACCTTGGCGCAGATGCTCGACGCGTACCAGGTGGTGCGTGAGGTGGGCCTCGCGAACGTGAAACTGGGCAACTGCGGTCGCCTCGCTCAGGCATCAGAGGAATGGGAAGCGTTGCTGGCAGTTGTGAGACCGGAGGCAATCGCGTGACGCGGCTTCTTGCCCCCAAACCGTAGCTGTGCTAGAATTGGGGGTAGAATAGGTTTCGGGCGGGGAAACCTTACCCCACGTCGCCTGCTGGCTATACGACCGTAGGGCAACGTGTTCCCCCCCATTGCTCATCCCTCTATTTAAGGAGAGAGACAATGCACATCGACTTCGCCGAGATTGACCCCGAGGAATTTGAACTCCTGTGTGAAGATCTGCTGCAGGCAATGGGTTTCTCCATCGATGCCAAGGTGTCACGCGGCCCCGACTTGGGCAAAGACATCATCGCGAGCCAAACGACGACCAATCGTGCGGGCTTCTCTGAGACACATCGGTACCTGATCGAGTGCAAGCACTACGCCAAGAGCGGCAGGTCGGTGCGGGAAAAAGACCTCGGCAGCCCTATCGCGCGCATGGGCACCCACAATTGCGATCGCTACATCCTTGTCACCAGCACCGTCCCCAGCGAGCAAGCGCGCAAACAACTGGTCAGCATTCCCAGCACTGTGCCCCATTACCAAGCAACGACTTGGTCCAGGGGCGATCTAGCCCGGCTTCTAGATGAATATCCGAATGTGCGTGAGCGTTATTTCCCATCACCGCCGGCGAAAGTTCCAACACCCGCTGGTTTACTTTCCGTCACTGTCGAAGGGTTACTTATGGCCATGGGTTTCATTTGTCAGGAGCGCCAAGCCTCTGCCGACCGCGTGCGCCTGATCTGTACCCGCAAAGGCACGTTCACCCGCCCTGTGATCGTGGTGTGCAAAGAGGGCACAGTGGCGCGCAGCGACGTGGACATTCTGACCACCGAGGTGAAATCGCATGATTTGGGCGGTGGCGTGCTGGTGACCCATACTCGCATCTCTCCCGCCGCTCGGGAGCAGGCCACCAGGACAGACGGTATGGTGCGGGCTTTCACGCTGAACGAGTTCTACCGCGAGATGATCGACTTTGAGCCCTACGTGCGTGCCCTGGTGGACGACTACGAACAGAGCGAGCTCAGGAGCTATTACGTGGACCTGGGGTGCAAGAGCGGAGATGGAAGCATCTACAAACCGATGGACGAGTATGTGGACGACTGGCTGGACGACTCAGCCCGCAATCACATCTCCATCCTCGGTGACTATGGCACTGGCAAGACCTCCTTCTGTCGCCAATACGCAGCAAGACTCGGTCGCCGCTGGCTGGCCGATCCAGACCGGAATCGCATCCCCATCCTTATCACGCTGCGCGACTATGCCAAGTCTATGAACTTGGAACAACTGATCACTGATTTCTTGGTAAACCGCTACTCGATTCAGGCCGGGTACGAGGCTTTCCGTCGCTTCAATGCCG
>Ga0180438_10007925_pt1 | contig 13673 bp, 14 predicted proteins | sample SS_ome_12_FD_132455 | JGI IMG/M metagenome (GOLD analysis project Ga0180438, IMG submission 132455) | Hypersaline lake sediment archaeal communities from the Salton Sea, California, USA - SS_3_D_2 metaG | ecosystem: Environmental > Aquatic > Non-marine Saline and Alkaline > Hypersaline >... | reverse complement strand
TCACCTCTGACCACGGCGAGGAGTTTGGTGAGCACGGCCAGTTCTCCCATCACACAGACAAGTTCGTACCAGTCCTGGTGGACGTGCCCCTCATCTTCTACGGTGACGGCGTGAAGAGGGGCGTTGTAATCGAGGAAGAGGTAAAGAGCCTATCCATCGCTCCCACCATTCTCGAGGCCCTAGGGATAGGCGAGCCCCTCGGCGTCGGCTCCTCTATATGGAACCTCATCAGAAGTGAATGAAGATGAGGGCCCTAATCCTCGCCTACGATGGTCTAGACCACGACCTCGTTGAGAGGCTGTGCCTTCGCAACATACTTCAGAGGGAGCACGGCAGGGTCGAGGTGCCCATCGTTGGAGGGATCGACGACCCCTCGACGCCCATTGTTTGGACGAGCTTCATCACAGGTGAGCCGCCTGAGGTTCACGGCGTGGACATGCCCCAGATGTGGGACAACAGGCTCGACGGACTCCGCAGCTACGTGAGGAGACACAGGGGCATCCACGGCGTCCTAAAGCGGTTTAGGGTTGGTTACAGGGTGAGAGAGGCCATGGACGTGAACCCAAGCTTCCCCAGCAGGAAGGACATCAAGGTGGACACGTTGTTTGAGGTCATCAAGCCCAGCGTGGCGCTGGGGGTCCCTGTTTACAACAAGAACCTAGAAGAAATGTACCCCATAGGCGATGTGGTACGGGCGCGCCAAGACCCCGACTATCTCCCAGTCTTCGAGGAGAGGGTAAGGAGGATATTCGCCGGAGAGATTGGACGCCTCTTCGACGTCATTGAAGGAGATTGGAGGCTTCTGATGACCCATTTCCATATCACAGACCTCTTCGGCCACGCGTTCTGGGGCACCGAGAAGCTGGTCATCCTTTACGAGGAGATGGATCTACTCACCAAGAGGGTGAAGGAGATGCTTGTGGACGACGACCTCGTGCTCATTATATCGGATCATGGAATGAGTAGGCTGGGCCACACTAAGAAGGGCTTCTACAGCCTCAACATGAGGCTGGGGCTAGAGGAGCCTGACATCAAAGACTTTTTCAATATAGTGACCGGGCTCCTCGCCGAAGACTAGGTGAACCTCCGCTCGTGAAGCCGCTCCATGGTCTCCCACATGGCGTATTTCTGGGCAAACTCGTAGTACTCAGACGGGAAAGGCTTCTCCAGCCCGCCAAGCGCCGTTACAAGGTGGGCTAGGAACATGGATGTGCTTCCCAGTATCCACGGCTTGTCCGTGAGATACACCAGCCCGACGAGGAACGTGTGCCACGTGGGGAAGCCCATGTAGTACCTAGACCTGCCTGAGAGTATCCACCTGTCTAGGCTGCCCCTCCGCCACGTCCTGAGTTGGGTGTACTTTATCTCGGGGAACGACTCCACGACCCAGCCGTATCTCTTAGCCTGCAGCAGGGCGAGGGTATCGAAGGCGTTACACGGCACGAAGTGCCCTATGCTTTCCCAGCAGTCGCGCCTGTATACCTTGGCGCCGTCGGATGCTCTACCACGCCAGACTTTCTCGTCGTATGGGGTGCCGCTGGTGACGCCCAGCCTAGGGCTCTCCTTCAACCTACTGAGCAGCCTGCAGAAGTAATCCGGGGGCAGCACACTATCTGCGTCAACCTTGAGAAGATAACCCCAATCGGGCACGAGCTCGGTGGCTTTCCTAACCCCGGAGTTTAAAGCCCACGCTAGGTTCACGCCCCGGGTAGGGTGACGGGGGTTTTCGATATTCAGCACCGTTACCTCGGGGTACTCTGACAGGATCTTTGTGGTTTTGTCCACGGAGCCGTCGTCTACCACCACGTATGCCTCTGGGGCTGGACTCTGAGCAAGAACTCCCTCAACTGTCCTCCTGATGAACTTCTCTTCGTTTCTGCCGCTAGTAAGCGCCACGTACCTCAAGAGCCCCAGTTCTCCAGCACTGAAATACCAATAGTAGACGATGGATTCTTATATGATTTGATAAGCGTGCAGATTTGGCTGTAGCAGGTTCGACTTTAATATGTTTTATTAATACCGGTTACCCCTCTAGATAAAACGGGTGTCAGGTTTTGTGTGGTATATTCGGCTGCATAATTAGGAATGGGCAAGCAGTTAAACTGATAACTGATGGGTTGAAGCGCCTGGAATATAGAGGATACGACTCCATAGGCGTGGCTACCCTCTTAGACGGCGAACTCCAAGTGCGTAAAGACAAAGGCAAGCTTGAGGAGGTCGTCGAGGGCCAACGTGTAAACGAGATGATGGGCTCAATCGGCATGGGGCACACGAGATGGGCCACCCACGGCGCCCCCAGCATGGTGAATGCCCACCCTCACATGGACGGCTCAGGGAACATCGCCCTGATCCACAACGGCGTCATCGAGAATTACATGGAGCTCAAGGAGGAGCTCATCGATAAGGGACACGTATTCATCTCACGCACAGACACTGAGGTGATCCCGCACCTGATAGAGGAGGAGATGAAATCCGATATAGGGATGAAGGGAGCCATTCTTCGGGTCCTCAGGCGGCTCAAAGGCTCCTACGCCGTGGTTGTGCTGTCAACCCACGAACCCGACACGATATACTGCGCCCGCCACGAGAGCCCCCTCGTTATAGGGGTCTCCGAGGAGGGCACGTACTGCGCCTCCGACGTCCCCGCGATGCTGCCGTACACGAACCAGGTCGCATACCTTCGGAACGGAGAGATGGCCGTAATGTCTCTAGACGGCTTTGAGATAGTAAAAGTCATCGACGGCTCGGCCGTTGAGCGAGATCTTGAGGAGATCAAGTGGAGCTTGGAGATGGCGGAGAAGCAAGGATACACACACTTCATGCTCAAGGAGATATACGAGCAGCCGCATAGCCTCCGGAATGGGCTCAGGCTGCAGGAACAATACCTCAACCTGTTAACACAGTTCTTGGACATGGGCAAGGAGGTGCTTCTTACTGCTGCGGGCACCAGCTACCACTCCTGCCTCGCGGCGTCCTACATATTCTCGAAGCTTTCCCGCCTGACCACCATACCTGTGGTATCATCAGAATTCATCGAAAGGTATGGCTCCACGGTGGGCATCGACTCAATCGTGCTCGCTGTGAGCCAGTCTGGGGAGACCTATGATACTTTGAAGGCCATCGACCACGCTAGGATGCGTGCCGGGACCGTTCTAGGAATTACCAACACAGTGGGCTCCACGCTAACGAGGGTCTCTAGAGCTTACCTGATCCAGCAGTCGGGGCCCGAGATCGGCGTCGCGGCCACGAAGACGTTCACGTCTCAGTTGATCGTACTGACTCAGCTGGCCATGAGGCTGGCTAAGCAGCGGGGCAAGCTGAGCCAAGACGAGCTTGATGAATATGAGAAGAAAATCAAGCTAATACCTGACTGGGTGGAGACCGTCATCAAAAACTGCGCCGAGGCCGCTGAGGCTCTCGCGGAGAAGTATCAAGACGAAAAGCTATTCCTTTTCCTCGGCAGAGGCATAAGCACAGCCACCGCGTTGGAGGGCCGCCTCAAGCTTCTGGAGATCACTTATGTCCCGTCGCTGGCATACCCAGCTGGAGAGAGCAAACACGGACCAATAAGCATCATAGAGGACGACGTAGTATGCGTCTTCGTTTGCCCGCGCGGGGAGACTCACTCCCACATAATCGGCAGCATAATGGAGATGAAGGCCAGGGGAGCTAGGATCATATCCATCTGCGAGGAGGGTGACGAGGAGGTGAAATCTCTCTCAGACGACGCCATAGAGATGCCCCGAGGCATACCCGAGGAGCTTTCCCCCGTGCCTTACGTGGTCCCGCTTCAGCTACTATCGTATCACTTAGCCGTGCTCAAAGGGCTGGACCCGGATATGCCTAGGAACCTAGCTAAGAGCGTCACTGTCCCCTAGACGATACTCTTAAGCAACTTCATGTACCTTTTTCCATGATCGGTTTGTTCGACGTACAGTCGGTCAGAGAGGACTTCCCTATACTGGATAAAGGCGTCATTTACCTTGACAGCGCTGCTAGCAGCCTCACGCCTGAGCAGGTGGTACTCAAGGAAATGGAGTTCTACAGGGAGTACAGGGCCAACGTCGAGCGCGGCGTCCACCGGTTCAGCCAGAGGGCCAGCGAGGAATACGAGAAGGCTCATGATGAGATTGCAAGTTTTATTGGCGCCCCGGGGGTGGAGAACGTGGCCCTGCTAAGCAACACCACGGAGGGCATCAACCTAGTCGCCAACAGTCTAGACTGGAGCAAGGACGACAAGATAGTTAACACTGTGATAGAGCACCACAGCAACTTCATAACTTGGCTCAGGGTCCGTCAACGCCACGGTACAAAGTTGGAGGTTGTGCGCTCCACACCCGAGGGTATCTTCGATCTAGCCGATTTCGAGAAGGCCATAGATGACTCTACCAAGCTGGTAGCTGTGACCCACGTCTCCAACGTCCTTGGGTGTATAGTGCCGGTGAAGGAGATCTGTGAGATCGCCCACGAGCACGGAGCCAAGATGCTGGTAGACGGCGCCCAGGGCGTGCCCCATATCCACACAGACGTGAAGGACTCAGGAGTGGACTTCCTCGCCTTCTCTGGACACAAGATGCTGGGCCCCACTGGCTCCGGCGGCCTCTACATCGCCGAGACGGAGCTAGCTTCAACGGAGCCCCTTTGTATCGGAGGAGGCTCCATAGCAGACGTCAGCATAGACGAGTACGTCCTCGCTGTCCCGCCCATGAAGTTCGAGGCCGGGACACCTAACATCGCCCAGGTAATCGGGCTCGGTGAGGCGTGCCGGTACCTCAACAGTGTGGGCATGGACAACGTCGAGAACTGGGACCTGAAGCTCGCCAACAGGCTAATCGAGGGCCTGACAGAGATCGATGGCGTAACAGTCTACGGTCCGAGAGACCCGAGGCAGAGGGTCGGGCTGGCTACATTCAACATCAGAGACATGAACCCCCACGACGTCGCCCTAACCCTCGACACGGAGTATGACATAGCTGTGAGATCGGGCCACCACTGCGCCCTGCCTCTGATAAAGGAGCTGTTTAGACTCAACGAAGGGAACGTCAGGGCCTCCACGTACATCTACAACACCTTAGAGGAGATAGACGCCCTGACGTCGGCGGTTGAGGAGATATCCAGGTACTAAACCCTACCCAGATTCTATAAACCACTTAAACCGTCGACCGAGATAATACCGTGAGATGTCCGGGGTCATAGTAGACACAGGCCACGTGTGGAAGGTCCTGATGGACGTCGGAGCCAAGAAAAAAGTGGAGCTACCCTTGTTCCAAGTTACCAGGGACATCTACTTGGATGCCGGCTTCGCCGACGAGATAAAGGCGCTCATGCTTGAGAACGAACACTATCTCCCGGGAAACAATGTGGCAACCATAGAGAGCCCCGATAAACGGAGGATACTGGGCAAAGCGCTTTTCGTCGTCGTCTGCTTCCTCAAGGAGTACACGGAGAACATGACAGGATCCCTCAACCACTTCCTCTTCGGCGAGATGAGGGACCACAGATACAGGCTCATCGCAGCGGCTGACAAGGGGCTCACAAACGAGCGTTTCAAGTTCTTCATGAGGGTCATCACCCGTAAACCCGAGCTCGTCCAGAACCTGGTTCTCACGCACCAAACCTAGTCAGGCTACCGGCTCGTCCTCCCGCTTCACCATCCTCACAATGTCGGATGGCGTAAGGCTGATCCTGAAGTTGCTCACCCGCACAAGCTTGATTGCGCGCCCCGTATCCCTGTCTACCTGGCCCACTATCCGTACCAGTCCGGCCCTCTCCAGCTCCCTCACCCTATGCTGGACCGTGGTATAGGGAATGTTGGTTTCGGCCGATATCTGGGTAATGTACTTGGCGCCCCTATGTATGTGAGCCAGTATCCTCCAAGTATGCTTCTTAGCGAGGATCCTCAGCTTATCCTGAATATCCTTCTGAGCCATCAGTGACATTCACATACACCTGAACGTTAATCTGTTCCAAGCCTGTTTATTAAAACACCTGTGACGACGCCGTCAGCGCCACTACATCAGTTCTCGGGAGGGCCGCCGCCCTTCACACCGAAAGGGTCCAGGGTCTGCCTTTGGATAGCCTTGAAGAGGCCCAGCATTCCGTTCCTAGGGCCCTCCAGCCTAATCTCGCCTTTGCTGCACGAGAACCTCAACGTGCCCCTCCTGCCGATGCCACCAGCTTCGGTGAACTGGAGGCCTGTTATCTGGGCCCAGTTCTCAGTGATGATCTCCTCCCTCTTGAAGAGAATACCCTTCTCCTTGAACAGGAGTAGCCGGAGGTTGGTAATGTACACCTTGTACTTCTCCTCGTTGTAGGATACTTGAAAGTCGCTCCAGAAAAGCACCTTCTCCCCCGTGAGGAGGTAGTCAGCTATGGGCATGGTTTGATGAACATCGGGTAATCAAATAAAACTACCGCCGCCACAAGTGGAACCATGTTTCTGATTCTTTATAACGTAAATCCTCGTCTGGAGACCGTGGAGCGTTGGAAGTTCGTCACGGTGCTACTCACGCTGTACATGTTACTCCAGACGCTTGATGTCACGACGACCCTCTACGGTATATCGTACCTGGGGCTAGTTGAGGATAACCCTGACGCCGCGGAGCTCATGGACTTGAAGGGCCTTAAGGGCGGAATGTTTGACATGGCCATGGAGAACCTGTCCATGGTGCTTCTACTTGTGATCATGTCTAACTGGAGGATAGGCCCCATAATAGCCGTGACCATTCTGGGGGCCTACAGCGCCCAGTTCATACCCACTGTGCTGAACAACGCCATGTGGATAGCGTTCGGGAGGGGCTTATACTTCGAGCAAATGATGCCCCTGTACGGCGTCTCGTACCTGCTGGGCGGGGCAGGGACCCTGCTCTACCTGAACCGCGTGGGGGATCTGGAGGATCTGACGGATTACCTCCGAAGGTGGCTGGGGGAGAGCCCCTTGACTAGGGGCATGTTCGACGTTGACTAGCTGATGCGTTTCCCAGCTTCCGCCAGCATGGGGAGCTTGTGGCCTTTGTTTGCCTGAGTGACTGTGACGAGGTCGTAGGTCTTGAAGCCTAGACGTTTGAGGTACTCCTCCAGCAGGTAGAGAGCCCTGGCGGCGCCGTTGCCGCTTCCCCCGGCGGCGGCGACGCACACAGACGCCTTGTCTTTGTAACTGGTGAAGCCGTGGTGGGTCTCGCATCGTCTGAGCCTGTCGAGGAACGTTTTACCGGACTCGCTTATGTCCCACCAGTAGACGGGTGTCGCGAATAGCAGGAGGTCTGAGTCGTCTATCTTCTCTCGTATAGCCTGGAACCCGTCTTCCATGATGCATGTGCCTTCCCGTCTGCACTGCCCCCAGCCGCCGTCGCATGCCTTGCACTTCTTTATGACGTGGCTGTTAAGATGGACGAGCTCAGTCTCGTGACCCGCCGACGCTGCCCCCTCCAGGAACCTGGTGGCCGTGGTGGCGGTCAGTCCGTCACTGTTGGGGCTTGACTGTATGGCTAGAACCTTCAAGTGGATCACGGAGAACTATGGGGCCGCGGTGTAAAAGGGTATAGCCTCTAGCTGAAGAACCGATCCAGAGTCGTTTTCCGGCCCGTCTTGGCGTAGCCATTATTCATCTTGTCGATGGCGTTCATGACGCGGCTCTGGCTAAAATTGTGCTCGCCGCAGAGGAACCCGATTATGGCGGCGGTGTCAGGCTTCCTCCACTCCAGCGTGTAGTAGTCGGTGGTTCGAGGGTCTCTGAATAGTTCTCTTATCTCCTCGATTGGGTGGGGGAACTCGGGGTTTTTTATGTGGGGCAATGCGTCTTCGAGGGTCCCGTGTTTTTTGATGAGCTTCAGCGCGGTCTTGGGGCCCACGCCCTTGATGCCGTCCGGGTTATAGTCTGTTCCCACGAGTATGCCCACGTCTATGAGCTGGTCCCTAGACAGCTCCAGGCTGCGGGTTACTTTGTCCAGCTCCAAGAGTTCGGGCTCTATCTTTATGTAGACGTTCTTCCGGGGCAACTTGCGGCGGCCCGTAACGGAGAGGTTCCTTATGAGGCGCGGGGTGCCGTATAGTAGGGAGTCGAAGTCTTGGCTGGCGGCTCCCCATGCGTCGCCTTTCGCGGCCATGTAGGCGGTTTGGGCTTCTCCCTCACCGGGCGCTTGTACCCACGGTACGCCCATATGGGTTAGCAGGGTCTTTGCGTCTTCCACAATGTCCGTGGTGGCGAGTACGGCTTGCTGGCCATAGCGGCGGGCTTTTTCGGCGTCGCCTTCCTCGACCGCCTTCTCGTATTTCTGGGTCGCCTGTCTCCGGGTCTCGCGTCGTTGCTTTATCACCGTGGATTTAAATCTATGGGGTTGGCCGTCGAAGACGTAGACTATCTTGACGCCGGCCTCCATGAGGTTGCTGTTACGGTAGAGCAGGCCGCTGAGATGGCTGGTGATCCTCCCGTGGCGGTCCTTGAGAGGCTCTCCGCCTCGGCCCCTGATTATGGAAAGGAATTGGTAGAGTATGTTGTTGCCGTCGAAGGCGACGGTGCGCCCTGAGAGTTCGTCTATAGCGATGTTCCGGGGCTCCACGAGGTCTCCCAGCTTGACGCCCAAGACGATCTACTCCTACGCAAGCTCGATACGTTTCTTGCCTCTCGGGAGGGGGTACACCTTGACGAGGCCCTGTATCTCCATCTTCATGAGTATTTGTTCTAGGTCGTTCTCGCTTAGATCGCTGAACCTTTTCTTGGTGTTCTTGTGTAGCTGCTCGAACTTGAGGGCCCCGTTCCGTTTCAGGGTGTCCACGATGACCGAAGGTAATAGTTTCCACTGTATCTTTATTCACCTACGCTATGTCTATGGGCGGCTTGCCAGACTCCTGGAACCGTGCCTGGGTGTCCCTGTACCATTTCTCCATCTGGGGTGTTATGCTGGGCCCTATGTCCGACATGGCTGTCTCGAAGTCAGCGAAGCCCACGCTGGATATCTCCGTGTCTCGTCGCAGGGCGTAGAGCCCGGCTTCCCGCACCACGGAGTCTATGTCTGCTCCGGAGTAGCCGTCCATCCTTCGAGCCAGCGCATCCAAGCTCACGTTCTCTTCCAGGGGCATGTCCTTGGTCTTTATCTCCAGTATGCGGAGCCTCGCCTCCAAGTCGGGCGGCGGTACGTAGACCCTCCTGTCAAACCTCCCTGGCCTCAGGACGGCCGGGTCGATGATGTCGGGCCTGTTGGTGGCGGCCAGGACGACGACGTTCTGTAGGCTTATGAGGCCGTCAATTTCGGTGAGGAGCTGGCTTATGACGCGTTCCGTGACTCTGCTATCGGCGGCGCTGCCCCTCGCTGGGACCAAGGCATCGAACTCGTCGAAGAAGATTATGCTTGGCGCAGCCATGCGGGCCTTTCTGAATATCTCCCTTATGGCCTTCTCGGATTCACCCACCCACTTACTGAATATCTCGGGCCCCCTCACGCTGATGAAGTTTGCCTCGCTCTCCGTGGCAACGGCTCTGGCGAGCAGTGTTTTACCGCATCCGGGCGGACCGTGGAGTAGTATGCCCTTTGGCGCGTTTATACCTAGGCGCGTGAACCTCTCGGGGTTCTTTAACGGCCACTCCACCGCCTCCTTGAGATTCTGCTTCACTCCCTCTAAGCCGCCCACCTCGTCCCATGGGATGTTGGGCGACTCTATGTAGACCTCACGCATGGCAGTGGGTGTTATCTCCCTAAACGCGTCGAGGACGTCCGCGTTGTTCACCACCATCTGGTCCAGGACCTCGTGTGGTATACGCTTCTCTTCCAAGTCGATCTGGGGGAGATACCGGCGAAGGGCCTTCATGGCGGCCTCCCTGCTTAGCGCCTCAAGGTCAGCTCCCGTGTAGCCGTGGGTTATCTCCGAGACTCGCTGCAGGTTAACATCCTCGGCGAGGGGCATGCCTCTTGTGTGTATCTGGAGTATCTCTGTTCTTCCGACCCTGTCGGGTATGCCTATCTCTATTTCTCTGTCGAAGCGACCGGGGCGCCTCAGCGCCTCGTCTATGGCGTCAGGCCTATTTGTTGCGCCTATGACTATGATGTGGCCCCTGCCTTTTAGGCCATCCATGGAAGCCAGCAACTGGGCTACCACACGGCGCTCCACTTCCCCTGTCACCTCGCTGCGTTTGGGTGCGATGGCGTCAAGCTCGTCTATGAAGAGTATGCTGGGCGCGTTCTTTTCGGCGTCCTCGAACATTTTGCGCATCCGTGCCTCGGACTCGCCGTAGAATTTGCTCATTATCTCAGGGCCGTTGATGGCGTAGAAGTTGGCCTCAGACTCGTTGGCAACAGCCCTGGCGAGCAGTGTCTTGCCACATCCGGGCGGACCGTGTAGCAGTACGCCCTTCGGGGGGTCGATGCCTAGGCGCTGGAATATCTCTGGGTGCCTTAGGGGTAGCTCAACCATTTCTCTTATGCGCCTTATCTCCTCGTCGAGGCCGCCTATGTCCTCGTATGTGGTCCTACTGGGCATCTCCAGCTCAGGCACGGGCTCGCTCATTATGCTTATCTCGGTTGTGGGCGCGATCTTGACTATGCCCGCAGGGCGGGTGCTCACCACCATGAAAGGCACGCTGTGGCCAAGCATCATTATGAGGAGGGTGTCGCCGCGAGTCGCGGGTCTGTCGATGAGCCTGTCCTTCACAAACCTGATGAAGTCGTTGTCTACGCTGATCCTTATGTCAACTGGGGCCAGCTTCACTGATGTGGCGTACTCGGCGTCCGCCTTCTTTACCGTCACGAACTCGTTTATGGAGACGCTGCAGTTCTTACGGATGAAGCCGTCGATCCTTATCATTCCGAGACCCTGGTCCTCGGGGTAAGCCGGCCATGCCTTGGCGGCGGTCGGCTTCTTACCCTCGATCTCCACGATGTCGCCGACGGTTACCCCCAGCGTCTTCATGGTCTCCGAGTCCATCCTAGCTATGCTTCTGCCCACGTCTCGTTGCTGCTTCGCCTCTGATACCTTTAACTGGACGCTGGTCAACTATGCTTTCACCTATAGAGATTCTCAATTCCATGAACACGGTGCCCGTTATAAATATTAGTCATGGCTCGACGCCGATAGACAGGTACATAGTGTCCTATATTACGCCTGTGGACTCAGCTAGCTCTCTGGCGCTCTCCCGGTCTAACCTAATCTTGTTGAGTAGCGTGTACCTCTCAGGTCGGATGGTGTGAGCGATAGTGAGAGCCTTTACGACGGTGTCCCGCTCGATGCCTAGTTCATTGGCTGTAGTCGGTGCGCCTATGGTGCTGAGGCTGTCCCGGTACGCGGTCCAGTCGAGGCCATGGAGTTTCGCCATCATTATCACCCCAACCCCACACTGTTCACCGTGAAGTGCTGGCTTTTCGGCTATCATATCCAGTGCATGGCTAAAAAGGTGCGCCGAACCGCTTGTAGGCCTGCTGCTACCCGCAATGCTCATGGCGACTCCACAGCTTACCAGTGCTTCTAGGAGGGTCCTGATGCCATCTTGAGTCCGTTTACTTATGATGTCGGCACTCTTCATTACGTGCTGCGAGCTCATGAGGCTGAGACTGGCCGCGTAACCGCCGTAGTAGTCGCCGTTCTCCTCGTGGGCGAGCCTCCAATCCCTGACTTCGGAAGCTTTGGATATTATGTCGCCGCACCCCGAAGCGGTGAACCGGTAAGGAGACTCCGCGATTATCTTGCTATCTATCACCACAGCCATAGGCGACGCCGCCTTGACAGTGTATGGCATACCCATACCCTTCACAGACGCCAAGCTGCTTGCTATTCCGTCGTGGCTCGCCACCGTGGGTACGCTGATGAATAATCTTTCTATCTTATACGCTGAGAGCTTAGCAACGTCGATGTTTCTGCCGCCACCCACTCCTATCACTGCGTCAACGTCTTTCTCCATAGCCTTGTGGTTAACGGCATCCACTGTGTCTAGCGTGGCGTCCTTCACAAATATGCACTCAACGTCAACGCCTTCCGATCTTAGTATCTCTTCTGCTCTCCCGCCTGCCACGTTGTATGTGGTTTCCCCTGTCACGATCAGGGCTTTACCTATGTCTAGTTCACTGCATACGGCGTAGAGCTGGTCCAACACCGACTCACCCACAAGCACTATCCTAGGTAGGTCGATCCTGTGTATCGAGTTGTGTCTCTCAATAGTGTTCAATTTCCTGAAACCTTTCTATCATCCGAGTCGTACTCAGCTTTAATATACATATGTTTTTGCCATAATTCGAAACACTTTATAAAGAGGCACATTTTTAAAGTACTTGGTCTTCCTTTCTAGGATACCTCTCTCTTAACTACTTGTTTAGGAGAAATCTAAATGCAAAAAGAGACAGAAATACTTAAGGGAACAACGACGGTGGGAGTCGTCTGCAAAGACGGAGTCATCCTCGGGACAGACACCAGGGCCACCATGGGCAACTATGTGGCCAGCAAGCGCGCTAAGAAGGTTTACAAGATCACAGAAAACCTAGCCATGACCATAGCAGGCGGTGTCGCCGTCGCGCAGAGAGTCGTAGAGATACTCAGAATTAACTCTAGGCTCTACGAGCTTGAGAAGAACAGGACCATACCTGTGAAGTCCGCTGCACGGCTAGTTTCTAACCTGCTGTTCAGCAACCGTGAAGTGGGTAACCCCCTCCCAATGCAAGCCCTTATTGGCGGATTCGACGACTCCGGCCCCCACGTCTTCAACTTGGACCCCTACGGAAGCCTGACCGAGGAGAAGATGGTCTCCACTGGCTCAGGGTCGCCCTTCGCGTACGGCGTTCTTGAGAGCCAGTACAAAGAAGACTCGACAGTGGATGAGATGTTACCCATCGTGGTTAAGGCCGTGGACTCGGCCATGAAGCGGGACGTCGCCAGCGGCGACAGCTTCGACGTAGCCGTCATCAATGACTCTGGGTTCAGAGAGCTGTCCCCTGAGGAAAAGGCAGCCATACTCAACAACTGAGATATAAAAAATGAGGGAAAACACGCAGGGCTTGACCTACTCTGAGATAAGGCAGGCGATACTCGACAAGATACCCCCAGAGGTGGGTATTACCCGCATAGAGTTCGAGGGGCCGAGGCTCGCCATATACTGCCAGAAGCCCGAGATACTGCAGGAAAGAGGCCACATAGTCGGCGAGATAGCGGGCACCATAAAGAAAAGGATAGTGATACGAAGCGACCCCTCCGTCAGGATGCCTGAACCCCAGTCGGAGGTTATAATCAAGGACATACTGGAGGAGGCCGGGTTAGTCCAGGCTTATTTCGACCCCGCGCTGGGGGAGGTCGTCCTGGAGGTCGAGAAGCCTGGCGTTGCCATTGGGAAGAGCGGATCGAACGTCCTTGAGATCATCCAGAAGACGCATTGGAGCCCCAACTTTGTGCGCTCCCCGCCCATCCCGTCCATGACCATCAAGCAGATCAGGGGCTTCCTCTATAGCAAGAGCAAGGAACGGGAGCGGGTCCTCAGGGAGACCGGTGAGTCCATCTTCAGGCCAATATACCAGCAGTCGGGCGACGTCAGGGTGACGTTCCTCGGTGGTAGCAGGCAGGTAGGCAGGTCGGCAATCCTTGTCAAGACCCGGGAGAGCCAGATACTCCTCGACTGCGGCATCAACCCCGGGAGCAGGAGCCCCATCCAGAGCTACCCCCGGCTGGATGTCGAGGAGTTTGACATCACGAGCTTGGACGCC
>Ga0180438_10007924_pt1 | contig 13675 bp, 14 predicted proteins | sample SS_ome_12_FD_132455 | JGI IMG/M metagenome (GOLD analysis project Ga0180438, IMG submission 132455) | Hypersaline lake sediment archaeal communities from the Salton Sea, California, USA - SS_3_D_2 metaG | ecosystem: Environmental > Aquatic > Non-marine Saline and Alkaline > Hypersaline >... | reverse complement strand
GAATTTGAAGATTTATACAGAGTGGTGGTAGGCAAAAATGAGAACAAAGCAGAAGAAGAAGCATTTATGGAATTCATATATTTTTATTTATACAATCCCTATTCAGCACAAACATTTGAACGAGCCAAAAGACGATTGAGTCTAGAATTGCATCCAGATAAGAATAAGGGGTGTGGGAAGTTTGCGGAAAGGGCATTCAAATATTGGACAACGTTTCAGGATGAGTTAAATCTACCCCCGGAAGATAGGAATTTTGAGAAGACGAAAAGGAAGTTTGATAGATTAATGCAGGATCCAGATTATTTGGCACAATTTGCGGAAGGACCAGAAGAAGAACAAGATGAAGAATCAGACGAAGGATTAGAAGGGGGGAGTTTTATGGAACCGGAATTTTTGAAGAAGAGGCCATTGAAGATGAATAAGTTTTTGGAAACATATGGAGAAGAGAAGATAGCGGGAGTACAGGCATGCAGAAGACCTATATCGAAAGTATATCAAAATTTATTGAATCTGGTGACGAGAGGGGATTTGAAGAAGAAGATGATGGAAATGAAATATGATGATTTGTATCACTTGTATTTAGTGGTATATTTAGAGAACGGAGACTCGCATATGCTGGAACTGAATGAGAGAGTGAATATAGCAGAGAATTTTGAGATGGATGAAGATGTATGCACACAGATAGATGACATATCGGACAAGGAAATAACATTAAGAGAATTTGTGGAGAGAGGAGAACAGTCAAATCCTAATTTATACCATTACAATGTAGTAAGTAATAACTGTCAAGTATTTGTGAGATCATTGCTGAATGCGAATGGAATAAATAGATTCAACACATTCGTAATGCAGAACGTGAAGAAGTTAATACCGAGTTATCTGAAATCATTACTGATGATGGTAACGAATTTGGGAGCAGCTGCAAATTATATCAAATCGGGGGGAGGATATTGAATAAATAAAAAATGAAAGATAATAATATAAAAATGGATTCCAGACAAGAAATAAACGAGATTCCACAATATAAATCGATAGGAAAAAAGGAAAAGACATATGTGAGAATGATAGATGATCCGGGATATTACAGGGAAATACCACAGTACAAGACAGTAAAGAGGATGTTAGAGAATGTTAGGAACGAACCAATATATGAGAAGTATGTGACATTTAGAAAACAGTACAACAAGAAATACAAAGGAAAGAAAGTATCGTTGCCAAATATGATGTGGATGAATAGGAACTACAAGAAATTGACACAAATGGTTTATGATAAATACGTGAATACGACAGAATATAGTGATAATTCGAAATCATCATACTTGAACTCACTGGCAAAACTGTTGTTGTTCGTGAACAAATCAAAATTCAGAGAATATGTAAGGAAGATAATCAATGATTCAAAGAAGTACAAGAAAAGAACAGAGACGGTGATAAAAGAGAAGCCAAATGAGAATTACAGTGATCTGCAGAATCTGACAAAGGAGTACATACAGAAATACAGAAATGAAAAGAGTAGACAGAATATGGCAGACATGTTGATATTGCTGATGAATGTATACATACCACCGATGAGAAATGATATATCAAATATGTTGATAGCGTATGATAAGATACCGGAGAATACAAAGGACAATTACATATTGATAAAGGGAGAGAAGATGTATATGATAATGAATCATGACAAAGTGTCAGACTCAAAACACCATTCAGACTGTAAATTTAAAATAGACATGGATGATGAGATAACATACGGAAAACATAAAGTGACAAGATCAAAGGTGGTGAAGAAATATATACTCGATACACTGAAAGAATATCCACGTGACATTTTATTGACAAACAAGAGGGGAGATTATCCAATGGGTCGATATTATTACTACGCAAGGATAAAGAGTATATTGAAACTGGACAAGGGGGGGCAAGGAATATTCAGAAGGAGCTATATAAATCATTGGTATCCATTGGTATCCAAAAAGGCACAGAGACAGATAGCATATCGAATGAGACATTCGGTAAATGTAGCAATGAACGAGTATTTGACATTAAATAAATTAACGAAAGAGCCAGATAAACCAAGTTACGAAAACATGGATGATGAAATGAAATTGGAGAAAAAGACAACTGTAAAAAAGGTGGCAGTGACACCAAAAAAGAAAGTAATCAAGACAGCAAAACGATTGGCAAAAATAGAGGAAGAGCCGGTAAAAAAGGTAGTGAGGAAATTCAAACCAAGAAATCCGAGTTTTAGTTCTCTCATGTCACAATTTTAAATAAAAAAAATAAAAAATTGCGGGACATATATATAACATCAAAATGAGTCTCAATAAATTCACAGACACGACGATCAAACCATATCTGAAGGTGGGAGCGAGTGAAATAGCGGCGAATCAAATAATAGTGACAGATTTACTGGCAGCGGATGTGGTTCATGCGACAGAAATAGAAGTGCAAGGAAATCCGGTGGCAACACAGACGAAGTTTTCGTTGGTAGGAAGAATCAATGGGGCTCAAGAAAAAGAGCTGGCGTATCCGGTAGCAGATGCATGGGTCAGATATGGACAGGGGGTGATAATAACAGAAGAGGAGGGAGTGCCATTTAGGTCGGATGGATTGAATCAAGGACTGAGGCCAGAAGCGGGATGGTATAAAATACAAGCAAAAGTAGTGATGAAACCTCATGTGGCAGGACCAAAACAATATGGAGTAAGATTGTCAGACCAAAATGGATTTGAATTGCCGGGGTCTGAAACAAGTCAACAAGTTTTGAGCGGAACAGGGTACATGACTTACACAACATCGTCAATATTGCAAACAGATGGAGTGATAGAAACATATTTGTCGATAAAAGCAGCAGATCCGGGAAACATAGATATCAAAGGATGGACATTGGAGGCCGTTCAACTTAAACCGGCGCCAGTAATTTAAATAGAATAAGAACGATAAACCAGAAAGGATCATAGTACTGAAGATGAGTAGTATGATTACGGGAATTCAATAAAATTAGAGAGGTTGGAAAAGATTGGAAGTGTTATAGAGTTTGCAGGTAATTTTATTATCGGGGGTGACATTAAGCCACTGAGCAGTTATCGAAAAGGTGTTTACAATATTGGTGTTGATGGCGAAGGATCCAGAAGAACCGGAACCTTTTGAATCCAGATTATTATCCTTGGTGTATGTGAAAACACTATTAGAGTACATAGTACCAGTCAGTCCTTGAGTTTTGCACACCATCAAAGTATTAAGCTGCCATGGTTTGTTATCAGCAGTGTCCAAATCAACTTGGAAGGAGTTGACGGTGGTCCCATTAATTTTGAGGCGAAACAAGATGGTTTGATTATTGCCACCAGAAGAGAAGTCGCCAGCCATAAAAGAACGACTAGTACTACCCTCTTTAATGACATTGGCTCCCGTGGTGAGAGAACCAAATCCGGTGGGAATGAAATCAGTTTCAACACCGGTGTTATTCAGAAAAACATCCCCGGTTGAGGTGTAACCACCGGTGAGAACAGGTCGATTTGCCATACCAGCATATAAACCTCCATAAATTTTAACATTTTGAGAACTTGGAACAACAGTCCCTTCAGGGAACAGAGTCCCAGTAGCAGTGACATTGTTAAAAGTGACATCATCGGTGGTATTCAAATCTTGATTAAAATTCTGAACAGGAGACCCATTGACCAGAACATTGGAAGCTTGTATATCAATAGTATCGGCAGTGGATAATGAAATGGCACGAGAAAGTCCGTTGGCTATTTCAGTGGTCTCGATAGTATTAAACTGGACATCGTCGGTGGTATTCAAATCCTGATCGAACTCCTGAATGGGAGAACCATTAACCAAAACGTTTGTAGCTTGCAAATCAATAGTATCCGGGGAAGACAAGTCAACAATTCGAGACAAACCGTTATTCAGTTCATTGGACTTCACTTCGGAGAATTCAACACTGTCAGTGGTATTGAGATTCTGGTCAAAAGGATTCCCACCGCCTCCGCCACCCAATTCAGTTTCAAGACCGGTTGAGTCAAGAGAATACATTTTGGAATCATTTTTAGAATATAGCAAAGTGGAACCAGGAGAAGGATTGGAAGGGGTAAGAGATTGGTTGGTAAATTCAAGATCACTGGAAATATTGAGATCATCCGTGATGGCAACAAGAGATCCAGTGGTAACTGAATTACATGAAACAGCGTCACAACCAATTTTCATCCATGGTTTTATGTTAGTGTCAGTAAATTTGTTGAGAGACATTATTATATATATATGTTCAAGAAAAATATATATGTATCAAAAGAAATCTAAAAGGTTTTGGAGATGACAATCATTTCATTGGCGATGGAAGTATTGGCAAGAGCAGAACCCCATTGATAAACAATGTCAATGTCGACAGGTTGATTATCGACGAAAGAACTTAATTCCCCAGAAACGAATTCGACAAAATCACCAGGGGGATTCTGATCATTGGGGGTGGTATTATATTTGAAGGATCCGTGCGAGTGCACTCTCCCATCGATGAAGGTAAAATCAATGACGTGGGAATAAGGGAGTGAAACACCGTCAGTGTCAAAAAGAACAGCGAAATCAGTGTCATAGATGGTCACAAATCCGACATTAACCGTTATTCTGAGTGTTTTATCTAGAAGTGTGACAGGGATATTGATTTGTCCACCAAGATTGATGCGATAGGCAGAACCCGAAACATAATCGGAGGGATTTAAAGTGAGTCGGCCGGGAGAACCGGTAGGATCAATGATAGAAACAGCGAGGGCATCAGCGTTGACAACGGGACTGGGCAAGATTTGAGAATAAACCCCACCAGCAGGAGTGAAGCCGTTGACAGAATTGAAAGTGACATCACTTGTTTGGTTCACCTGTTGATCCTGACTGACAAACAGCTGTTCTAACGAATCGGAAGTTTTGGCTTTGAAACTATTGTCGTCATCGTCCAGATAAATGGTTCCGCGCCCGGTGCCACCAACAGGCAGAGCATTTTTACGGGTGAGGACGAAAGTACCTGAACATCCCAATTCGATGGGGAAGTCAACTTGAGCTTTTGTGCTGCTGATGGTCATCACTTCGGCATTGGTAGGAGCTTGGGAGAAAACTCCAGAAGTAGCAACGGATTCAAAAGCGACATCGTCAAATGTATTGAGATCTTGGTCAAAAGAACCGCCGCCAGTGATTGGAACACCATTAACGGTTAGATCACTGCATGCTATTTCGGAAGCACCTATTTTAATATAGTCTTTGATATCAGTGTTGGTAAACTTATTGAGAGACATGCTTTATATACATAGTAAATAAAAAAAATTCACAAGTCAAGTTTTCTGAGGACATATTTTAACACCAATAATTTGGAAGATAGATTTTTATCTTTTTTATTGTGCAAAGATCCCCCTCTCAACTTACCATCATAATTACGATCAATTTGTTTTTCAAGCTCCTTGATATGATTGAGGGAGAAACCAGCGGAGACAAAATAATTGTCCAACCATTCATTGAATTTTTCGGATTCATTTTTGACAGAATCATAATCATGACCTTTGGAACCTTCATGAGAATCTTTAGACAAACGATAAACCTCTTTTATTTCTTTGTCAATATCTTGTATACCATCACTTTTCAGAAAGTCGTCAACATCTTTTTTGGCATATAAATCGGGATCAGTGTGCATAAGTCGTTGAGTTAATCTTAATTCATGAGGAGACAAACCAATAGATTCATAGGAAAACTTTTCGAGTGGAGGGGAAGCAGAAGAACCAGATAAAGACGATTTGAGGGCATCATAAAGACTTAATAATTCGTACTGAAGATCACGATGATCAATTTCAAAAACACGAAGAAGATCAATAATATCTTTCTTTTTTTTATCAAGTTCTTTAATTCGAGCATCGACATCTTTCACAGGATAAACACCCTTGTTGATATTCAGAAGAGCATTGAGTTCTCGAGAAACATGGACGAGCATATCGTCGAGAACGGAAACAGCTTCACTGACAGAATCGAATATACTAACAACATTGGCTTCACAAGCTTCAATAGCAGAATCTATTTCCTTTTTGGTCAATTTACCATTTAATATGTCGCCGGCAACTGTTTGGATCATTTTGATGCCCTTGTCAATGTCATTCCTGATACGAATGCTAGTTTGTTGAAAGGTATTGAAATCATCTCTGGAGAAAGACTTTGCATTGGAAGACCGGGTAAATCTTTTGGAAGGTTGGGAGACAGGGACAACAGGAGTTTTGCTGGGAATGGTAACAACCTTTTTGCGGAGAATAGGGACAGGAATTGAAGTGGGAACAGGTGGAGGTTTGGAGATGGGAATGGTGGATAATTTAAGAGGAATAGCGGGTTTGCGTGATTTGACAAGTTTTTTAGATTTAGCAACAATACCTTTTAGTTCTTTTTCAGCTTTTTTCCATTTGGTGTAATACGCTTTCTTCTTAATTTTTTGTTTCGTAGTTTTGTTGCCAGCTTGAATATATAATTTTTTGAATTTAGAGACCTTCTTCCTGACAGAAACGATCAACTCAAGGAGTTTTTTCTTTTTCAACTTGAGACACTCTTCAGAAGATCCTTTTCGTTGACTTTTCTTAGGTTTTCCTTTGCCACAATATATTTTTTTGGAAGGCATGAGAATATATATATATGCTGTAAAATTAATTAATAAAAATATGGGCAGTATATATATAATGAGGAACATGAAATTGACATCGAGGGAGACCAATGATTATATATATTATAATGTCAAAGTGTCAAATCCAGAAGACTCGAATACAATAAGATTATGTAAGTTTGATGAAACAAGAGTGAGAGACATATTGAAAACACCATGGGATTATGATATGGCAGTAGCAAGGTTTGATATACCGTCGTCAACATTGCCGATATGGGTATGGCCAGGAGATGATCAGTACGAAGTGAGTCTTGAATGGCAGGGAACAACAGTAACAAGTTTTGTGACGTATGCAGGAGACGGAAATGCAGAAGCACCATATGGTTTATCAATTAATACGTATCAAGGATTGAGTGATGTGATAACGGAGGCGATACAAGATTGTTCAGATCAGTTGGCAGCAATATATCCAGGACCAGGATTAGATTGGTTGAATTATGCAGGACCCCCACCAAAGATGGCTTACAATCCAGAAACGAATATATTCGAGTTCAGAGTGCCATATGATACACCAGATGGAGGAGAAGGGAACTGGACAACAAATCAAACAGGAGTACCAGATCCAAATGATATCAGTTTAAATTTTTCGAGATCGTTGGCAAGAGTGATGAGGTCATTTCAGACAAGAATAACAAATGACCCATCGACGTATTATCAATTATTGATAAAAGATAACGGAAATAATGTGGTGCAGGATCAGATAACACCGCCACCACCAAGAGAATTTGTGATGTATCAACAATACGTGGCATTGTACGACATAAATGATTTTGATTCATTGATATTTAGAACGAATAGAATACCCGTCAACAGTGAATTGGATGGAGGACAAAGAGATGCCAATAGACACATTCTGACTGATTTCAAGATTAGAATACAGGAATACATAGAAGGAACAATTCAATACGAACCAAGGCTGTACAGATATTACCCATTGATGACAAATTCAAGACTACGAGAAATAGATCTACAAGTATTTTGGCAAGATAAAAAAGGAACAGAGAGGCCATTGTATTTAGATGCAGGGGAAACGGCAACAGTGAAAATACAGTTCCGAAGAAAGTCTCATATAAAAGGAAGTGAAGACCATTCGAGCAAAGATTTGTATTAGTAATCACCAGAATTTACGATATCCAGATTCTTTGTTAAATGGAAGAGGGTTTTTGCTGGAGGAAAGACGATATTCTTTATCAATCAAACAGTAATCACACAAGAACAGTCCATCAAGTTTCCCGAATGAAAAAACTTTGACAACAGAAGTCATGGTATTAACTTCGGCATTGCAGTAATCACAAGAAGGGAATTGTTTGTTTTTATAAATATAGGAACTCAGATAATTACCCATTTGAAAGTATTTTTTTTATAATATAGTTATATATAATAATGTCGCTAAACAAACTAACAGATGGATCGGTAAGGAAAACCTGGATGAACATAAATGCCAATTCGATATCGGCAGCACAATTAGCGGTGGATGATATCGAGCTCGACAACTTAATCATCGAATCGGACAACCTGCCTCAAATAAGGTTGAAAGGAGAAACAAACAACGGAATAGCAGTGCTGCATCTAGGAGACGCTGTGGCAGGAACTCTGAAATTCACGGACGAGAATGGAAATGATGTGGGACAGATTGTATCGGACAGCTTCAACAATGAATTTAAAATAGATCCGAAAGATAGTCAGACAGTAACAGTAGAGGGAGGAGTGGACCTTCTGAAAGTTCAAACACCGCCTCCGAATCCGGACATTGCTCACCTGACTCTTTATTCAGAAGACGGTGAAAGTGAATTATACACGAAAGATTCTGATGGAAATGTTCAAAGAGTTGTTACCGAAGATTCACAAACGATTTATCCTGCTGTAAGATATAGATCGACGAATCCAGATTTTAAAAATACGGCTACTGCAGGATGGTCAGAAGTGTTAGAAACACCCTTTGGCATTGGTTCATTAGTCCTTCCGGCGGGAGTATTGGAAAATGGTACATATGTGCAGTTGAAACTGGAGGGTGCATTTAGAACTGTGGGGGCTCCAGATGAATTCCAGTTTGCTTTTTTGGTAAATGGTATTCCAAAAGGTGTGATACCGGCTACAAACGTGCTTGCTCAAAGCAATGAAGGATATGGTTTCTCTTTGAATGTAAATGCAAGTTTATCTGAAAAAGTGGGTAATAACATAAAGGTGAATTTGTCAGGTGGATTGGTTCGGGAAGAAGGATTTGGTCTGGAAGCATTTGAGTTTTCTGGTACATTCCCTAATGACTTTTTTGTTGATTACACAGTGCCGAACGTTTTTTCGATAGGAGCATTGGAGTCGTCAGATGATAATGAAAATGGTATCATCACAATATTGTCAACAATGACTTTTTAATTACATCCAAGTCATCATAATGATTAATATATTATCAATATATAATATACTAATGACAGATCATATCAACGAGAAAACAGAGGCTGAAGAATATATTGAAAAAGAAACACATGAAGTCATTGATGAAGAGACGGATGAAGAAAAAGGAATGGAAAGGAAAGATAAAAAGGAATACATAGAATTGTTAAAATCAGTAGAAAACATGTTTACAGATATGAATCCGTTGTCTCTCAAACATTACATTGACGAGTTCATGGAAGATGAATTGAAAGAACTGTTGAAAGAATATCATGCAACGAAAGAACATTTCACAGATGAAGAGAGAGTTTATGTATACAAGATATTTGAGAGGTTGGGAATTTTAAGGAGGATCTAATATATAGTAATGGATAACATAATACGTCGAGCAGAAGACATATCATTGGATGAAATTGATTTAAAAAACATAGCAAGTCCCAATGAACTAAAGATTATAATGTATCAGGAATTACATCCAATAAAGGATATAAGAGAACTATTTCAAATGTCAAACAATATAATAGTATTGTACAGAACAACGGGAAATTATGGCCATTGGGTATCTTTATTGAATTATGACGACCATATAGAATATTTTGATAGTTATGGAAAGAAACCAGATTATGGATTGATGTTGTCAACAGAATCATTGAGACATATGAAGGACAATCCGATACCACATATATCACATTTATTGAAACATGCCAACGAGAAGTATGGAACGAAGATAATATATAACAAAGTACAATTGCAAAGGTTTCATGAACATGTAAATACTTGTGGAAGATGGGCATCAACAAGGATCAAATTGAGACATTTAAGTTTAAGAAAGTTCCAAGAATTGTTTACATCAAGATCGAACAAACATAATGCAGATTCAATAGTGACATATCTGACATATTTAACGGTAGATAAAGATATAAAAGAATTATTATGAAAAAAAAATTAGGGATCCCTATTATATAATAAATATGCAAACAACTTTAGTCAGAGATCCACGTATAAACATTGTTTCTCCTCAGGAGTCTTCCATGGTAGTATTACAGGGAGCTCAAAGGGTGACTCAGTATGTGATTGGAGCAGACAGTTCTTCACTTAATCAAACCAATTGGTCATTCCAGCCACCTTCCACTAAAATAATTGTGGACAGACACATCCAGCTGAGGTGTCGAGTAAGGATCACAGCAGTTGACGGAGTATTCGAAAGGGGTGTTGCAACCGCTTTGAGGCAAGCTCCTCTGGCTTCCATTACTGAATCGCTGACAGTGAACCTTAATGGTGGCTCGATCAATGATTCGGTGTCCAGGAGGATTCATGCTATGCTTCAATATGGTAACAACAGCGAGACAAGGCGTAAATGCTTTTCTAAAACGGCCGGAATGCCTGATCAGTACCAAGAATACGAGGACTGGCAGAATCCAGTGATTGGAGGTTCAAATCGCAATGTTTTCGCAGCATATGGTGAGAATGCCAATGAACCCACAAGAGGTTCGGTGGTGCCCATATCAGCAACAGCCACGGAATTGGTTTATGAGATCACGGAGCCATTGTTTGTGTCTCCCATGCTCACGGGTTTCGAAGGTCCTCAATCGGGTATGACAAATGTGAACCAAATCGATATTAACATCAAATGGGTGTCCAACATTTCCAGAATATTGTCCCACTACAACACCCAGGGAAATACTTTGACACAGGTCAATGTGGAGTTTGACCAAGTTCCTCAACTATTGGTGAACTACCTGACCCCTGACAACTCTTATCCTCTTCCCAATCTCCAGCTTCTCGAGTATTCCAAATACAACGATTACATCAAAGTGCAGGGAGTTGCTCAGCCAGGAGCACAGCAACAGGCTGTTTCGGATTCCATCAAACTGAACCAGATTCCCAAACACATTTTACTGTATCTTAAGAGGTCTGATGCGACGTCGACATTCTTGACGACTGACACTTTTGCACGAATCGACTCTGTCAATGTCTTGTGGAACAACGAATCGTCTCTCTTCTCGACATACTCTTCTCAAGGTCTTTATGATATTGCATCCAACAATGGTGTCAATGTTTCATATCCCCAGTGGAGTCAGCATACCGGTGGGGTTCTGATGATTAACTTTGGTGGTGATCTTGGTCTTATGGAAGGTCTGGCGGCCGGAACAATGGGTCAATTCACATTCCAAGCGACAGTCAATTACACAAACACTTCTGGACAGCCAGTTGAGTACTCTCTGTACATGTGTCCTCTGTTGATTGGTTCTGCGGAGATCTCTGAAAACGCTCTTGCTCTCAATCTTGGTAATATGTCGGTGCCAATGGTCCGGGATGCTGAAATGAACTCTTTGGTTCTCCATCACAAATCTGAACATGTTGCAGGTGGTTCTTTCTACAGTGGTTTCAAGCATTTCATCAATCGTCTCAGCAGAGGTGTTGAACGTGGTGCAGCTATCACTGAGAAATACGTGGCTCCCGCTCTCAGTATGTTTGAGCCGGAACTCGGCATTCCCCTTGGACTTGCAGCTGCTGGAACCAAACAGGTTGCCGGTGCTGTCCGAGGATTGACAGGTGGTGGCAGAGGTGGAGCTTATCCCAGACGTAGAATGCAACGAAGACGTTAAATATATAAATAGACATACTTATTTTGCAAACTATTTTATTGATAAAAACAATTATCATTAAAATAAAATTATGTAGTGGATATATATATAACAATGAGTACGAATATCACTTGCAATCCTTCAGGGGTATTAAAAGGCCGTCAATTATTGCAGCCGTCAACTCAATGGATTCAAAATAGATACAACAATGGAGGGCATTTGTCAACCAATCTTGATAGAACAAATTTTATGTCAGGAAATTATTTAGGAGGCAGAGTTAATTATGGAACCGCCAAAAATATGGACGTGAATGGTTTGAATCAGCCAGTGGGTGTGGTTCCTGAAGTAAATGGATTGACATACAAAAATAATACAACTGGTTTGAATTATGATTCAGTCAATCAGGGTGGAACACCGACAACCCACAAATTACATGATCTTGATGATCCAATCAATAGAGAAGTAACAAGTATGTACAACATGTCAGGCTTCAGGGATCCCCGACAAATCTATCCATACAATGAAATGCTGTACCAATTCGACAATCCTCCTGTTGGATCTGAAGCTTTCCGCAGAGAGAATGCCAGAGGTAAATTCCATACTCTTCTAAATTAGGTCATTACCGTTGAAAATAAATTGTGTATATAATAATATATATACATAATTATGGGAAAAGTCTATTGTGGAGTCAATAAATTAAAAAAAGGACAACGTCTGGGAACATCCAAAGAATGTGTCGAACAAAAACAAATCAGATTGTATGGTCTCAATAAAATTGATTTGAAAACATTGGGAGATGTCAAAGATCGTGATTACAAGCAATCCAAGGAAACTTTATTTAAATTGCTCATGAAGGCCAAAGGGAACAGAAATCGATTCAAGGGACGTTTTGATGCTCTTGTGAAAAAGGAAAAGCGTAAAAAACTTACTGATGAAGAAATGGACAAAAAAAAAGAATACAAGAAATTGCTTAATGTCGCTGAAAAATCAATTGATGTATTAACTCCCAAAATAAGAAAATTATTGAAAGGTGAAGACAGTGGTGCCGATATTAAGATCAAATCACCTGTCAAGAAAGAACCCAAGAAAAAATCTGTCAAGAAAACTCCAGTCAAGAAAATACCATCATTCGACAAAAAACTTATGATGGATCTTATGAAACTCCGAGGGGAATTAAATCGTCACAAACGTATTGTTGCTGATTTTGAATACGAAGTGAGTGTTGAGAAAGAAGTGTTGACAAAGGCTCAAAAAAAAGAAGAGGCCAAATCGAAAAAGAAAATAATTTCTATCCAAAAAGAGATCGATGAATTGACCGACAAAATAAAAAAAGGTGCCACCAAAAAAGCTTCTAAAAAACCTGCTGCTGAAAAAGTTGTTAAAGATGCGAAAGTCAAAAAAGTCAAAAAAGATGATGATAAACCTCCCCGAAAGAAAAATAGATGGATTGAATTTGTGAAAGAATACAAAACTAAATTCCCTGATATGAAATATAAGGACATTTTAAAGAAAGCTGCTGAGAGTAAAGAATGGGGAAAATATAAAAAAACACATTAATAATTTAGAAAATAGTATGATGAATATAATTAAGATGACTGACTACACAAAATCAAAAATATATAAATTAGTGTCTGATCAAACACCTGATGTTTTTTATGGTTCAACCGTTTCAGATTTGAGAATTTGTTTAAATCACCATCGCAGTAAATATGACAGATTCCTCAGAGGGGACAATGGATATTCACCCAGTTTTAAACTGGCCAAGCACGATGATTTCCATATTGAATTGGTTGAATCATATATTTGTTATTCCAGCAGAGAATTGAAAGAACGGCTCCAATATCATATCAACAAAAATAAGTGTGTGAATAAAAAAACGAATCAGTAAATAAAAGAACATTGTTCTCATTTATGTAATTAAAAAAAAAGGGCGTGACTCACCATACATCCGCATTTCGATCTCCCCTCTAATCATCCCTCGTGCCACCCTACAAAGCTATAGCCTATCATACAATCCGCT
>Ga0180438_10007920_pt1 | contig 13677 bp, 16 predicted proteins | sample SS_ome_12_FD_132455 | JGI IMG/M metagenome (GOLD analysis project Ga0180438, IMG submission 132455) | Hypersaline lake sediment archaeal communities from the Salton Sea, California, USA - SS_3_D_2 metaG | ecosystem: Environmental > Aquatic > Non-marine Saline and Alkaline > Hypersaline >... | reverse complement strand
TGAGAGCGATGGAGAGTTTGTCACACGGCTGCACGACGCGATGCGCCGCCTCGAAGAAGAGCTGAAAGTCTGATTGCGACCTTGGACAACGACAAGATCAGGTGACAGTATGAACTTTAAGTATGTACCAACAACGTGTCCGTATTGCGGGTCGGGATGCGGATTGTATTTGAAGGTCAGAAACGGTGAGCTGGTTGGCGTCGCCCCCAGCAGGACACATCCTGTTTCCCAGGGCAGGCTCTGCGTCAAAGGCGCCAACTGCTGGGCAGGCCCCATCAGCGGCGACAGGATAACCGAGCCCCTGATAAAAAAGAACGGCAAATTCGCCAAGGCGTCCTGGGATGAGGCGCTCGACCTCGTGGCCGGACGATTGACCGAATTGAAGGAAAAGTACGGCCCGGACAGCCTCGGCGTCTGGGGCTCGGCACGCTGCCCCAACGAAATGAATTACCTCGCCCAGAAATTCGCCCGCGTCGTGCTCGGAACCAACAACGTTGACCACTGCGCAAGGGCGTGTCACTCACCCTCCGTCGCGGGCCTCGTGCGCGCCTTCGGCTCCGGCGCAATGACCAATTCGATAGACGAAATGAAAGACGCCGCCTGCATCTTCGCCATCGGCTCCAACGCCACCGAGGCGCACCCGCTGGTCGGCTGGCGAATTCGCACGGCAAAGGACAAAGGCGCCAAAATCATAGTCGCCGACCCGCGCAAAATAGATATGGCCAAATACGCCGACATCTTCATTCAGCATTATCCCGGCACCGATATCGCCCTGCTCAATTGCATGATGAACGTCATTATCGGCCAGGGCCTGGCCGACGACGAATTCATCCGCAGCCGCACCGAGGGCTACGAGGAGCTGGCCAAAGTCGTCGCCAAATACACCCCCGAGTACACCGCCCCAATAGTCGGCGTCGATGCGCAGCTTCTCGCGGCCGCCGCCAAACTCTATGGCAAGAGCAGGCCCGCCGCAATTGCGTACACCATGGGAATTACCGAGCACACCGTCGGCACCGACAACGTGATGAGCGTCGCGAACCTGGCCATGCTCACTGGCAACGTCGGCGCCGAATCCGCCGGCGTCAATCCCCTCCGCGGCCAGTCCAACGTCCAGGGCGCCTGCGACGTGGCGGCCCTGCCCAATTACTATCCGGGCTATCAGAAGGTTGACGACCCGGCTATTCAGCAAAAATTCGAAAAGGCCTGGGGCGTCAAGCTCAGTGCCACACCCGGACTTACCACCACTGACATGGTCCTCCAGGCCGAGCGCGCGAACATGAAGGCCTTCTACATCATCGGCGAAAATCCCGTCATCAGCGAGCCCAACATCAACATCGTGCGAAGGGCGATGCACAATCTCGAATTCATCGCCATACAGGAAATCTATATGTCCGCTACCGCCGCGATGGCTGATGTCGTCCTGCCCGGCGCCAGCTTTGCCGAGAAGACCGGGACATTCACCAACACCGAGCGCCGCGTTCAGCTCGTCAATAAAGCCATCGAGCCCATAGGCAACAGCCGGCCCGACTGGCGGATAATCTGCGATCTCGCCGCCAGAATGGGCCATCCCTTCGACTACAAAGATACCGCCGAGGTCATGGATGAAATAGCGTCACTCGCCCCCATTTACGGGGGCATAAGTCACGAAAGAATCCGGAAAATCGGCCTGCAATGGCCCTGTCCCGATAAGCAGCATCCGGGAACAAAGTATTTGCACAAGGGAAAGTTCACCCGCGGCCTGGGCAAATTCCACGGCATCGAGGACAAGCCCCCCGCCGAAGTGCCGGATGAGGAGTACCCATATATCCTGAGCACGGGCGTGATGCGCTTCTTCGTTAATACCGGCACGGTGGCCAGAAGGACGCATCTGCTGGACCGCGAATTTCCATCCATGTTCGTGGAGGTCAACAGCCGCGATGCGGAGAAAATCGGACTCAGGAACATGGATAAATGCAGAGTATACACGAGAAGGGGACAGTTGACAGTGCCTGCGATGGTTTCCGACAAAATCAAACAGGGCGTGCTGTGGATGCCGATGCACTATGCCGAGGAGCCCGCCAACGTCCTGACCAACGACGCCTTCTGTCCCATATCGAAGATAGGCGAGTACAAGGCCTGCGCGGCGAAGCTGGAAAAGGCAAGCTGAGTTTGTAAGGGAAAACAAATGCCTGTGGTTACAACCATACAAATTATGAACGCATCAATCAAAAATGACGACCTGCTCAAGCTCCTTCAGCGTCTGAGCAGTGAAGTAACCCTGATAGGGCCGGTTCGGGACGAGCGGTATGAGGATGTGAATTTTCTGCCGGTCTGCGACGCGGCACAAATTTGCTTTGATTATGAAAACACGACGACCTCGCCCAAGGAGTTTTTCTTCCCGCAGTCGGAATGTATGTTCACCTTCTCTGGCGCATCGCACGCGAGCATCGAGGCAGGTGACATCGCCGAAGATATAGTCCTTTTCGGTATAAGGTCGTGCGACGTCAAGGGCATCGAGGTGCTCGATAGATTCTACGAGCGGAATTTCGAGGATAATTACTATCTCGATAAAAGGCGAAGGTCTGTCCTTATATCACTGGCCTGTTCGCAGTTGAACGACCAGTGTTTTTGCACCTCGACGCACACTGGTCCGGTGCTCGAAGGTGGTTTCGATATTCAGCTTATCGGCGCCGGCGACGACTATGCCGTTCAGGTAGGCTCACAGAAAGGGCTGGAGTTCTTCGAGAAATACCGAGCCTTCTTCGGACCCGCGGTTGATGTTGACGTCCGTCGTATGCTCGAGCAGGCCGGGCAGACAGGACTCAAATTCGACCTCATGAAGGTGTACGAGAATCTCAGGGGCGACGCGGTCAACCAGGACTTGTGGGAGGACATCGCCGGCCGGTGCCAGAGCTGCGGGCTCTGTTTGTTCCTGTGCCCGACGTGCTCATGCTACTCGGTTGAAGACGGTGCAAGACCCGCCGGCGAAAGTCGCCGAACCCGTCAGTGGGATGCGTGTTACTTCAGGGGCCTGACCAGAATGACCGGCGGCCACGACCCCATCAGGAGCAACGCCGAGATGGTCAAACGCAAATACAACCACAAGCTGGTTCAGCAGATAGATGAATTCGAAATGAGCGGATGCACGGGCTGCGGCAGGTGCAACCTTTGCTGCGTCGGCAATGTCAACTGGCTCGAGAACATCATCAAAATCGAAAGGGGAGGTTAAGGTGTTTAACAATAAACTGTATATCCCCAGGGCCGCGATAGTACAAGATACGAAAGATCTTACTTATGACACCCGGCTGTACACGCTCAAATTCAACTCGCACAGCGAAGGCGACGCCGAGCACAACTATATGCCCGGCCATTTTGTCCAGGTTTCCATCCTCGGTGCGGGAGAGGCGCCGATTTCCGTCTGTTCGAGTCCGACGCAACAAGGTTATTTCCAGTTATGTGTACGAAAGGCCGGCAGGGTAACAGGGGCGCTGGCCAGCCTGAAAAGCGGCGACGAAGTCGGGATAAGAGGCCCGTACGGCAACTTTTTCCCTGTCGAGCAATTGCGCGGTCAGCCGCTGCTGTTCGTCGCCGGCGGAATAGGACTGGCGCCGCTAAGGTCGGTTATTAAGTACGTTATCGACAACAGAAACGACTACGGTCCGGTTGTAATCCTTTACGGTGCAAGAACAAAACAGGACATCATTTTTGCCGACGAGCTCAACGAATGGCTCGCCCGCCAGAACTTCAAAGTCTTTACCACCATTGACACCGTCCAACCCGGTTGGAGCGGGCACGTGGGGGTCGTGACAACGCTATTCGATAAAGTCAGGGGGCTCTCGGATTACAAGGCCCTGGTCTGCGGACCGCCGATTATGATTCACTTCGCCATCAAGGAGCTCCTCGGTTCGGGCTGGGCCGCTCAGGATATTATTACCACGCTCGAACGACACATGAAGTGCGGCGTGGGCAAGTGCGGTCATTGTTACATCGGCGGCAAGTACGTCTGTACCGACGGACCTGTCTTTACATACGAACAAATTGACGCCCTGAAAGTCCCTGTCTGACGAGGACTCTATGTTTGTTGGTTGAAAAGTTGTACATCTTTTTTTGCAGCGTTATGTCGAGCTGTGCATAACCATACAAGGAACCGAATATGTGTGAGAATACGGAATTGGTGGACGCCATAATTCAGACTGCAAAGAAGGCGGATGACAAAAAGGAGCTGACTTGTGCCGAGGCGTTTCGCATTGCCGAGCGCTTCGGTGTCGAGAAGCGCGAGGTCGGCCGAATCTGCAACGCCTATAAGATAAGGATACGCGAATGTCAATTAGGCTGCTTTAAGTGACGGCCAGGAGGTGCGACCGATGAAAAAAATCAGAGTAAGATTCAAGCTTTGGCTCAGCACACCCGCTGCCGAAGGTGTCTTCGGCGACGGCAAGTGGCGGCTGCTCAAAGCGATTGAGGAAAGAGGCTCACTGAGCGCGGCCAGCAATGCCCTCGGAATAAGCTATCGCAAAGCCTGGGGTGATTTGAACAAGGCCGAGAAGACTCTGAACCTCGCGTTGGTTGACAAGAAAAGAGGCGGCAACCACGGCGGACGGACCGGTCTGACGCCTCAGGGAAAAGAGTGGGTCAAAGCGTACGACCGCTTTCGCGCGCAAATCGAAAAAGCGGTGGAAAGAGCCTACAATAGACACATCGTGGAGCTCACGAGGTGAACAGGGTCATCAACACTGCCGCTATAGGGCTGATACTTTTCTTGTTATGGCCGGTCGCTGTCGAAGCGGCCTCAGAGCCGTGGGACCCTTTGGTCGGTGATAGCTGGATTGGGCCCGGCACTATCAATATGTATCCCGCCAACAAGCAGGCCCCCTATGTGGTTCGGTTCAACGACGCCCGCACCGACGACATAGCCGCCGGCATGAACGCCTTTCGGTTCAGCCTGACCGCCGATGGGAACAGTATCGGTCATTTCTTCTCAACCGCCTGGACCGGCGACTTCTTTGTTAGAAACTTCAGCGGACTTGACGGCCAGGGTTATGATTATTCCGATTTTCTGATGCTCGTCGCCGTGGACGCCAACGCGCTGCCCGCCGGCTTTTCGCTCTCACTCGACGCCGACGGCTCCAACGAGGGAACGGTCGTCCTGACCGAGCCAAATTTCTTTTATTACGACCATCCGGACTATCAAACCGGCCGGCCCAGCGGATACTATTCCGTCACCGACCCCAACGGTGAGCCCCTTGCAGGCCTGTTCGATGCATCCGGCTTCGACTATTCCTTCGATGCCGACAGCCTTCGGCGTCCCTGTGAAAGCGGGATGGTTTCGGTCGTCGCTTTTTCGGGCGTTTCCCTGCTCAGGAGCGGAGGTGCTCTTGCAATCGACTACCACTTCGAAAATCTCGGCGCCTCCGCCGCCTTCGCCGTTTATGGTTACCGCGACGGGCTCATCAAATATACCAACCGCGCCGTGCTCGACAAAAATGACAGTCAATCCTTCGTCTCGACTTTCGAGGTCATACCCGTTGCCGGGGATTTTGACGGCGACGCGGATGTGGATGCGATAGACCTCGCATCCTTCTGCGATTTCTGGCTCAATTCGCGGTGCGCCTCGGCCCAATTGTGCACCCTTGCTGATTTTGACGACAGCCGCGTCGTGGACTTCCTTGATTTTGCAGTTTTTGCAGGTCTTTGGGGTTCAACGCACTGACTTTGTTGGAAATCAATGGAGAGCATGGATATAGAAACAAGTAACAAAGCTCGGTATGTTGCAGGCGTTCGGTTTTCCAGGCCTCACCGGGCGTGGGCGCGGGCCTTTACTCTCGTTGAGCTGCTTGTAACCGTCGCGACGATAGGATTGCTGCTCTCGATATTGATGCCCGTTCTGGGCCGGGCGCGCCATAACAGTGCGGTTGTCGGATGCAGGGCGCGTCTGAGAAACATTTGCATCGGAGCGTTGATGTACGCCGCCGACCACCAGGGAGCCCTGCCGGTTGATACTATGCTTGGCCCCGGTTACGACGACGTAAACAATCCCCACACGTCTTTGTTTGCGGCCTTGGCCGACTATGTCGAAGGCGACGAGAACTATTATTGCCCGGCTGAGACGGTCCGGCAATTGATGTATTCGAGGGAGAACTTCGAGTCCGGAACGATGGGTTACTATTACTACTGTTGCCTGCAGCCGACGGGAAATCGCGACATAAGCACGTTTGTGCGCTGGGATGTCGAATGGCCCCGCCGCCTGCGCGATACCATGCATCCACGAACGTGGGTGATATCGGATAGCTGGTTTCGAGGCCGCCCGACCGCGCATCCTCAGTTTCGAAAAGGAGTCAACTACGCCACGCTCGACGCTTCCGTGCAAATCTTATACGACAGCCCCAGATGGCAATTCAGGTGATCGAAGCTTATGCCCGTAATACTTATTGGAATCGATGATACGGATAACGACACCAGCGCCGGCACGGGCCGCCTGGCGCGTATGCTCTCGGCCGAGTGTAAAACGCAAGGTATGCGCCCGTTGGGTGTGACCAGGCATCAGTTTCTTCTCGATGACGCCATACCCTACACCTCTCACAACAGCGGCGCCTGCGTCGCTCTTGCCGCCGATGTAGCTATTGAGCACGTGACATTCGCGTTTGATTTTGTGGCGGCGCGTTGTGCCGCGGGCTCCGACCCCGGAGTGTGCATTGTGCGGGCGGATGACGTCACAACTTCGATTGTTGAGTTTGCACAGGCCGCCGCAGAAAAAATCCTTGAAATGCGCACAGCTTTCGAACTTGCCGCTGCCGCCACCATCCGGCTGCACGGCCTGGGCGGCTCCTGCCAGGGCGTCATCGGGGCACTCGCCTCGGTCGGCGCACGCGCCGAAGGCAACAGCGGACGCTTCATCGACCTGCCGGGCCTCCGGGAGCTTCCACACCGCGTCCACGCCGACACTTTTAAAGAACTCAATATCCTCGTTGAGCACAGGACAAACGGCCGCCGTGTGGACCGCGGTGACGCCTACGAAACATTGGATTGGCTCCGCCCACGACTGATAGGCGGTAAACCCGTATTGATAGTCGAATGGAGTGAAACGAAAAATGCGTGGCTTCCCCTTGATAGAAAAAGACACTGACCGAAAGCCCGGCATTATTACCGCCGACCGGATAAACCGCCTCCTGGCCTCCGCCGCTGTGGGCGTCATTGCGGGCGTCCTCACCGCCAACGTCAGACTGCACCTCGGCCTGCCCGGACACAAAGCCCTCTTGTGGATGACACCGATCATTGTCGCACGCCTGCTCACCCGCTTCAACGCAGGCGCGACAATCGGCTCGCTGTTCGCCGGCGGAGCCTCACTGATGGTCGGAGGCCACATAGCAGGCGGCTGGCTCGGCACGCCCATCCTCGGTCTTGCAGGCCTGGTCGCCGACCTGATGATAACCTTCGTGGAGAGAAAAAGGGCTTCATTCCCTGCCGCCGTCCTGATAATCGGCGCCGGTGGAGCAATCGCCAATCTGCTCTGCCTCGCAAAGAGATTGCTAATGCCCGCGGGAATCGCACCACATTTTTTGTTCGGTCTGTCCGGACTCTGGTTCAAATTTGTTTCCTATGCCTTTTTCGGTTTCGCTGCAGGCGCAATCGGCGCGCTGCTGGCGCGACTTATCCAGCGTAAACAGCGACGGTCATGCCATGACAGCCATAAGACTTGAACGAATGTTATTGATTGGTTCGACAGGAGCTAATGTCGGCAAGACGGAACTCGCCTGTGCGCTGATTCGAAAATTTAGCGCCGGCGTTCCAATAGTCGCAATAAAGGTCACAACCATACAGGCCAAAGACGGCCAGTGTCCGCGAGGCGGGGCAGGCTGCGGCGTGTGCTCTTCTATCGATGGAAACTTTCTCATTACCGAAGAAACCGACCCCACCCGCCCAAAAGATACAGCAAGGCTTCTCGCCGCCGGTGCCGGCCGCGTGTTCTGGCTGCGTGTCATCAGGACGCATCTTGACGACGGGCTGGCATCGTTGCTCGAAGTGACTGGGCCTGATGCCGCGTTGATTTGTGAATCGAATTCGCTCAGGAAAGTGGCGGAGCCGGGGCTGTTTCTGATGGTGACAAGTGCCGGCGGCCGGCCGTGGAAGAAATCGGCGAGTGAGGTCGCTGAGTTTGCAGATAAGGTTGTCACCTCACAAAGCGGCGGTTTTGATTTCGAGCTGGACCGCGTCAAACTGGTCGATGGAAAATGGGCCATGCGGATGGAGGCGACGGCGATAATAATGGCCGGCGGCGCCAGCACGCGAATGGGGCGCGACAAAAGTATGCTGCCGGTCAACGGCCGGCCAATGATTAACTACATCTGCGACAAGCTGAGTCCACACTTTGACCGGGTTATCGTCAGCGCCGGCGATACGTCCAAGTATGCTTTTCTCGGCGTGCCGGTTGTGCCCGATAGGATTGGCGGTCGCGGACCCCTTATGGGTATTACCTCGGCGCTGGCCGCTTCGGCAAGCGACGTCAATTTCGTCATAGCGTGCGACATAGCTGAGTTTGATATGGCACTTCTCAGGCGGATGCTGCGAGAGGCCGCCGACTTTGATGCGGTGGTGCCGAGAGCCGGCGACTCGCAATATGAGCCGCTGTTTGCGGTGTACAGAAAGAGTGCGCTCGATGCTATGGAGCAGGCTTTGGCATCGGGAAAGACGCGCGTGATGGATGGTCTGGACGGCTGCCGCGTCAGATATCTTGACCTTGCCGCAGATGAGCAGCCTAGGAACATAAACACAATGTCCGATTACAGGGAATTTGTTGAGCGAGATAGATATGCTGTCGGTTGAGCAGGCGCTTCAAGTTGTTTTGGATTCAGCCCGTGAGGTTGGTACAGAGCGTGTCGATGTCGGAGACGCGCTGAATCGGGTCCTGGCGGAGGATGTCAGGTCGGATGTCGACATGCCGCCTTTTAACAAATCGGCAATGGATGGCTTCGCCTGCCGCAGGCAGGACCTTGGCAATGAGCTTATTGTGATTGAGACGATTCCGGCGGGCGTGTCCCCGCGAAAGGCGGTCGGGCCCGGCCAGTGTGCGAAGATTATGACCGGGGCCGTCGTGCCGGAGGCGGCCGACTGCGTGATTATGAAAGAATATGTGGAAATGTCCGGCAAAGACAGGATTCGTTTCGTCGGCGCAAAGACGGCCGACAATATCTGCCTCAGAGGTGAAGATGTCAAGGCCGGCGACGTGGTTCTGAGAAAGGGCGTTCTGATAAAGCCTCAGCATATCGCGATTCTGGCGTCCGTTGGTCACGTTGGGCCGATGGTGGCCAAAAGGCCAAGGGTGGCGGTTGTTGCCACCGGTGACGAGCTGGTCGAGCCGGCGGCAAGGCCCACCGGCGCGCAGATACGCAACAGCAACAGCTATCAAATATCGGCACAGGTTGCAAATATCGGCCTAGCCGCTGCCAACTACGGTGTTGTCGGAGATACGGTGGCGGCGATGGATGACATATTCAACAGGGCCTTTAGCGAAAGTGACGTCGTCATTGTGTCCGGCGGCGTGTCGGTGGGCGATTATGACCTTGTGCCCCACATTCTGAGGCGCAGCAATTTTGCGTTGCTTTTTGAGAAAGTCGCCGTCAAGCCCGGAAGACCCACCGTATTTGGCATTTCAGGCAATGGTCGCTGTTTCGCGCTGCCGGGCAACCCCGTATCGAGCTTTGTAATGTTCGAGCTGCTGGTAAAGCCATTTCTGTATAAAATGATGGGACACGACTTCAGGCCTGCTGTCTCTGACAGGAGACTGGCGAAGACTATTGGCAGAAGGAAAACCGACCGCGACTCGTGGCTGCCCGTTGCGTTTACCGTTGACGGCGGCGTCGCTCAGATTGAGTACCACGGCTCGGCCCATATCGGCGCCCTGTCCGGCGCCGACGGTCTGCTTTGTGCGCCTGCCGGCGTCAAAGAAATCAAAGAGGGTTCTATCGTTGCTGTCAGACAGATTTAATCGAAAAATAGATTACCTGCGCATATCCGTTACGGACCGGTGCAACCACCGCTGCATATACTGCATGCCGAGCGAGGTCTTCGTCCGCAAGAGTCAGCGTGATATACTCTCGTACGAGCAAATCGAATCCGTCGCGAGAGCCGCCGCACAAATGGGCGTCACAAAGATTCGGCTCACGGGCGGCGAGCCGCTGGTCCGCAAGGATATCGAGATGCTCGTGGCAAAACTTGCGGCTGTGCCCGGCATAAGCGAGGTCTGCATGACCACTAACGGCACCCTGCTTTCGGATATGGCCGAGAAGCTCAAGCGGGCAGGCCTGCGCCGCGTGAACATCTCGATTGATTCGCTCAACCCGCACAGGTATCGAAGAACCACCCGCGGCGGCGACCTCCAAAAGGCCCTCGCCGGTGTTGAAGCAGCCATCAGAGCGCGCCTTGCGCCGATTAAGATAAACATGGTTATTCTCGACGACACGACCGAAGACGACATCGAGAAGATGCAGGACTTCTGTCGGCGGCGCCGATTGCAGTTGCAGAGAATCATGCAGTTTTCGCTTTATGACCGGGCGGATTTGAGCCGGCGATTCCAGACCGAGCGGCCGCCCCAGTGCAGCCGATGCAACCGCCTCAGACTGACCGCCGACGGCTTTTTGAAGCCATGCCTGTTCAGCGACGACGAAGTCGAAGTGAATTTCCGTGATATTGCCGGCTCGATGCGCGAGGCGGTGGCCAGAAAGCCTGAAAATGGAACTTCGTGCAGAAAAAGACCTATGAGTCAAATTGGAGGCTGAAAGCAATGCAGGATGGCCGGGGAATGGTTGATGTAAGCGGCAAAGATGTCACGGTAAGGACCGCAACAGCGCAGGGTCGTATCGTCCTGGGCCCGGAGGGCTTCGCGGCGCTTAAGGCAGGCCGATGTCCCAAGGGCGACGTTCCGGCGACGGCGAAGGTAGCGGCGATAAACGCCGTGAAGATGACGCCTGCGCTAATTCCGATGTGTCACCCGGTGCTCGTTGAGGCCGTGGATGTTGAGTTTGTGACGGACGAAGCCGGCAAGTCGGCGTCTGTCAATGTCACGGTAAGGTCGTCGGGCAAGACCGGCGTCGAAATGGAGGCCCTGGCCGGTGCCGCCGGAGCGTGCCTTACTATTTACGATATGCTCAAGTACACAGGCCGCGACATGGTGATAACCGAAATAAAGTTGACTGAGAAAACGGGGGGCAAAAGTGGCGACTACAAGAGGCGCGATTAAGGCGATTTCGGTATCTCATCGCCGCGGTACAAAGAAGGACAATGTCGGCCGCGCCCGCCTGGAGATTGACTGCGGCATAAGGGGCGATGCCCACGCCGGCGACTGGCACCGACAGGTGAGCCTGCTGGCAGTGGAATCCATAAATAAAATGAAGGCGGCAGGCGCAAAGGTCTCGCCCGGCGACTTCGCTGAAAATATAACCACCGAAGGAATTGACCTGCGGTCGCTTGCCACAGGCGCAAGGCTCAGGCTGGGCGCCGACGCCGAGGTTGAGGTCACGCAGTTCGGCAAAGAGTGTCACAATCGGTGCGAAATTTACCAACAGCTCGGCGACTGCGTCATGCCGCGCGAGGGTGTCTTCGCGAAAGTGACCAAAGCCGGCCCGATAGGAGTGGGCGACATAATCGAGGTGATTAGCGATGATTAAGGCAGCCATATTGACGGTAAGTGACAGTTGTGCCGAGGGAAGAAGAGAAGATGTCAGCGGCCGGACAATCGAAGATCTGTTGAGCGCACAGGGGTTCGAAATCCATCCGCGCAGGATTGTTGCCGATGAAAGGGAGGCGATTGCCCGCGAGATGATTTATTTTTCTGATGAGGCCGGTGTTGACATAGTTTTGACCACGGGGGGTACCGGTCTTGGGCCCCGTGATGTTACGCCGGAGGCGACGGCGTCGGTCTGCGGCAGAATGGTGCCGGGCCTTTGCGAAATAATGCGCTTCTGCGGATGGCAGAGCACCAGGAATGCCGTTCTCAGCCGTGCCACTGCCGGAATTCGCGGCAGCACCGTTATTATCAACCTGCCGGGCAGCCCCAGGGGGGCAAGCGAATCGCTGCAAATCATCCTCGACCTGCTGCCGCACGCGGTCAAGATGCTCCGCGGCGGCGGCCATTGACAACCCCCTTCGATGCCTGTTTGTCTTTGAATCAGCGGCGAGCAGGCGCCGGAAGGAGCCACTTGGCGCGGCGAGGGTTCGTTTGGGGCTTTTCGGGTACTTTAGCGCGTTTGCGATTGGGCTTGATTGGGTAGTTAGTTCGTGGTTTGTGGATAGAGAGAAGATATTCATCATGGCAGTCAGCTCCGGCCCCGTTAGTCTGATAAAGCAGCTTGTCCTGGGCGACGCTGCTGCCATCCTCTGGGCCGAACGCCAGCTACAAACCGTATGCGAAGGCTGTGTTATCGCCCGTTTATTACTAAAGCTGGCTCGTTTTAGTAAGTCGCAAGTCTTTTTAGCACAGATAGTTACAGAAAACGGATTGCTGAGTTTTTAACTTAATTTAACTAAGCATGGATAAGTTTAGTTAAAGTTAGTATAAGGTTGGCTAAACCCCCTCAAGGCTTGTGTGATCCTGATGAACAACCCATTTAGGTTTTCGTTTCGAGCCGTCGTTGCTGATGGTTTTGTCCTTCTGAACATTGTACAAAGTAAATTGCTTATTTTACTGAGCTTCATCTGACCCCCGTTTTATGTACCAACCTTGATTGGGGACTCATCCAGGTTTTATGTTGTGTATTGCGGAGATCGAGGCGTAGCCGAGACCGAAGTAATACACGTGGCCACGAACGCCGCTGCCGTCAAACATCCAGAAGCTGTTTTGTGCGGTCGAGGATTTTTTCGGTGGGTTCGTCACGCTCTACATCAAACCAGTTGACGTTCCTGAAAGTCCTGAACCAGGTTCGCTGGCTCTTTGCCAGCCGTCGGCTGTTCTTTTTTATTAGTTCGATTGCATCATCGAGGCCGGTGTCCCCCCGAAGGTAGGCGATTATCTCGGCATAGCCGATTGCAGAACGCGCCTGCTTGCTCAGGGGCCTTTCCTCGGCCAGGAGTGACCTGACCTCATCGACCAGCCCCTTATCTATCATTTCCTTGACCCGCCTGTTGATGCGTTTGCTGTCGTCCGTTTTTTCCCTTCGCAGTCCGATTATGCTCCAGCCCTGGCTGGGCTCGGCCTGCCATTGCTGCTGCATACTTGATATTGGTCTTCCGGTGATTGTGTGGACCTCGAGGGCCCGGATTATGCGCTTTGCGTCGTTTGGGTGGATGTTTTGCGCGGCAGCCGGGTCCACGTTTTGCAGCTCAAGATAGAGTTGTTCAAGCCCTTGTTTTCGGGCCCTTTCGTCAAGCTCGCTGCGCAGGTCTTCATCGCGGCCGGGACCTTCGAAGAGTCCGTAAAGCAGCGCCTTTATATACAGGGCAGTTCCGCCAACCGCGATCACGGGCTTGCCGGCAGCCTTAATCTGCTCGACCGCCGAGGAGGCGCAGTCCAGAAACAACCCGACGCTGAACGACTCGCTCGGCTCGACAACGTCAATCAAATGGTACTTGATGCGGCGTCTGGCTTCTTCGGGGGGCTTGGCGGTGCCGATATCCATCCGTCGATACACCTTCATCGAATCGATACTGATTATTTCGGCCCCGAAAGCCTCGGCCAGCTCAAAGGCGAGCCGGCCCTTGCCCGAACCT
>Ga0180438_10007919_pt1 | contig 13680 bp, 7 predicted proteins | sample SS_ome_12_FD_132455 | JGI IMG/M metagenome (GOLD analysis project Ga0180438, IMG submission 132455) | Hypersaline lake sediment archaeal communities from the Salton Sea, California, USA - SS_3_D_2 metaG | ecosystem: Environmental > Aquatic > Non-marine Saline and Alkaline > Hypersaline >... | reverse complement strand
GCTGGTATAGTTGATATTGACACCTTCAGGTCCGCCTCATGGGAGGCCAGGGCCGAAGCCCGCGATGCGATGCTGGACAACATACCCCTGATCAACGACTTCATCGAGGAAAACCCCAGGGGGTTCCGCGAGAAAGAGCTGTCAAATCTGACCGGATTTGAGCGTTTCGTAAGGGGCAAGTTTTTCGTTGAGAGGGACCTGAACAAGTATGCTGTGTTCATAAACGATGAAACCCCGGCAAAGGCATACGGAGTGCTCGGCCTTCGGCACGAAACAGCGTCATGGGATAATGCTTTCGAGACTCAAAATCATGGGCTGTCAGCACCCCGATGACCTCGGCGGTCATTCGGCCATATCAGAAAAGGTTGACCCCGTAAGGGCGATTGGATATAAATACCCGGAAGTCAATTATATAATGTTGCCGTAGGTGACGTCAGATGGAACCTTCCGCAAATAAATATAAGAGCACTCTTGGCGAAAAGGAGGCCTTTCTCGTCAAATCGCTTGCCGAGGAGCGCAGGGCGATTTTTACCATCGAGGATGCTTCCCGCCTGGTCGGGCCTGGCGCCAAGAAGATTCTGCACCGGCTGGCGGCGAAGAAATGGGTCCTGCCTCTCAAGAGGGGACTTTACGCCATGGTCCCGCTGGATGTTGGGGTGAAGGGCTCGGACGCCTTTGTGGTGCATAATTTCGTCGTCGCCTCAATGCTGGCGGAGCCCTACTATGTGGGGTATTGGTCGGCGCTGAACTACCACGGGCTGACGGACCAGATCCCGAGGACAACATTCATTGCGACAACGAAGGCGAGGCACTCCACACAGGTGCTTGATGCAGAATACTGCTTTGTCAAGCTGGCCAGGAGCAAGTTCTTCGGTTGGCAGGAAATCGAGATAGAAGACCACAGCGTTCGCATATCGAACCCTGAAAAGACCATCGCCGACTGCCTTGACCACCCTGAGAATTGCGGGGGAATCGAGCAGGTGGGCCGTGCAGTCTACTTCTGGCACGAGGAAATCAAACTGAAACGCGTGGTCGAATACGCACGACGGATGGGCAACCGCACGATCATTAAAAGACTCGGTCACGTGCTTGACGCCACCGGTCTGCTGGCAGATTACGGTCGGTTGTTCAAAGGATTCAGGCCTTCCGCGGGGTATCCCAGGCTGGACCCGCTGTCCCCCAAATCAGGCAAACATGACAGCAGGTGGAGACTGCTGATAAATTACCGGCTGAATCCGGAGGGGTGGCAATATTGATTGACAGACGGGAGCTACTTGCGAGAGCACGGGAACGGCATTTGCCGTTGATGATGATCGAGAAGGATTACGTAATGGGCTGGGTACTCTTCGGTCTGATGGGAGTGCCTGAACTGGTCTTCAAGGGTGGTACGGCCCTGGCCAAGGTGTATTTTCCAGCAACGTGGCGGCTGTCGGAGGATCTGGACTTTGCCACGGGAGCAAAGAGGTGGGACGAATTAACGGAGAGAATCCCGGAGGCGCTTGGCAGGGTTACAAGCAGAAGCGGCGTAACTCTGGCCATCAAGAGCCAGCATTCCAATCCGGGGTATCTGCAATTGAAAATCCAGTACTCGGGCCCGCTCGGCAGGAACTGGCTCAAGACGGATGTGACCCTGGACCCGCCCATAGCGAGAGTCCTCAGCAAGCCGTTGTCCCGCTCGTATTCAGACTATCCTGATTTCAAGGTAAGAGTGGAGAGCATTGAGGAGATATTCGCCCAAAAACTGCGGGCGCTTCTGGAGCGTAAGAAGGTGAGGGACTACTATGACATATGGAAAATGGCGGAGCAGGAAGTCAATCAGGCTCAGCTTGCCCGGCTATTCACCAGGAAGCTGAAGGCAAAAGGAATAGAATGGCGGGGCCTACAGGAGATATTTCCGGCCGACTTGGAATCAGTTCTTGATGGCTACTGGGAGAAAGAACTGGGTCGGCTGGTCTGGCCTGTCCCGGTAATGAGCGAGGTGCTGACAGAGCTGAAGGCAGCTCTTGGCTGGATGAGAGACTTGAAGACGCATTGAGCCAGCCGTCGGCAGAGTGATGCTTCTCGCCTCACCAAGTCCTCGGCGCAGCTGCAAAGCTGTACGGTTTCGATTATCTGTCCTATTCGACTCCTGCGGCTTTCGCTCGAGTATCTGGCGAAACTCCTGGCCCTGAATGAATCTGTGCGCGATTTCGTCCGCGTGCCTGCGCTTCAAGTGCTTGTTCGCCAAATCAAGAGCAAGTCCTTCCTTGGGAAAGCTGCGGCGGCAGATTGACTACAAGTGCTTCAATATCCTGATATTGAAGAAGGTCATCGTCGTGAACTCTCTTACTACAAATCGCGAACCTTTTAAGACCAGATAAACAAGTAGATAATATATGTCTCAGCCACCCTTGTTGGATGAAGAACGCAATTCTTCCCGGGCTCGCGGGCTAGGCACTACTATCACAATTTCACTTGGTGTGCAGGTGGCTACCCTGCTCCGTTTTGAGTTGCTCACAAATTCCGTTCACAAAATGTGTTTGCAGGGGATGTTTTACCCAGAAACTCGTCAGAGGCTGGGCAGAATGAAAAAAGCCTCCTTCCGATGGCGATGTCTTTGTCTGCCTTAACCTCCAGTCGTGTCTAGACTTACGACTTTCCACAGTTCCGAGCCGTCAGCGGCTTCCTGGGCAATAGAAAAAATTGTCAAAAACTGGAAAAAATTTTATCAACATCCCGCATGGCTGGTTCGCCATTCATATAGGAAGCACCGAGGGAAATACATACTACGAGTGTAGAAGAGATGGTTGTCACGAGCCGGCGCATCGAGCCGGGCGGCAGGTTGACCGAACGTGACGACTTGCGGTGAGGTCAGTGGATGCTGATGAACCGAAGGTGTGATGCGTAGCTTTTTCTGACGAGTGCACTATGAATTCGGTGTCTCTCGCAGATTACAGAATGTCCTCCGCGCAGAAGTACGGTCGAAAACGGACAAACGCGTGAGACGGCGGGCTTGATACGTGCCTTCTGTCAGGTGGAAGCGCATTGTCCATGGGCCGGACTATGACGCCGACGGGGACGGAGTCCAACGGGGGCCATCCGGTGAGGCTGTGTCCTCTGCTGGACTGTTCCAGCACTGAGTGGCACTATCCTTCATGCTGAAAGGGCATTCTTTGCAGCAAGGCTGCGACACGTGGTCCAGCCTACAGTGAGTAGATTTTTTTACAATAGGTCAAACAAGCTAAGTGTCGAATCAGTTTCGGGGTTAGCTGCGGCATTTCTGGCGATTGCAGTATGAATTTGGAGTCTTTAGTGCATTATAGACGACTCTCAACTCCAAAAGGTGGGCGACAACTAAAAGCGAGGATATTAGTTGGCGTTCTACTGGTTCAGTTAATGATATCCTGTGTGTGGGGCGGGGCTTTGGAGGCACCGTCGCAAGCAAAGAGCTATTTCCTTCCATGGCATATCATAGCTGAAAAGGCGGCAGAGGGGGCCCGCTTTTTTGAAAGCACGCATTTGTCGGCTGACGAAGTGAGAGCGAAAAGAAATGATCCGGAAGGCAGTCCGGATGTGGAGCTGAATTATGCCTGTGTGCCGGGCGAAACCCTGATCGCTGGATTGGCTATTGGGCCAGCAGGTGAAAGTCCTTTGCACAAGATCAATATAGAGGTTGCAAGATGGGCCGACGGCCTTTGGAAAGAGGCGGCACAGGTGAGCACAACCGCCGATTCCGACCTGATCGAAGTAGCTGATGGCATTGAGGAAGAAGGCTTTTTCAGGTTTGTGTTTGCTGCGGAACCTCCCGAGAGCACCCAATGTTACATTGAGACCTACGCGGTTGTTTCGGCTGACTGGAAGAGAGATATCCTGGCGTTTTGCCGTCAAATGAGAGACCAGATTGAGACCAGGCCTGACCCAAAGCTGATATTGTCCTCGGTTGCGGTATCTCATTTTGACCACGCGCTGGCGATGGTAGTTGAGGCCCCCATTATGTCGGGCGCAATTCTGAGAGCATTGGGTGATGCGGTGGAAAATAAGAGGAAGTTCGAAACAGGTGCGTGCCCTGATTTAGTAATCGGTGGTTTGACTAAAATGAGGCTGAAACGCTTTGAGGGCGCCGAGGTCACCGAGTTTGTTGTTTTTGTACCGGAGAATTACGAAGGCTCTCGAAAATGGCCTGTGTTATTGAATCCCGACCCAAGGCGACGGGAGGCGGGCGGTTATACAGATCGCTCGGGTCTAATAGACATATGGTGGCACTTTTCGGGGTACGAGGGGTATGAATGGAAAGACTACCGGTATTTTTTCAAGATTCTCAAGAGCAAACTGAGCCTGGATGAAGACAGAGTTTACCTGTACGGTCTGTGCGGCAACGGGATTGCGGCGACGGCACTGGCTTTGCATTATCCGGACCAGTGGGCCGAGTGCGCTTCGGTTCTCGGCAACACTTGTCGTAACCTGGCCGGTAACGCCCTGAACCTTTCTTTTGTCTTTGTGCGGGGCGGCCACAGTCAGGAGCGGCTAATCTCCTATTACAATTTCGGCGCCAACTGCTTCTTGTACCGGGGTTGCAGAAATTTCAGACACAGCATCCGGGAGGATGTCAGCATTGAGGCGCTCCGTGGAAAGCCAACGCCGGAAGTGACAAGGGTGAAAAATCCCAAAAGGGTGTTATTCAGCGTTGATTCGTCTAACGCCTTTGGGGCCTATTGGGTCAGCATAAATGGTCGTGACGATGAGAATCTAACCGGCACTATAGACGCTTGTGTCAACGGGCAGGTTATTGATGTCAATATCAGCAATGTATGTGCTTACAGTCTTGACCTGGAGGGGGCCCCCGTGGATTCGAGCAGGCCGGTCGAGATAATCGAAAACGGCACGAGCCTTGGCTCAGTGACAGGTGACATTTTTGTAAAGGAACCACCGGCCTGTGCCAAAGCGGCGCATGTTAAGAATAAGCATTTGCACGGCCCCGTCTGGGACGCCTTTACCGATCCATACGTGGTTGTATGGCCAAGCAGCGGCGAGGACCAACTGTTCTGCTCGATAACCGAGGAGCTGGCCAAGTCACTGGCAAACGGCGCACCTTGCTTTGCCGATACCAACATGCCGGAGAACCTGATTGATACCCACAATTTGATTCTCCTGGGCACGGCAGCATCCAACAAGTGGTTATCAAGGATATGCGAAAAGCTGCCGGTCGAGATTGAGCGGGGTCGGATCACCGCCGATGGCAGGCGCTGCGAGGGGCGTGATATGGGTTTCATACTTATTTACCCCAATCCGCTTAACCCCGAAAAATATGTAGTGGTTCTTTCTGCCACATCGGCAACGGCAATGAGAAGAAGCCTTGCTGTCTGGCGTGAAATGAAGTCCATGCGTCCAGCGGATGTGGCTGTATTTGAGCTTACCAAGGACGGTGATGTCCGATGGCATATCGTCGAGAGATTCAGTGTAACATGGGATTGGCACGACCGCTGGAGTGAGCCATTAGCAGCCGTACTTAAGAAACATCCGAAATGGCAGTGGGGTCAATGGATTGCAAGAGCGGTAAGAAAGCAGCTCGGTGCAGATGTCGTGGTCTATGAGGAGCCGTTTAGGTTCTCGGATTCGGTGCCCGCCGGTGAAATCACGTATCGGGACCTGTTCAACAGTTTCAGAAACGACTGGATTGTAAAGGTCAGGCTTGACGGTAAAGGCCTGAGAAGCCTGCTGACTGCATCGTACATGAATACTTCCGAGGACGGCGTCGCCGCAGTGTTAGACGGTGTACGTCTTGTGGGAACGGAGCAGCAGGATGCCGAAGGCCGCTGCCTGACCATAGGTGACATTGAAGATGACAAGAAGTACACAGTGGCCTTTCCGCAGAGGATTGTCAGCAGGCTGAAAACGGGAAGGGATTATGCGATTGTCGAGGAAGCCTACCTGGTGCCCCTGCTTAAGGAGTATCTTGCCGGGAGCAAAAGCTGCGATATTGATGCCGAATTGGACAGTCTCAAGTTGACCATTTTCTAACTGCAGCGACGTGCAGGCGCAAGCAGCGCGCTGCGTTGCCATGGCAGAGAAAGGAGACAAGATGGAACAAAGATTGGAAAAACTGATGACTGTGCTGGTAGTGTTGACGGTTACCCTGGGCTCTGACGGGGCTTGCGGTGATACGGATTACGGTCAGGCGTTGCTGCTGCACTATGAGTTCGAAGGCACCGGTAATGACAGCCCCGGAACATTCGTCGGTGACGCAAGAATCATCTCAGATGCCGAGAGAGGCAATGTGCTGCGCGTCGACGGTAAGGGTCATTATGTCGACTGCGGGGTAAGTCCGTACCCCCATTTTACCGACCAGATTACTGTTGCCTGTTGGGTGAAATCCGACCCGTCTTGCGCAGGCACTCGGACCCCTTTTTCCAAGGGTTTCACCTGGGCGGTGGGGAGCGACGGCGACCGGGCGGTTTTCTACTGCAATGATCTGGAGCCGACGGAGAGGGTCTTTGGCACCACAAAAATAGCGGATGGGCGGTGGCACCACATAGCAGGGGTGTATGACGAGTCCGCGACTCACATATATGTCGACGGGGTCCAAGAAGCTTCTCAGGAGGCCCGCAACAGGTTATTGCGAAGCCCATTCGCACTCTGGATCGGGGGCGACTCGGGCAAAGAAGGCCAGCAAAATTGGATCGGCCTTATCGACGACGCGGTTGTCTTCGGCAGAGCGTTGGATGCCCAGGCCATTAACCTGCTGTTCAGCCAGGGTCCCGCTCGCTTCGTTGTCGGGCCCATGTTTGAACAATTGTCAGGGCTAGTTCAGCAAGCGCAAACTATCCTGAAAGAACAGAAGCCTCGTGAAGCCGTGGCCTGGCTCGAAGAGAAGATTGCCGAACATGACAAATGGAAGACTCAAAACCCAAATCATATCGTCCTGTCTTACATAAGGCCGTCTTGCGACCTTTATTATCTGCTGGCAAAGGCGCGGGAAGCTGCCGCAGCGGCGAAGGAGGAAGTTGTTGATGCATACAAGCATGCAGCCGTTGAACCCGAAGGATTCTCCCGCCTTTCCGTGCCTCGGCAGGGTCCGAGTCTGGTGTGGTTGTACAAAAATTTGGAGGCAGCCGATTATGAGCGTGTGATTGAATTTCTGATCGAAAGCAACGGCAATTTTGCGGCGGCAGCTGCGGCAGAGGCGGCAAAGATGCTGACCGCAGGACAACCAGAGGCGGCGATGAAGTTTCTCGAATGCAATACCGGCGCATACGCCCGCTGGCGCAGGCAACATCCGCAGGACAATGCGGCGGCAGCAGATGTGCCGTCGGCTTATTTTCAGCTGGCCAAAGCAAGACAAGCGGCAGATGCCCCGAAGGCGGATATCGCCGACGCCTACAGCAGGACCTTGACTTTCTTCGACAGCCGGTACGCACCGCACCAGACTGCGGCCTTGATATGGTTATTTGAGAATAACCGTGCCAAAGAATACAGTGACCCAATCGAGTCGTTCGCGCGGAGTGACGAGATTACGGTGCCGTGCAGGGCGGTGATCCGCGAAGTCTGCCGGCATTTCGAGTCCAGCGAGGACTGGCCCAGGTTCGAAAGGCTTGTGGATACGCTATTCGTCCGGGCGAGGCATCCGGCTGAGTGGTCGGTATTCATAGAGTCCTGTTTCAAACAAGAATCAGGTCCATGGACAGCCAAATATGCCGCCTATCTCAAACGAAGGCCGCGACTGGAATTCGAGCGTGACTGCATAGTCGCGGGCAAGTATATGGCAGAGGAAAATTTCGCCAAAGCCGCTCAACTCTATGGCCGCCTCGTAGACCGTTGCGGGCCAGAAGATGACAAAGGGCTATTTCAGTTCAACCTTGCCACATGCCTGTGGCATCAGGGCAAGTACCGCGAGTCTGTCCCTGTGCTTGACAGTTTTATTTCGGGTAACAAGGCAATTCATGGCAGGCAGGTACAGGAGGCGTTGTTAATGAAGGGGCGATGCCATCTGCAGCTCGGCCAGATGGATGAAGCTGTCGGGCCTTTTCTTACGCTGACGATTGAGTATCCGGAGGCGAAATACGCACCCGAGGCCGCTTATCTTGTGGGATATTGTTATATGCTCCAGAGCACGTTCGGGCACGCAACAGAAGCACTCAACATCGTAACCCGTGATTATCCAAGAAGCGACTCTGCTGACAAGGCGCGCACGTCTCTGGAACGTATCAAGGGCATGATCCGGACTCCGACGAACTAAACAAGATTGAAATGGCCGTTTGGGGCTGTACCGGGTACGACAAATTCCTGGTTTCTTGCGAAAGGATGTGAAATATGAAGACGAAAAAGAGAATCGAGAAACTGATACTGCAGGTGATGATGCTGGCGCTGGCCACAAGCGCTGCGCGTGCGGACCTGGTGGCGTACTGGAAGCTGGACGAAACCGGCGGCACTACGGTAAACGACTCCAGCGGCAATGGCCATAATGGAGTATTGCAGGGTGGATTATCGTTTGAACAGCGCTCGGACGCGGGCATAATCGGCAACGCGCTTCACTGTGACGGCCTGCAGGGACACAATATCTTTGTTAAGTCAGCCTCCCTGCCTAAAAGTGCTTTTACCATAGCGCTGTGGTTCAACCCCGACTCACACCTGACCGATCGCAGCCCTAAGTTCTATCTGATGTTTTGGGGAGGACCCGACATCCCAGAAGGCGATAAGCCCTTGCTGGAGTTCAACGAAGACGAAGACGGAGACATACGTCTCTACGTCAGTATTGTCGGCCAGGAGCAGCAAAACCTCAGCACTTCAACGACATCCTGGAAAGCATCCACCTGGTATCAAATTGCGGCGACCTTCGACGGCACCGACTTCATGCTTTATGTCAATGGGGCGCTGGAGGACAAAGGCTATCACCCGGGAGAGCACTACGCTTCCGAGGAGGTCTATTTGGGGAGCCGGCGTACGGGCGACAATGTTTTTCACGGCAAGCTGGATGACATCCGCATCTATGACCGGGCGTTGAGCACCGATGAAATAGTCGAATTACACAGGGCGGCCCGGCTTCAACAGGAATTTGCGGTGGAGCTCAAGAAAATCGACGCACTTATTAATAGCAAGCCGGAACAAGCCATCACGCTAATTGAAACAAAGATTGCTGAGCAGCGGCAGGCTCAATCGACGACAAAGAACGTCCCGGCCTCCAGTGCAGTGTCCTTCGAACTACAATTTCTCCTTGCAAAGGCCAAAAGGGCAGCAGGCTTTGTGGAAAAGGATGTTGACGAGGCGTACCGGCTCGCCCTCGAACAGGGTGTGCCTTCCCTGGCAAGTTATGCTTCAGTGTTGCACTGGCTGTTTGAGACGGGACAAACACAGGAGCACGAACGTCTCGTCCGGTCTCTTCTGCAGGATGATCAGGATTATCTTAAAGAAGCGGCGCGCAAGGCTGAAGGCATGATCTCACAGGGCAAAGCCGGCGCGGCGGTCAAATTCCTGGAGCGTAATCTGGCAACGTATGACCAGTGGCGCCAGGAACACCCTGATGATAATCTGGCCGCACAGGCCAGCCTTCCGATGGTATATTTTCAATTGGCCAAGGCAAAGGAGGCAGCCGGCGACCCCAGGAAAGAAATTGCGCAAGCGTACTGCCAGGTTTTTGCCCCTTCGCCGCTTGACTGGGTCACAGAAAGGGCCGCCGCCTTGCAGTGGCTGCTTGAGAATGAGTGCACGACCGACTACACGCGCATAGTGGGATCCTCTACGAAGGAGGGTGATATCAAGGACTCTTTCAGGCGTATTGTCCGTTATATCTGCCGGGATTTGGACGCGAAAGACGACTGGGCCGGGTTTGAACGGTTTTTGGACGTCCTGTTAGCTGACGAAAGGTACCCTTTTGAATGGGTGGCATTTGTGGAATCTTCCATACGCGGAAACAACGCGTGGACGAAGGCGCTTCTGGATTACTGTGACACCAGGCCCAGACTTAAATTTGTTAATGACTGCAGACTTGCAGAAGCGTATGTGGCCGACGGGGAGTATAAGAAAGCCGCACGGTTGTACGAGGATGTCTTTGACCGGTGCACACCTGAGGATAACCGGAGCCTGCTGGAGTTTCAGGTGTACAGGTGCACATTCCTGTCGTGCGAATACGCGGAAGCTCTTTCCCGGCTGAAAACCTACATCGCCGATAACAAGACGACCGACACCAATCTGGTCCGACAGGCTGGACTCATTACAGCCCGATGCTATATGCAGTTGGGCCAGATTGACACAGCTTTGCAGGAGCTTGACAGACTGGCGGTTGAGCACCCGGTCGAGGGTCAAGCCGCCGAGCCGGGCTTCCTCATCGGGTATTGTTACATGCTGCAGAACAAGTCAGAGGAGGCAAGGCGGGCGTTTGCCAGTATAACACGGGATTATCCGGAAAGTAGCTGGGCCAATAAGGCCCGGTTGTGCCTTGCTCAGCTAAAGAATACGGCCGGTGAGAAAACTGCAAAACAGGACTGACGGCGACACGGGCTGTAGTTAAACGTCCGGAAGAATTGACTGTGGTTTGCCTTGCGGCTCGGGGAATGTTGCCGGTGCGATAGCCGTTGAGTGAATGTGTTAATTATGAGCAGTTAGGAAGGTGGCGAATATGAGACTTAAGCTAATGTGTGTATCATGCCTTATCCTGTGGGGCACGTGCGTTGGCATGATTGCGGCGGATGACGGGCAAACCGTTTCGGATCTGCCGCAATTGCCGCCGATGGAAACATTGCTGCTGGAGCCGGTCAAGCTGGAGAGTTTTTGTATATGGGTGCCGGCGGCGAAAGCCGGGCCGGAGATAAATCGTTCCTGCACGATGCGGACCGGTTACAGGCGCTCGGCGTTGCTGCCCGCTACAGTTGACCACACCAAGACTGAATCCTGCCCTGATGAGGCGGCCCGACTGCTGGCCGAATATACTGCCGGCTATCAGGCAGAAAGGCTGCCGCTGACCATACTGGGAGGCTGGCGCTGGGATTACTACTACAGCCTCAGTCAGTTCGAATCATCTTCGTTTGACCTGCCCAGCCACGGAGGCTCGTGGGAGAACTGCTGGGAGGCGATACTTAACCAAAGCGCAGGTTCAATTGCTGCCAAGTGGGTGCATATCGACGACTCGAACGACTGGACCCCTAAATCAGAAGATGGCAATCCCAAAAGCAACCTCGAAATAAGAACCTTTTCTGCAATAAGGACAAGAGATGGGTATCCGAAAGAACGAACACTCAGCAGGTAGGATGTTCTTGAACTTGGCGGTCGCTCTGGTCTTTGTGGGAAGGCTGAGACTATCTTGCGCCGAGACTCCGGCGCCGGCGGCTGTACTCACCGCTACTTATAGCCTGCCACTGACGATTTCAGCCGCCGAAGCCGAATCGCACGTGGCCCGCCTTGAAGAATCGCTCACAGAATGTAATGACCTCTATCTGGCTGCCAGAATCAGATACAGGATAGGGGTAATATACTGCAAGGCCCACCTGCTGAAGGAGGCCGACGCCACGTTTTCGCAGATTGCCGACGATACCGGGTGCCCCAAACTTGTACGTGCATGCAGTCTCAACATGGCGGGTCAGACAGCACGAACGCTGGGTCGAGACCTGACTGCCCTTGATGCCTTCAATCGATTGGCCTCGCTTGCAGAAGAACAGTTATTGCCGGAGGATAAGGGCGCCTCTGGCTCAGCATTGGAAAAGCTTGGCTGTGCCGCCTTGATCAGTCGAGCGGAGATTCTCGAAACTTCCGGGGATTATAAGGGTGCTATCGCTGAGTACGCCCGACTTATTAAGGCGCTCAAAGGCGATAGACACTGCGAACTCCTAACCTCGTACGGGCCCATGGCCAATGACAGGATCAGTCAATTGTATCTGCGCCAAGACAATGTTGATGAATATCTCAAGGCCGTAGCCAGGCTGGCCTCGGATTACCGGCGCTATTACAGAACACCTGTGGCAACATTTGAGGCTGAGTGCATTAAGTTCCTTAAAAGGGTTTCCCCCGATTCGCATTTTGTCAACGGCAGCATCGAGGCGCCGGCGCTTGCCATTGGCTATGTTAAGAACTTCAAGACAGAAAACCCCGCACACGAACTTATCGGCCTCCTCGAGAGGCTCTGCCAGGAGCACCGCGGCACTTACGGTGAGATTCTTCTCAAATATCATCACGCCTGGCTGCTGGACGCACTCGGCAGGAAGGACGAAGCGCTCGAAATACTCACGCGGATATGTTCCGCCGATATGGTCAATGCCGAGGACAAATCCCCCACAAGCCTGGTTCTGCAAACCATTCGGGAATACGCCAGGCTACAGTCTGCGATCATTCTTGGCGAGAAGGCGGATTACACCAAGGCCCTGCGGGTCTTGGGCACTTTAGGGAAACATTCGGACGAGTCTCATATATCAATACTGGCAGGTTCCGTCATCGAAGGAATCAAGATTCTAAGAAGGGAGGTCCCCAGGAATGAGAACTGATAACGACCACTACTTCTGCAAAGGCGCACACGGATTGATGTCATTGCTGATGTGCGTTGTTTTGAGTATTTGCTTTTGCTCTGGTGAGGTCAACAGCGCTTCAAGCGGCACCCAGGACCTTGACTTTGCCGCTTTCCGGCAAGCCCTTCGGGATTCACACGAGGCGAAAGCAGCATCGACTGGAAGCTCGATCTTGGCCCGATTGGAACAAAAATATCGGAGTGACCCGAGCTTCAGAACTTACAAATCCAAGCTGGATACATCGGAATTTCTGGCAACGCAACTGATTTCTTACCTGCACAAGGCAGCTATTAAGGCCGGAGAGGCGGCAAACTATGTTTTCGCTGAACAGACCACGGACAACAGCAGAGCATTACAGTCGATTGCTCCAGCCAAGAGCTTTTACGAAACATCCGTTCAGTTATTCTCGACCCCGATAGCCCTTGCTGAATTGCCGGAGCAGGAGAGAAGCTTTCTCGCTCAATATTATGACCTGAGGTTGAGGATTCTGACAACTAAGGTGGCGAAAGCCGGGCAGGGCCTTGCTGTTGCCGAGCCCGATTTCAAAGGGACCTATGATTATGTGCTCGTTCTGCCTCTGTTGCACGCCTCGGCCCAAAAGCCGATCCGCATCGACGTCTTGCCTCGATGGATGCAAACACCGGAGCAGTTGGCTGCATTGTCCGATTCCTGTCTGCTGCATTTCGGCTTTCCATTTCATGCGATGACCCTCGCCGAGCAAGCCGCCCGGGCACGGGAGAAACCATTCCTGGAGACCGAGTTTTACAAGTCCGCGGCAAGAAGGTGCGGTGCGGCAAAGGTACATATTGGGGTGGACTGTCTGCGCAGGGCTCTGGACCGTGTGGGTACTAAGGACCCAAATGCAACTGCAGATTTGAAGTTTGCGATTGTGCAGCTATGGCTGGATTCAGAAAATTACTCTCTTGCCGCTGGGGAGGCCCGTGAGATATTCGAGAGTTATCCGGACCATGAGCAAGCTGGCCATGCCATTTGGCTGCACTACTATGCGCTTTCGCGAGCAAGTAAGACCGATGAGATACTGTCACACATAGACGATGCGTTGGCAGACATCCGCTGCGAGCCCCATAAGCCCAGGCTGATGTATGTCAAGTGGTGGGCTCTGCGTCGCCGGCGTGACAATACGGCCGCCTTGGCCGCTCTGGAATATGAGTTCATCACTAATTATAGCAGTGACCCGATTATAGCACCGATCCTG
>Ga0180438_10007918_pt1 | contig 13681 bp, 11 predicted proteins | sample SS_ome_12_FD_132455 | JGI IMG/M metagenome (GOLD analysis project Ga0180438, IMG submission 132455) | Hypersaline lake sediment archaeal communities from the Salton Sea, California, USA - SS_3_D_2 metaG | ecosystem: Environmental > Aquatic > Non-marine Saline and Alkaline > Hypersaline >... | reverse complement strand
GGTGCAGCAAGCACCCTACTGTAAACCGAATTTCGCATCCAGAATGGATTCAAGTCGCTGTAAGATAAGGGTTTACGTGATCTCGGAGAGGTGGCTGAGTGGTCGAAAGCGCCGGTTTGCTAAACCGGTGAGCCTCTAAAGGGCTCCGCAGGTTCGAATCCTGTCCTCTCCGCTAAGTCCTTTTGTAGCAACAAGTTGCGTATCGTCAGGAATCGCAAAAGCGGCGCACTCGACAGGGGTTGCGCCTTCGTCTTGCGATTCCCCGCCCTTCGCGGCGCGTCCCCTCTGCGCCGCATTTTGTGCGCTTCGTGCGCCGCTTTCTGCGCCGCCTTCCGTTGTCGCTTGGGCCGCCCGTTCAAAATCGGCGTCGGTCACTTGCAGGTAATGCTTCAAGGCGATGCGGGGCGTGTTGCCCAGCCACGCGGTAACAACGTGGATCGGGTATTCCTTCGCCAGTTCGGTTTCGCGGCTCGCCCGCATTGCGTGGAATAGCCGGGGCCAGGGTTGTAGGCCGGCACGTTTAACGATCCGCTCGAATTGCGTTCGCAGGTTGCAATTCCGCCAGCCGCTCGCCGTGTTCGCCGCTTCGCGATGGTTGCCGTCCACAACGTACACCGCGCCGTCGGGGGCCAGGTCGAAGGCTTCGGACAGGATCGGCCGCAGTTCGGCGAATAGCGGAATCGTGCGGCTCGCCTTGCCAACATGGTGTTCCGTTTTGGGCGATTGCACCACGATGCGGCCGGCTTCCCAATCAACATCTTGCCAGCGGAGCGAAAGAACTTCGCTGGGACAGCGCAGGCCGCCGTAGCGGGACAGGGCCACGATAACCCGCCATGTCGGATTGCAGACCGCCAACAGCCGGTCGGTTTCCTCTGGCGTGATGAATCGCTGCCGATCCTGCCGCATTACTGCTTTGGCCGACACTTCGGCGAATGGGTTGTCGGCAATCAGCTTCCGCCGCTTCGCCGCTTTGAAAAACATGCGGGCGAATTGCAGCCGCTTGGCAACCGTGGTTGGGGCCAGCTTTTGCCCCACAAGGTACATCTTGAAGTCTTCGGCGTCGGCTTCGGTCACTTCGGCCAAATCCCGATCCGCGCCGAAATGGTCCACAAGGTTCCGCACGACTTGCGACCATACTTCCTTCGTCGCGGGCTTCACGTCGATGCGGCGCTCCACGAAGTCCGACAGAAACGGCCCCAGCGCCTGCGCCGGCTTGGCTTCGGGGCTGGGAATCAATCCCACGGCCGCAAGCCTCTTGGCCAACCACGGTTCCAGGTCAGCTACCCACCCGGCCAAGTCGGCTTCCATCGGGCGATTGAGATTGAGCGATTCAAGCAGTTGCTCAACCCGATACTTGATGCTCTCGGCCGCCCGCTGGGAAACCTTGCCCAGGCGGATCGTCGGCCGCCGGCCGTCGGGGGCGACAAACAGAATCCGCCGCGTTCCGTTCTTGTCTTTGGCGATGCTGGCCATAGTTCATTTTCCTTTCGGTTCGGGCTTGCGGCCCAGGTGAATTGTCAGTTGAAGGAATTCGCCCAGGGCGTTCAGCGCTTCCATCGAAAGGCCACGATGCCCGTTGTAGAACTGGGCCAAGGCGCTTTCGCTGATGCCAGTTTCCTTGGCGATGCGATAGCGGGTCAGGCCGGAATCGTCGATAGCCTGCCGTAATTGGTCGGTCAGCAGATTGCTTCGTTTCTGTTTTCGTTTCTTGCGGGCCATGTTGGCATTCTACCCATTACTGTTCGTTTCGTAAAGTATCCTTGCCGTACCAAACAGGGAAGTCGAGAAACCGCCCACAACGGCCACAGTCCCGCCGGATAGATTGCCCGCCGTGAATCGGCACGTCCCGCCAGGTGGTTGAACCGCAACGGCAAACCGCCTTCGTGGGCTTCACTGAGGCGTCGCCTGTCGCCACGGTCGGGGCCGGGGCCACTTCGGGCGTGGGCCGCAGCATCGCCGTTAAGTCGGCCTTATGGGCTTTCAGCCGGGCCAACAGGTCCGGGGTCAGCGCGTCTTGCGGGGCGTCGATTTCCAACCCGCCGCCGTCGGCCAGAGCCAGCCGAATGCCGTGGGCGTCGCAGTCGGCCAACAGGTCGGCGAGCGTGGAAGGCGTGCGCGTCATATCGTCACCCGCACGCGGTTCGTGTTTTCGGTTTGCCCTAAAGCGCTCTCGATATTCCCAGAATTGCCGTTGTCCGGTTCGCCGGACGAATTGTGGGAATTGTGGGAGCGCTTTTCGGGCTTCGCGTCGGCAAACGTCGCCGGGTTTACGTCGAACGTGGGCGACGGGGGCCGGCCGGGGCCGCTCGCTTCAACCGGCCGCAGCCGGATGTATCCTCGCCGTGTCAGTTCGGCCAACGCGGGGTCAATGTCATCGGCCTTCGGGAATCGCCGCTTGCCGTGTTGCTGGGCGTCCCGCTTTGTGAACTCCCGCCGGCCGTGGCGTTCGATCCACCGCAGCACGTAGCGGGCGTCATCTTCGGCCGTTTCTTCGCTGGCCAACATCATGTTCAGCACGGCTTCGGCGTGCGGAACCAAGTAGCGGGCGATTTCCACCGCCGCCGCGATGGTCGGCCCCTCAATATGCCCAGCCGGGCCACGCTCCACGCAATGCAGCACGGCCGCCAGCCGCAGCGTTGCGCCGGCCAGCTTCGCGCCCCAGTCGCGCATGATTTCCATTTGCCCGCCTTCGGCCAACATCGCTTCGATTTCGGCTTCCCAATCGCGGAGCAATGCCGCCGCGCCGGCCGACAGTTGCAAGACGATTTCGCCTTCCACTTCGGCCAGCGCCCGCACCGCTTGGCGATACGCTTCCCGCATGGCATCAAAAACCGGCGCGGGGGCGATTTCCCGCCGACCAATCCAGCTTTGCGGGGCCGCGTACAGAAACCGGGCCAATAGCCCCCGCCCGCGAAATGCTGCATTCTCGGCCAGCCCCTCGATAACCGCCGGCTGCATCGCGTAGGCGCACGTCAACGCCGGCCGCTCCACTCGCACACTCTTGCGGCTCACCCGATCCGTAATCAGGTCATCGCCGGAATGCCCCATCAGGTACACGCCGAATTGCGGAATGCCACTCTTGGAATACAAGCCGGCCATCAGGTCGAACACGCCCCCTTCGGGCGACATACTGGCGATGCGTCCGCCTTGCTCGGCCAGCATGATGCCCAGCTTTTCCGCCGTGGCGTCATCGACCATCAACCGGGGCAAAACCGGCTCGGCCGCGTCGGCCAGGTCCGCCGCCAAGTTGCCGGCTTCGTGTCGGGCTTGCGCGGCTTCGTCGCCGTGTTTCTCGGCCGCCGTCTTTTCCAGCTTCCGCAGCCGGGCTTCGTCTTGCCGCCGGTCGGATTGTGCGCGGGCCACTTCCGGCCGCGCGGCTTCGATCAACTCCGCTTCCAACTCGCGTAGCGGTTTCATCGCATCGGCGAAGACGGCCGACTTGCGGTTTCCCGGTTCAAGCAGCACGGCCGTAAACAGGTTGGCCGGCTCGCGCCAGCCGGGGCGTGGTTCCACCACCACGCGCCGGGCGATTCCGACAGAGCAAACCGACAACGCCAACAGCGCCGCCAGGTCCGCCGGCGTTTGCGTGGCGTGCGATTCGGCTTCCACCCATCGCCGCAGCGTGTCGGGCAATACGTGCGTCGGAAAGTCGGGCAGGTCCAGCACGTCGAAGGAAACGATTTCCGGCCACGGCTGCGCGTCGGGTGTCCAAACGGGCGCGGCTTCGGCCAGCCGCTTCAGTTCCTCTTTCGTCCCGCCTGCCTCAATCCAGTTGCTTACGTCGCCTTTCGCAGGCAGGCCGGCCAATTCGACGATCCGCACCGATTCGGCGCTGCCTTGGAGCGATTGGGCAACTTGCTGGGCGTGGTTGCGCCCCGCTTCGTCATTGTCGGCCAGCACGATTACCCGCCGGCCGCGCAGAAAGGCCGCGTGCTCGGCCGTCCACTTCCCTGCGCCGCCCGCGTTGCACGTCGCCAACACGCCGATGCGGGCCAGGTTGTCGCAATCCTTCTCCCCTTCGGCAACCACCACGGGCCGCGCCGGCTCGGCAAGCAGTTCCGGCAGCCGATAGGGAACCACGCGCACCCCTTTGACGCTCCAGTCCCACCCGCCGCCAGACTTCGGCCGCCGTTGCCGAAAATCCTTCGGATCGAATCGCACGGCTTGAAATAGCACGTTGCCGGCTTCGTCGCGGTAATCGTACTGGGCGACGATGCGGGGCTTGCCGTTGCCCCTGGGCTTGCTCGGCTTCGGCAACGTGTCGGCCGTGGGCATCAGGTCCACCACGCGCAGGCCGACGGCCGCGCAGATTGCATCGGGTTTGCAGCCGGCGTGGCACTTGACCAGCGCCCGGCCGTCTTCCCCTTCGCCAATGGACAGGCTCGCCCGCCGGTCTTCATGGGCCGGGCAACGCGCGGACCAGCCCTTGCCGGCTTGCTTGGCGTCGGGCAGTTTGGCCAATAGCCGTTCAACGGGCGTCATAGTCGCCCCCTTTCTCGGCTTCGGCTTGCCGGCTCAGCCAGGCTTGCAACTCGGCCACGGGATACAGCACCGTTTGCCGTTTGCCGTGCCCGATCCGCCGGCAGGGAATCGGGCCGCGCGGGGTTGTCAGTCCCCACAGGGTGCGGGCGGAAATGCCCAGGGCCTTCGCCGCTTCGCGGGGCCGCAGGGCCAAGGATTCAACAGATTGCGTTGCCATCGTCGATTGCTCCAACAGGTCAGGTGTTGCGAACCACGCGGTTCGCCTACCCGTTGGCGCAGCGTTCGGCGAGAAGATGCCGAACAGCGTAAGATTCGCACGAAAACGCCAGCAAAAGCCGGGATTCGCGCGGGCAAGAAATTTTCTCAGGTGTTCGGCAAGCGATGCCGAATGATCGAACGCGCCGGCTATTCTTCGTCTTCGCCGGGCGGTTTCGCGCCGAATAGATGATGAGGTGAGAATTCCTGATTCAGCAGTTTCAGGGCCGCGATAAGTCGCGTCGCGTCGGAACACATTGCCCGGTATTTCGTATGCCCGCCAAATTGCTTGTTGAAGAATGCGGAAGCCGTCGATTCCGACACTTCGGCAAGTCGGGCCAGTTCATTGTTGCCAACGGGTTCCAAATTCAGGCAGCTACCGTCAGCGTACTTGTGATGTTTGGTTAGGGCCGCAATCAACTTCGCCCGGCCTTCGCCCCTTTCGGTACTCCGCTTGGTTTTTGTGGGCGATTTCGTTTCGCTGGCTGTTTCGGCTGGTTCGGCTTGGCCCACTTCGCCGTTAGTGTCGGCCGCCAATTTGGCTTTGATCGTCTGCCGATCCGCCCAGGCCAAAGCGCAGGCGAAGATTTCGCGGGCCGTCAGGTTGCCGGTTTTGATCGTCTCGGCCGGAATCTCCACGATGCGGGCCAAATGTTCCCAGTCTTCGATGGTTTCGGGTCGGGCGAAATGCCACGATTCCAGTTCATCGCCAGCCGCTTCCACGGCTTCGCGAATCGCGTCGGCCAGTTCGTGCCATTGCCGGCGTTCCGCCTCTTGCGCCTCACGATATTCCGGGCTATCCGTCGCCTCTTGCATCGCCTTGGCGAAGGCTTGCAAACGGTTACGGGCGCGCTGCAATACCGCCTTCCCGTCGGGGTCGTTCTCCGTTGCCCGCAGAAATGCTTCGCCGGCCTTCACTTTTGGCTCGGTCGAACCCCTGCTACCGGCCGCCGCTTCCACGAATCCGGCAAGCGGCATGTTGATGATTTCCCGCCGATCCACTCCCCTTGCCAGGGCAATTCGGGCAATCAGCTTTCGCATCGCTTCCGCACGGTCGCCCCCTTCGGCGTCGCACAAGGCAAGCGCCCGGTCGAGAACGTCCCATTTCGATTGGTCGGCCGGCTTGGGAAACTTCGGTTGCGCGATGTTCGGACCAAAGGGCGGGCCAAGTGAAATGGCCGACACCACCACGGCCGGCGTTTTGCCTTCATCCAGTGCCTTCCATAGGTCGCCGGCAGTTCGTATCTCCGCATGGTTGCCATCGGGGTGTTCATCGGCGCGATGCGATTCGATTTCGCCGTTTACCCATTCCAGCAGTCCTTCGGCTTCGTCTTCGGCGTCTTCGTCGTCATTGCGGGCGAGTTTCAGAAACTTCCGCCAGTGGCGCAACGCCGGTTTCGGCAATGCCCCGCCGTAGTGCCGCTGTAGCGTTGCAACGGCCGAGTGCAAGGGATGCCCCGCCGGAACGTCTTCAACCAAGTATCCCGTTTCACTGGGCGAGTTATCGCTGTTCCACTGTTCCAACTCACGTTGAACGGCCAAGAGCGCTTCGAGAATGCCGCCCACTGCCGACGATGCGCCTTTGGAGCATTCCAAGGCGTCGCGCAGATTGCAGACGGCCGGCGTCAACAATTCGTCAATCTGTTCCACCGTTCCGGGCGTAAGTTCCCGTCGCAGTACGCGGGCAACGTGTTCCACAATCTCCGTCGGCAAGTCGGATAGTGCCGAAACTCGTTGGCCAGCTTCCCCCCACTTGATGCCACGAACCATGCTTTCGATAGTGGCATTGGGATACCCGCGCTGAAGTTGTTGCCGCTTCGCATCGGCCGCGTAGTGAACTTCGTCGCGGACGAATTCCAGAAAGGCAACATGCCCGGTCGCCGTCGCGGGAAACCGATCCAAGAGCGTAAAGGCCGGCGCATCGACGAAGGCAAACGGATCGTCCAACCGCCGCGCTTTGGTCACTTCCTTGACCGCTTGCCAACCGTCGTCGCAAACGGAGTTTAGGTGCGGGAAGAATTCCAGATAGGCCGCCCAGGTCCGGCCGTCGGGCCGCTGCATCGCTTCCCGTATACTCTTGGCGATGCGGGCCGCTTCTAACAGCGGTTTGGCAACAGGCGCGAAGCCGTCGGGCGGATTCTGCATCGCGTCGCGCAGGTCCAACAGCGCGGCGCAGAATTCATCGAACGCGGGCTTGTGACGATCCCAGCTCGCCGCGTCAACCTGCCCGCGCTGGGCTTGGTGTTCTTCGTGAAATGCCCGGCCGAGTTTGCCGGCCACAGAAAACACGTTGCCGGCGCGGTCCAACAGACCGGCCAGCGGGGATGAATCCGCCATGATTTTGCCTTTCGTTGTCCGGGCCGGCTTGGGCCGGGCGGGGTGAAAGGCAAAAGAGAAACTCCCCGCGCCGGCCCAGGCCGCTTGGCGTGCCAGGTGGCCACCCGGCCGCGCCGTCCCGAATGGTTTCATTCTATCTGCTTCAGCCGAACCGGCTCGCCAACAGCCGGCCGATTTCGGCATCGTAGCCCAGTTCCATGCCCAGCCGGCCAAACAGCCGTTCCCTCTGATGCGCCTCTTGGCAGCTCCGGTAGGTCAGATCGTGGCACTTTCGGCAACCGAAGTATTTCGCCCCAGACGGAAGATGCAGCTTGCCGGCTCGCCGGTTGCAGGCCATGCCGCCCACGATCAACGGGCAGGTGAACCACCACCGCTCGCCCCCGAATTGCGTGGGCGTGGTTTGCAGGTGAACTGGAATGCGCACGTCTTCGCTATCCCGCCAACGGTAATGCAGCGTGATGGTTGGCGGGTCGCCCCAGGTGACGAAATAGCCGATGGAAGACTTGTTGCCGCCGGCCCAAGTCCAGGTAAACTCGCCCGAAGAATGGGGATGGATTCGGGCCCGAAAATCCCGCATGGCCACCGTCAACGATTCTTCGACGGTCGATTTCTTGTCGAACCGATACCAATTGCCGCTTCCCATTCCGCCCATAACGGCCCCCAGACCCCCTGGGATTTTGCCAAAATCAATTGGGTTTGGTGCAAAATCGTGGCGAAGCCGCGAATCGCAACAGGATTTACCTGCTTTTCCGGTTCAGCCGGCAACGCCGCTGCGGTTAATATAGCAGCATCCGGCTTGCGGGGCATCCCTAAGCCGTGTACCATCAACGAATTATGGCAGACAAGAAGGAATCGCGTCGCGATGGACTAAAGGTTGAGGCGGTCAATCCTGTTGACGGTTCAACGGTCGAAGTGTTCATTTCGTCCGACCGAATGCAGGCCGTTGGCCGTCGAAGCATGGCCCACGCCAAAGAATGCGGGTTTATCGTGCCGATGATTCTTCAGAAGCCGACAGCCATTTTTGAAGGGCTGCGGCGCGACGAAGACGAAGACCGCGACGTTGCGGGTTGGCTTTGCTATTGCGGCGTTCCTCCCCATGCGTACCACGCGGACGGAACGCAGCGCGATCCTTTTCCCAACCAAGTGTACTTGGTGTTCGTAAACGAGAATAAGGTAGCTTACAATTGGCGGTGGGAAGAGGCAGACCCCAACGATGCCAAACTTCCCCAGAACCACGAACAACGATTTAAGAAGAGGGCGCTATGAATGCTGTTTCCAATGGCGAATTCGCGAAGCGGATGATGCTGTTGGCGCGTTCCGCTGACACCACATTCAAGCCGACGGCGACTTACGATCCCGATGGTGATTGCGTCGAATTTCTCGCGAAGCCTGATACGTTCTATGCCGAGCGAATCGACGATCTCGTTACGGTCTACTACAGCCAGGAAACGGGCGAAGTCATCGGCTCGCTTATCAAAAGTGTCTCTAAGTTTTGCCGGGAAGTGCTTACCAAGATGCCCGGCTTCCGTATCGAGATTCACGACGGTCCGGTAAGCCTGCAACACATTTTTCTGGCGCGACTTTGGTCGGCCAACTCGGAACCGGACGATATGGCGACGCTTACCTATCGCAAGCTAGTAGAAGTTTCTCGGGAAACTACCGTCGAAGGCCGTCTTTGCTTTGCGTAGGGTTTCGGCCCAACGCGTTGCCTTCAAACTACCGGCTTCGTCCCCAGGATCATTGCTTTGACGTTGGCCTTCGCCGCGTCGGCGCGGGCCTTGGCGTCGGCTCTTAGCTTGGCGAAATCGAATCCAACGCCGCCTCCAGCTTCGCCAATCCCGATTCACCACGCGCACAGACACGCATTTGCTGCGCGGCCGGGCCGCCCACAGCTTCCCCACGTCTTCCCGCGATTCCAGCCCCAGCAGCCACTTGGCCAGCCAGTCGCGGGCCTTGGCGTCGCCGGCCAAGGCATCGTCGGCCGCCCGCTTGCAGATTGCCTGCCACGTATCGACCGGAACGGCCGCGTTCAGCGTCGCCAGGTATTCCCGCTCAATCGGCCGGCGTGGCGTCGGGTTGCCGTTGGCTTTCATCGGGCCAGTTCTCCGCAGGTGAGATTGCTTCCAACTGCAATTCTACCGGATCGGCCCGATATCGTCGTGACGCTTTGCGTCAGCTTTCAGCTTGCCTCAATCGAATCCAGCGCCGCTTCCAGCTTCGGCCAATCCCCATCCACCACGCGGACGAAAACGCATTTACCGCCCGACCGGGCCGCCCACAGCTTGCCCACGTCTTCCTTGTGCAATTCCTTGCGTTGCTCGGCCAAGTGCCCGCCCTTGTATTCCACAATCGCAATCCGCCCGTCGTTCAGTTCAACGAGAAAATCGGGAAAGAACCGCCCCGGCGATAACGGCAAACTGAATCCGCCGGCGCTTTCATAAACCAAATTGCGAATCCAGCGTTTCACGTTGGGATGATCGTCGATTTTCTTCGCGCACTGGCTTTCTTCGTCCCCCATATCGCCAATCAAATCGAAGGCGTGTTTCTGAAAACTGAACGGCCCTTCGCGGTACTGGCGATAGGGGCAGTAGTCTTGCTCGGCAACTTCAAACGGCATATCCAGCGTGGTTTCCAGCCGGCGTTCTGTTTCGCCGGCAAACAGCAGTTCCGCAGCTTTGCGAATCTGTTTGCGGCCGTGGTCGGTAATGCGATGAAACGTCAGGTCGGCCAGTTCGTGCCGCTTGCGAACCAACATCGGAATCTCAATTCCCCGTTCCACAACCAGATAATCGACCACGCGGTTTAACCACGCTTGTGATTCGGCCGCCGCCAGGCCGGCATTGCGCCCGCCCCGATGTAGCTCTTGGTCCAGCCAACGGACAACTTCGACTTTCTCCCAATGGTCGTCTTGCAGCAGGAACGATGCTTGGCGGGTAATCACTTGCTCTACGCCCCCTACCCGCACCGCGCCTTGCCCGGTCACGTCCAATACAACGTGGTCGCCAACGTGCAACTCGCCCGAAAATTCGGCATCGGTGAACTTGGGGTCGCAGGCGTCTAACTGCCAGGTGAATTCGTCCAGTTCAATCGGTTCAAACCGCAACAGCCGTTGCCCATCGCGCACGGCCAATTGGGGAACACAAATCGGCTTGGCGTATTGGTCCAACAGCTTTGGGGCCGTGCCGACTTCCCGTTCTTCCTGCCAATAAGTTTCCACGGCCGTTCGATCCGCCGGCGATGCCAGAACGTCCCGCAAGGCTTGGGCATCGTCCCGCGTTAGCGGCTGATGAACCTTGATGCTTCCCGATTCCGGCTCATACCGCACCTTGGCTTGCACGGTCGCCGGCAGCCCGGCCAGGTTCGGCGCGGCGGAAACCGGAATCGTCGAAAGGGGCAACAGCGATTGCCCTTCGGGCCGGCGATGCACGCGCAGCACGTCCCCCATCGAAACCCGATCAAACCCGCACCGCTCTACCATGCTGTCCGCAAGGCTTTGCGCCGTCCGCGCTACGTCTTCGCTTTGGACAACGGCGTATGCCCGGTCTAGTTCAGGAACTCCCGTCGGCACGGCGTCGGGCATGCGCAGTACGCGGCCCAAAACCTGTTCTACGGCTGTCGCCGTCGCGACGTTGCCCACGCTGCCCAGCACGTAGGCAAACGGACAATCCCACCCTTCCCGCAGCTTGTCTACAGTGATGATGTACTCCACCACGCATTCCGGCCGGCGCAGGTCTTCGTCGCCCAGTTCGTCATTGCTTCCCGTGCAAATGCGGACACGCTCGGCCGGCACGTTCAATTGCCCAATCAGGGCCTCTTTCACCCGCTCGGCCGTATGCGTTTCCCGCGTCTTGCTTCTGGGCTGCGCTTGGACAAGTGCTATCGGCCGGATGATACGTCCATGCTCTCGGCCCCAGGCCGTCGCCATTTCGGCCAGCATCGTTCGCCGTTGCACCGTAAGTGCCAGCACGTCCAGCCAGTCTTCCCGCGATTCCAAATCGACGGGGAGCTTTATCATCCCTTCGCGTTTCAGTTGCAGCGCCGATACTGCCTGCAATACGTTGCTGGCAAACTTTGCCTTGTCGGGATTTTCGTTGTTCGGGTCATGCTGTTGCTGGGGCGTCGCCGTCAATTCCAGCACGGCCAAGGGGCCGAACCGCGCCAGCGAATCGAACGACACCCGCGTGCGCGCGTTGTGGGCTTCGTCCATAATGACGATGGGGCCGCGCAGCTTCATTACGTTCGCCAGCGATAACGAAACTCGCCCGCCGTTCGCGCCGTTTCCCCCCGGCTCGGCCAGTTGCTCCCGCACCCATGCCGGTACGTTCGTAAAGTGGTCCATCAGGTAGCCGTTGTCCTGATAAACCTTCCGGTTCGATTCTTCGTCGATGCGGTAACTTTGAATTGTCGTCACTACGATAACCGCGCTACTTGACACCATTGCTCGATTGGCCGCCAGCGCTTCTTCCACCGTCAGCACTTCAAGCGGCACTCCCCCCAGCCCGTCGCGCAGCGCCACGTGATAGGGGTGTTCGCGGTTCCGTAGGCCACGCAAGGTTTGGTCGCGGATCGTGGTGGAAGGCGTCACCCACAAGCACAAGGGCCGGTCCTGATGCCCCAGGTGCTTCGCAATCGCCCCTACGGCGTGCGCGGCAATCAACGTCTTCCCGCCCCCCGTAGGCACGCGCAGGCAGACATACGGCACGCCGGGCAGTTGTGGTGCTTCGATAAAGTCGCGGCCCGTTTCCAGGTAGTAGGCGTCATGCACGGGCCGCACCGCCCGATTGCCCACCGCCGCTCGCACCGCGTTGCAGAATCGCTCGATGGCTTCCAACGATTCCCGCTGATATTCCTTCAATTCCAACCCGGCCATGTTCAATCCACTTTCAATTCAAAGGGCACTTGCCGGAAGGTAATGCCGTATTGCTCCAGAGACTTCGGCCCCAGCCGGCAGGCTTCGCCGTACACCACGCGCGGACCGCTGCCAGCCGGATGCGCGGGCAAGTCTTGGGCGACGGCGTGCGTTAGGACGTTGCCCCCCGCCGGGCGCTTGTCCCCCAGCACGCCGTTGAACAGCAGATAAACCGCCTTGCCGTGGTACACGCCCAGCAGCGGGCAATCGGGCTTCGCCCGTTGGGGGATCGGCACGCCGGTTTCGGTAAAGAACACGTGCGCCGCCAGGTCGGAAAACGTCACTTCGCCGGCGATGTTGCCCGCCTCGTCGAACAGTCCCGCAGCCAGCTTGCAGAACCGGAATCCGCCGCCCAGGCCGGGCGTGTCGCCGTAGCCATTAATGACTCGGCGCACCCGTTCAGCCGTCACGTTCTCACTGATATCCGTATCCATTTCTACGCAAACGAACCGCCTCTTTCCCCCATCGGCCGCATTGAGATTCATCAATGCATGTGCGGTAGTGCCACTGCCAGCAAAGGAATCAAGCACTATGTCTTCATCGGACGTAGTGAACGCCAATAGTTCTTCGATCAGACCAGCCGACTTCGGGAAGTTGAACGGGCGTTTCGACTCAGGAAAGATTGCCTTGATCTCATTAGTACCCCTGCGCCCATCCAGTTCAAACACGCTCGACAGCTTCGCGCGGTAGTCTTTCGCGTACACTTTCAGTTCGATCAATTTGCTTTCGTCTTTGCCGAACAGAATACGACCATCTGCCAGAAGTTGGTCCATAGTTTCCTTCGGGAAGCGATAGCCCATCATCGGCTGTTGACATGCCTTGGCAGTAACAGGATGCATCACATCGTACCGATACCCTTCTTTGCCGGGGTTGTGTACGCTTCGCATTCCTGTGTAGACACCTTCGCGGTCGATAAACTTGTAATCTTGAAATGGCCAAAGGCCAACTTTGTTCTCCCTCAACCATTTCGTATAGGCTGCCTGCAACTCATCGTCATCGCCATGTTGCGCGATGAGTTCGTCGCCTATCTCAATTAGCCTTGTCTTCACGTCGAGGGACTGGGCTTTCCAGACTGCGGGCGTTGCAGCAAGCCGTCGCGCGTAGCAAAGAACGTATTCATGCTCAGGTACGATCCGCGTTGGGTTGTTGTCCGTCGCGTTCTTCCAAACGATGGCCCCGACGCGATTTGCGCGACCGAATAGTTCGTCCATGAGCAGCCGCAGGTGGTCAGCTTCGTTATCGTCGATACTTATGAAGACAATCCCGTCTTCGGTCAGGAACTCGCGCAGCAGGGCCAGTCGGGGATACATCATGCACAGCCACTTGTCATGTCGCGAAAGGTCTTCCCCCTCCTTGCCGACCACGTCGCCCAGCCAGCGGCGGATTTCAGGGCTGTTCACGTTGTCGTTGTAGGCCCAGCCCTCGTTCCCCGTGTTGTAGGGCGGGTCGATGTAGATGAGCTTCACCTTGCCGGCATAGTAGGGAAGCAAGGCTTTGAGCGCCAGCAGGTTATCCCCTTGCACCAGCAGGTTGCCCGCGTCAGCATCGCCGGCCGATAACTCCCGGTCGCAGCGCAGCAGGTGATACCCCACCTTTCGATGATGGTTCACCACCGCCGCCTTGCCGATCCAATCCAGCGTGGGCATCCACTCGTTTCCTTGGGGTTCCATCGTGCAAACCCCAAAGTTTACCCGCTGG
>Ga0180438_10007916_pt1 | contig 13682 bp, 31 predicted proteins | sample SS_ome_12_FD_132455 | JGI IMG/M metagenome (GOLD analysis project Ga0180438, IMG submission 132455) | Hypersaline lake sediment archaeal communities from the Salton Sea, California, USA - SS_3_D_2 metaG | ecosystem: Environmental > Aquatic > Non-marine Saline and Alkaline > Hypersaline >... | reverse complement strand
TGCTGCTGCGCTACCGTCGCTCTTAATACCAGCGATATTGATTGTGCCTGTGAGGTATTTGCCGCTTGGGATCGTGAGGCGGGTGCTGCTACCGTCGAGGAATAGCTCGGTGGCGGTGTCGTTGGTGGTCTTATTGCGTAGGACGAAGCGGGCGCGTTGGGCATCGCCTGTTGCGGCGAATCGACCTGATGCATAAGCATCCATTCCATAACGGTCTGCGACTGCTCCATAACCACCACCAACAGATGAATAATTAGCGGTTGCATCGTTATCCTCGCCAGTAACAAAAGTTGATGTTCCGCTTGCTATGTTTAGGTAACCTCCGCCAACGAATGATCTTTGCCCAGATGCTGTGCATGTGTATCCGCCAGCAACGGTTGAGCCAAAAAGAGAACCGCTTGCTGTATTATTGTAACCCCCGCAAACAACGGAATTGTTGGCGGAAGCTTTATTTACTCGCCCTCCACCAATTACGGCACCCTTTCCGCTCGCAACATTTGCAGCGTTGCCTCTAAGATGTGGAGACTGCAAATCAACCGCATAATCCCCTCTCGCATTTCCTCCCGTGGTTGTCCCATCGGGCTTCGGCCCAGCGATGAGTGCCCCCGTCCCTTTCGGTGTGAGGACTAATGAGCTGTTGGTTTCGGAGTGGTTGTTGACGAGTGCGACGTTGGCTTGCGTGGAGGTGGTGGCATCGTCGATGACGATGTCGCTCCCCTGCGCCGTCACGCCGCCAGTCCCATCTGCCCGTGGCACAGCATTGTCCACCGTGCCTAATGTGCCCCCAATAGTTCCAGCCGGGCCTACTAGTGTTTCCGCCCCACCAGAGTCTTGAATGTAGGCTTTATTATCACTCTTGATATAGAGGGCTGCGTCACCAGTATTCGGGGTAAGCCCGGTAGAGTGCGTGAAGATCGCGGCGTTTGCGAAATGTCGGTCGGGAGATGCCATGGTTCACAAGACTATGCATACTCTTTCGCGCTATGCAAGGCGTTTTATCGGTGACGATAAAAAAGAAATTTGCGGTAGGGACGAGCGTGCACACTCTATATGCATCGAGTTGCCAAGGTTATGGTCACGTAGGCTTGAGCCTCTCTAGGTGGACCCTCGACCTCGATGTGCCTCACATGCTTCAACACGCAAGCGGTGCTTTGCGCTCCACATTAGAGGTCATCCGGTATCCTGCATACCTACCGCAAAATTGGGTGCGATGGAGTTCAGGTCGCTCGGCTGCTCTATGCATTTCCTCGGGCAAATCACACCCGCATACGCAGTTGTGCCGAGTAAGGGCCGCGGAGATCCCGCCGTGTCACCTCACCTAGAGCTACGACTTTCTAGCGTGCCGCCCTCAATGCTCCACCGCAAATTATTTCCCCGCCGCGATGCTCCTCCAGAATTCCAGAGGCGTTGCCACACCGCGCTTTTCTACGGCTACTCTCCGAAGGCTGGGAAAGCCAGCTGATTTCGCCGAATACTTCGTCCGGCATAAGAACGGGGAAATTATGTCAAAGATCAAGTCTGGCTTTACCTACCACTATTCAAGCACTCCTTCAAGCTCAAGAAGATTCGCCGCCTCTTCCTTCATCGTGATCAAGGACAATACATCCCCCTCGTAGGTCTTCTCCAAGTGCTGGATTTTCTCGATATCCTTCCTCTTGATCCAGCAGTCCGCGAAGTCTTGGCGGAAGCGAATCTTATCTGGTTTCTCGTCGCTGATGAATCCTTTGCAGGTGATTAGTGATTGGAACATAATTAGATGAATTGGTAGATTAAATAGCCTCGTTCTTTAGCCCATGCGGGGTTGTCGTGGATTCTGCGGTGACAGTAAAAACAGGTAGCCATGAAGGTGGATTTGTCGCACAAAAACCTGCCCCTACCGGATTTGTGGTGAATCTGGGTCGCATAATCACGGCAGCACTCGCACAATGGATGATCCTTGAGATACTCCCGCCTCGCCTTGCCATATTCCTTGAGAAGCTCATGCTTGCTTTTGCTTACAGTTCGTAGCCTGCCGCCTCGCCTCTTGAATCCCCGCCTTGCTTTGAGCGGCTTCTTTCTTTGCATATCCCGATGATCCTCTCTATCTGCTCCATCTTCAAGATGCTTTTGTGATTGATCTCAATCTGGTTGATGAATGATCCCGTCGTGCCCACGATCTTCCCCAACTGGCGAACCGTGAGACCCATCTTCGTCCTCGTCTCGCGCAACTGCCTAGCGAATGCCGCCCGGCCCATATCCTTCACCAGCTTGCTGTGCCTGCAAGCATTCTCGTAGGCGTGGTAGGCTTGCATCAATGGGTGGTCTGACATAGTTCTGCGTAGCTTACCAATTTTTGTTGACGGGTCAAGGGCATTCTGATTATCGTTGACGATAATGCTAGACGAGATCAGAGACTTGATGCCCTTGTTCCGGAAGGGGACAGTCGCGCCCCCATATTCCCCTCTTGAGCTTGTCGTGAGGGAATGCAAGGTGCATAGGGCTTGTGACCTCAACGCCCTTTGGCACTCGCGCTTTCCGCGCATTCATTGGTCAAATGTCGTAAGGAACAAGGACTATATTTGTTACATCGCGGAAAAAAATGCGATCTGCTACGCTGTCGCTATTTGGTCTAGCCCAATTGCCGGGAATAGAATGAAGGGCGCTAACAAGATTTTGGAACTGCGCCGAATGGCAATAGCGCCAGATGCTCCGCGAAATACCGCAAGCCGAATGCTGAAACTGATGAGAAAAGATATCAAGCGCAGATTGCCGCATATTCGCAAACTTGTATCTTACCAAGATACGGAAGTTCACAGCGGGACGATCTACAAGGCAAGCGGTTGGGTTGCTGGAGCAAAGTCCAAGGGCGTGTCATGGCAAGCAGGCTCGCGGGCTAGAAGCAAAGACCAATCAACCGCACAAAAAATTAGATGGGAATACCAACTATGAATGAAGAACAATCCTCCACCATCATCGCCGACCACCTCCTTGCCTCCGTCCACTTCACCACGCTGGCAAGCCACATGATGCTGGCCAACCTAGTAAGCTCGCCACTCTACCTCCACTACAAGGTCAAGAACCCGCCGGATACCGATATCGTCATGGCAATCCGCGAGGGAGGAGAAGCAATCCTCGCCGCCCACATCGGAGACGATGACTCCATCCACCTCGTAGAATTGGAAGCCGATGCACAGAACTTCGATATCGAACGCATGCGCCACCAATTCAGTTTCGAGGTAAAACAGGATTGCGAGAATGCTTGGGGAAGGATCAAGGAAAAACTCAACGTATGGTGCGAGGGTGGGGCGGAAAGCGTCGTGCTGGAGGAAAAAGATATTGACGCCCCCGACGAGTAGGGTAGTCTGATCAGCGCAGGGAGCAATCCCTGCCTCGGGGTAGGAGCCGAGTAAGGAAGACGAAGTTAACAATGAAAATATATCACTATCCGTGGCGGAAGCCACTCCTATGCGTCAGTTGCCGCGTCTTTCGTCCGTCACGGATAGTGGCCTTTTATAACAAATGAGCAAAAGCAGTGCGTTAATGGATGAAACTCCGATCATGTTTCAACCATCGCTGGCAAAACTGATCGGATTACACGAAGCAATCGTATTGCAGACGCTTCGATTTTGGTGCAACAATAAACGGTCTGGAAAGGTCATAGATGGAGAGAGGTGGATTTACAATTCAGCCGCAGAGTGGCGGGAGTTATCCTTTCCCTTTTGGTCAACGAAGACAATCGGCGACATCTTTCTGACCCTCGAAAGGATGGGATTGGTGCGGTCGGCGCAGTTTGATTTGAAGCAAGGAAAGGCTCGGAAGTATTACACTTTGACCGAATCCGCGCACACGATTTTGACCATCGAGAGGGCTGACCAATTGGAAGAATCTTCTGATACCATGTGGAAGAATGTTCTAGGTGATGTAGAAGATTCTTCTCGTTCCGCGCGCGCGCGTCTAGTTAAACAATATACAGAGAATCTAACAGAGAATACAAAACCCCCTACCCCCTCACAAGGGGAAGTGGAAAGCTCGGCAATGGCCTCGCATTCCACAGGTGAATCCGGATTCCTTTTCCCTCCCGACCAACCTACGGTTGACTCCAATGCGAGTGAGGCTTCCGCCTCAAAGATCGACCCCCCCAAGACTGAAAAGATTGGGTTTGCGAAATCCGAGAATTCCCCCCCCCAAAGAACCCGCCGCCAAGCCAAACCCGTCGATGATGCCTTCATCGCCCAGATCACCGAACTCAACCCCCACTTCAAGCCGGAAGTCGAAATGCCCAAGATCAAAACGTGGCTCCTCAAGCACCCCAACCGCAAGCTCACCCGTGGTCTCGTCGTGAACTGGTCGAGCAACATACTTCAACGCAAACAGGAAACCGTGGAGAAGGACGAAACGCCCCGCCTCCCCAACGGTGAGATAGACTGGGCGAAAGTGAAACCCCGCGATTGAGATTATCGTTACCGATAAAATGAAAACAGCACCAATACACAGAAACGCGGAGATCGGCTCCCTCTCGCTGATCGCCAACGACCCCGACATACTTGGCTGCCAAGTCTGGCATAGCGATTATTTCGCCCTAGAAGACCACAGGAGCGTCTTTGATGCGATCCAAAGGGTCTACCAGCGGACGAACGACTGCGACGAATTCTCGACCATTTCAGAGCTAGAGTCGATGGGTGTGCTTGAGAAGCTCGGCGGCAGGGATGCGGTGATGGATATCCTCTCCGCCCATACGATCAAGAAGAGTGATATCGGCAAGGAGATGGCGGAGGAATACCGCCGCCAGTTGGTCCGCTACCGTGGCTACCGTGATTCCCTTGTCTTGATGCAGGAGTATGAGCCGAAGATCAGGCGGGGGACTGCCGATATCTCGGAGTTCGCCGAGAAGCTATCCGCCACCCAGCGGGACCGCAATGCCACCCTATCGACGGCAAAGGATATCGCCCACAAGCTGGTGGACCAGATGGAGGGTAAGCTGGATCGTCCTTGCTTCCCCACCGGGCTTATCTATCTGGATAGGAACATGAAGGGTGGGATTCACGGCGGCGAGCTACTCACCGTGGCTTCCGAATCCGGCGGGGGAAAGTCGATCTTCATGGTGCAAGCCGCCCTCGCCAACCTCATCGAAGGCAAGTCGGTCTTGTTCTTCTCTCTGGAGATGGATAGGACAGATATCTTTGAGAGGATGGTTGCCAGCACGGCGAGCCTGCCCATCCGCTCCCCAGAGGAATACAAGACCACCCACAAAAACGAGATACCCCTCATCTCCAAGGCGATTATGAAGCTCAAGTCGAAATCGTTGATTATCGTTGACGATATTACCGACCTATCCTCGATCATCGCGGAGTCCGAGAGGCTCAATATGCTAGGCAAGGCTGATGTGATTGTGGTCGATTACCTGCAAATCGTAGAGTCGTCGGACGCCAACAGTCGCGAGCAACAAGTATCGGATATCGCTAGGAAGCTCAAGAACTTGGCCACCAAGCTCAAGGTTCCCATCATCACGGGAAGCCAGTTGAACGACGATGGTAAGGTCCGCGAGTCCCGCGCTATCAAGCAACACTCCAACCAACTCATCCTGATCAAGCACTCGGAGAAGAAGTCGGTAGTTTTCGTGGACAAGAATAGACGAGGGGCGAGGAACTATTCCTTCCAAATCGAGATGGACGGGGAGATCAGTAAACTCAAGGAAGCATGACAACCGACGAAGCATATCTGAAGGCATACCGCATACTAGACAAGGCCACCCAAATCTGGGAGCGCAAGATCACAGAGAAGTATCACATTGCCGAGCAGCACTACAAGGATGCGGTTTTCCTCAAGGAGTTCTACTTTGACAACAAAAAGGAATTGACAGAAGACCTCTGCCCATTCTAGACTGACCACGATGAAAGCGACATTGGAATTCAATCTACCCGAAGAGATGGATGAACACAGCTACGCTTTAGCTGGGACGGACGCCTTACTGGCAATCGAGGATTTACAGAACGAAATCCGCTCATTCCTCAAGTATGGTGCTGGTGAGTTCGGTGAGTTCAAGACAGAAGTCTGGAACGACGAAACCGAGCAATACGAACCCAAGATAGTCAATGGTTGCCAGCATACATTGGAGAAGGTTTCTGAATATCTCTATGAGTTGAAACAAAACCGCAGACTACCAGACTTGGTATGAAGGCAATCGACTTCTTCGATGTGGATGAGCTAATCCATTGCTCGTTTCGCTACTTCCTCGGTCGCAGGACAATCGCAACCTGTGCATTCGCCCAAGACTTGGCCAAGGCATGGGAATACTTGCGACCCACAACAAGAGAGATGATCGGACAAGAACTCCTCAAGGCTTACGAGGATGCGGAAAAGAAACCAGACTGGAAACCATTGGGGGATGATTGCGACCGTGAGGCGTGGGACTTGGTGAAGGAAAAGGCAATCAAAATTCTGACAGAAACGAAATGAAATACGAAAAAAGAGTGACAAAACTAACAGTATTACCAGAGGGCGAAAAGCTATTCAGCGAAGCCGCGACCGATATCGTCATTGAAGACGAGGCCGCTGGCGAGTTTGTGCGGGTGATCCAAAGCGACGATAACGCAGCGATGGGCACGGTCCAGATAACTCCCGATGAATGGCCCGTTCTTAGGGAGGCGATTGACCAAATGATTAAGGATTGCCGAGATGATCAACTCCAGACAGAAGGGTAAGCGCGGTGAGAGACTCTGGCGGGACGAACTCCGCGCCCAAGGCTTCACCGCCCGCCGTGGTCAGCAATACGCTGGCGGCATAGAAAGCCCGGATGTCATCTGCGAAGAACTGGACAACCTGCACATGGAGGTCAAGTTCGTGGAGAACCTCAGCCTTGATAAAGCATTCGATCAGGCTTATAGAGATTCCGGCGGGAAGCAATTCATCGTCGCGCACAAGAAATCCAATAAAGACTGGAAGGTTACCATGTCGGCTGACCTGTTCTTCAAACTATTACGAGATGGGATGGAAGCTATAAAACTATGAAAGGAAAAAAGAAAGTAGAGAAAGTAATGCGGGAATACTCGAAAGGTAAACTGCACTCGGGTTCCAAGAAGGGGCCAGTCGTCAAGTCGCGCAAGCAGGCCGTGGCAATCGCCATGTCTGAAGCGGGAATGTCCAAGAAGAAAAAGAAATGAAATGCAAAATCTGCGGGTGTGATCTCAAAGAGAAAGCATTTTCTTTAAGTAAAATCAAAAGAGCAATTATAGGATTCTTCTTCAAATGAAAAAAGGATTGTATGCCAATGTTCACGCAAAAAGGAAACGCATCGCAGCGGGTAGCGGTGAGAAAATGAGGAAACCGGGCAGCAAGGGGGCACCCACGGATAAGGCGTGGCGTGAGTCCAAGAAGACTGCCCGCAAGCGATAAACTCCCTAATTTTGATATAACCTACAATAGATTGGTATAATTATGGACAAAAGATTCAAGAAGGTAGTGAAGAATCCTAAGACTGGCAGGACGAAGACGGTCAAATACGGACAGAAAGGCTCCACGATTAGTCCGGGAACCAGCCGTGGCGATGCGTATTGCGCTAGGTCATTGAAAATCAAAGGCAACTGGAAGAATGATCCAAACTCCCCTAATAATCTTTCGCGCAAGAAGTGGAAGTGCCGGGGTGCAAAATCAATGAAATGATATACTCCAAAATAGGCGCAATACCATACCACCTTTACATACAGGTGGACTCACGCTTTACCCACCAAGAGGATTGTGGGTGGCAGGAAGCCATGTGGGTCGGGATTACCTCGATCCCCGGCAGGATGTGGGGGCTGAATGTGATATTCCGCGAGGGGGGCATGCTCTACCGTAACATTCCACCACACGCGGTATCATTTGATACCAATTGCGGGAGGGATTGGGCAGCGCCACAAGCCCAACTCTGGGACTGCTACTCCTACCACTTCACAGCCATTGAGAACCCAATCCTCAAGGGGATCGGAATGAACGCCAAGATCGGCGATACCATCTACTCCGGAATCTACCTCTTTGAGGTGACCCACTTGGAGGAGGGGTGGAGCAACTGCCCAGAGCAGGATAAAACTTTTTATTTTATCCAGCTAGACAATGGTAGGCTGACCATCCAACCCACCAACCGGATTACCTTCATTGATGATTCCTTCATCAAGCCATTGGACAAACTTCCCATGCTCAAATTATCGTCAACGATAAATTCCTGCGAATGAAACCATATCCTACTTGGACATGCAAAGAATGCGGACTGAAGCACGGAAGCGGCCAAAGGGCAGTCTCCACTTGGCATTTTGGCAAGTGTGATGTCTGCGAAATCCACGATGTCGTAACCCAGCCCCGAGACTTCGGAGGCTTCAAAAACTGGAACAAACATGGAAATAAGAGAATACTGCCCGGCCTGCGAGATCAGTTGGCGTGACCACCTTGGAGTAGCTGGCACCTGCGCCAAGTGCATGGCATGGGAGAATATGGCGAAGGAACTAGCAGCCATTCTTTACAAGGATGAAGTCACCCGGCAAGACAGGGAGCGCATCCTTGGAGAGTATGAGAAGCTGAAATTTCTCCAGAGGTAACAAAAAAGTGTTGACAGCACCAAGGGGGAAGCCCATGATGGGCGCGATGAAAAACAAAGCCCCCAAGGGATTCTCGCCAGAAGCATCGGTCATTGTCTTCCTCCTATCAATGTTCGTCATTGCCATCATCTACAGCATGATCGACCACCGGGAGGAACCGGACCTCACCCAATGCCCCCTGTGCCACACCGAAAACTACATAGGAGATATCAATGACCCAATCACTTTTTAGTATTCTTATATTGCTCTCTCTTGCACTTTCCGGTTGCGTCCACAGACCGCCCACTGAGCAAGATGAGTGGATTGGTCGCTACGGCAATGCTTGTTTGCCAGAGGCTATCGCCATGTCTCAAGGACTTCGGGAGAAACAAATCTTCGCAAGGGTGTTGAGGATTTCGACCGAAGAATGGAACCACGCAGTTTGCGTATATCTATACCCGCCGGGGCAGAACAAGCTGTGGGTCTGGGATTCGCATTGGATGTCGATGCGCGTCCGAGCATGGACCGATGACCCAACATCCATCGCCAAGGCATGGTTGAAGATCACCCACCCGTTTACCGACTACAAGAGCGCCGAATTTTATGACTAATCCAATAAACTATTCCTTGGCGATTATAATCTGCCTTCTCGCCCTATGGGTGATTACCATCATCTCAATGCTATGAACTCCGATGATTTAACGAAGAACCTTGTGAAGTCCGGCTATACCGTAAGCGAGGGGACATACAACGAAGAACCAACCATCGAGGTAAGCCACAATACCGTCCCGCAATTCTGGACTACCTACACCCCCGGCGATGAGAAAGACAAGCTGGCAGCAATACAATTCTGCGCCGAGCAGGCAGTCAGAAAAATCGGCATCCCCGTAAAAGGAGTAGACATCAAATAGGAAAAAGATTACCATGATTTTCATGGATGAGAGAACCCAGATTGGTTGCTTCGATGACGATCTCGACCGCTTGCTCCAACGGTATAGCGACGAGTTCGACATGTCCCTCGCCGCCATGATCGGGACACTTCATGTCAAAATCCATGAACTGGTCGCAAACTCGGTTGACCAAGATGAAGATGATGAGGATGAGGATGAGGAAATCGAGGCTTGATACCACCGATAAGGTATAAATTCCGCACACATACATGAATAAACCCCGAAAGGGTATACCAACACAATATGAAAAAAGAAGAAATGGCAGAAGAGATCGAACGCCTCAATGAGGGGTTGGAATACAAGTCGAAGAAGATTATCAGCCTCCAGATGCAGGCTATACTTATCGGAGATGTCTTGGAGGAATATACCTCCGAGGATGACCAATGCAGCCTGTCAACCATCCATGGACTCATAGCGGCCTACCACGGGGCCAAGGAACAGGTCCACTCACTCATGCGGGATGATATCAACGCGAAACTCGCGGAGATCACCGAGGATGAATAAGTCGTCACTTTGGGAGTTTTATGTCCAAAAAAACCCCCAATTCGCCAAAGAAGGAGAGATAACCCTAACCACAAAGGGACTCCGAAAGATGTTCGATACCACATGGGATATCGCCTACCGCGAGGGGGAATCCAAGAAAAGAGATTACTTGGACCCCGACTCGATGGGCGATCTGGATGCCTTGAAGTCCCTCTTCGGCTTCCGTTGAAAAAACCGAGCAGAGTTTTCAACAACTATCGTCAACGATAATGAGTGATACACCAGAGAGCAACGTAATCCGCCACCTCAAGACAGCGTTGGAGGAAACCGCAAAACTCGCCGCCACCCTCAAACGCGAACGGGACGAAGCCTTGAAGCAAATCGAAAATAACCATAAAGGATTAAAGATGCTTGAGCGGATGATTTGTGAGGAGCGTGAAAAGAGTGCCGATCTCTGTGCCGAAATAGCCAGCCTCCGATCCGAAATCAAGAAAGTTTTAGGATGATCAACACACCAGAGACGGACAACTTAGCTCGCGGCAACCATGTTGTTCCCACCTCATGGGCCGAACAACTGGAGCGCCAGCGCGACGAGGCCCGCATCCAAGAGGATATCCACTACCAAAACTACCTCCAGATGCAGCGCGAGAGAGACGAAGCCCGCGAACAACTAGCCATAGCAAAAGCAGAACGCAACGCCGCCCACCTCAAATGCCACCGCATAGCAGAAGAAATCATGGCATGGCTCGCCGACCCTCAACCAAACAACACCACACCCCCAGCCACAAGCAAGTAAAACAAAACCGGCACGTAAAGATCAAGCTGCGCCGGAAACCCCCACTCCAATGGAACCCACCCCCTATACCACACAGTAGAAGTAGACCGATCCCCCTTCAACAAATACTGATACTGACACCTCTCCCTAGACCAATAAAAAACAAACACCCCGAACACCCCGGCAAATACCCCCCACCCCGCCAGCCCCATCAAAAAAACAGGAAACCCCCCAAGGATATGGAGCAAGGAAAACTTGAACCTAGAAAACGGCGGCATACCCAACCCAATACCCCATCCCGCAGGGATAATCAACCCCCGCCAATAACAAGCCCAGAAGGCCAGTAGAACCCCCCTTCCCCCCAGAAGAAGGGTAACCACACCAAAAGCGATCTACGGGCATCCTAGGAGCAAATAGACCCCATAGGGAAATAGGAGAGAAAGGGAGTCTAGAGAGGATAGGGCGGGGAGGGAAGCTACGGGAGCAGGGCTAGGCCACCAAGGAAGAGAGGGGGTTCTGAGAGGAGTTTTTCTCATGGGAGGTATATTTCGTAGTAAGACAAGCTGAGTTGGGTATTGTGGGGGACCGGGGTGGTGCCATCGATGATCCAGCCAAAAAGAGATTCCTTTGAACGATGCCGGTATCTAATGAGACAAGGCCGGTGGGCACTACTCATTAGATGACACTATCGGACGTTATCAATCGCAATAGGGGGAGGGGATTTGAAAAGCCGGATCGGGATCGTGGTATGGGTTTCGTTCAATCGTTTCATTTTTTTATGAAACATTGATGATGATCGGAGGCTGGCTTTCGCTCCCCCGCTCTTTCCTACTTAGTCCCTCCCCTGCATTTGTCACCATCGCAATCCGGTTCCCTTGTTCGATGTTCCCTCCCCTGTTCGATGTTCCCCCATGTCCTTGTTCCTCCCATTGTCCCATTGTCCCTGTTCTATTCCCCCCGTGTTTGCCTGTTCCTCCCTTGTTTGCTTGGCATGGATCATGCTGCGCATTCTCGCTTTTGCTTGCGGTTGTGTGGCTTGTGTGGATTGCGGCATGATTTGCCCCCTTTTCGGCAATATTTGCCGGGTATTTCCTGCCCATCGGCAAAAAACTCCCTTTTGCTTTTGTGTTGTGTTTCATGCCTTTGTGACTTGGCACGAAAGATGCTGCGCAATTTGCTTGTGTAAGTTGTTCATATTGGAGGGTGCGGATGGTTGGCATGGTATGTGCTACCGTTGCAGGTGCCATGAAACAGCACACACTAACACACAACGGAGAATCTTATTCTTACACCGTAGAATTATGCATGGATTCGTCGGAGATATCCATCAGCTTAGACTTGGGGAACGGTCGGCCTGAATGCGTCGGTTATCTTCCGGACGATGCGGAAGAGGCTGATATCGTAGCGGCAATCCGGGAGGAAATTGACCGTTTGTCAGAGTAAAAGGAAACCTGCGCGGGGGTTCGATTCCCTCGCGCACAACAACACAACACACAACACACAACACAATACCAGGAATGAAATCATTAAACGACCAGGCATATTTTGCGTCCCTTGCAAGGGACATGGAGCGCGCCGAAGGCGAGGCGGAGCGCCTTGGAACCGTAGCGGGGGAGAATGCTGCGGCATGGGTGATTCAAGACACGTGGGGGGGAAGGGTGACAAGAGGTGAGCGGGAAGCCGCGCAATCCTTCCTTGCGGCTTTTGATGACGGCGACCACGCCGCAATTCCCGAACCACCCAACCTTTCCGGGGAATGGTCCGGCGATGAAACCCCCGCTTCCCTGATGGAATCCCTCTTGGGGGAGGATTGGCAAGACGTGCCCGCCTATGTGGAAGCCCAAGACGTAATCTGCCAGGCATGGGAAGATGGCGCGACGGAGGGATTCTACTCCTCGCTTTGCGCATCCGCGCAATCCGTGATTTCCTAACAACATGATGAAAACACACATTTCAATAGCATTCCTAGGGGAGTTTCGCCCGCTGCATGTTGAGGCGGAGGATTTGAAGGCAGCCCGGAAACAGTTCCTTTCCCGTTGCCAGTCTCCGGAGATTTTGGAGCGTTTCCATTCTGTCTGGAAATCATTCCAGAATGACAGGCGGGCGGGGGTCGGAATCGAATCAGCTTGTTCCTCATGCTGCCGGATGGCGCTGACAATCGCCGATTATCCCCGTGATCCTTGGTTGGATTCCCTCACGGAATCCATGCCTCCCCATCCTCAACTCACCTATTGAATCCCTCCAACCGTTCCCCCCGGAACACAACAACAACAACAAAGGAAAACACAAAATGAAAGATACAAAAAGAAACCGCCTTGCGCGATTAGAAAACACCCTCTGCAACCTGGGATTTTCCCTGGGGGAAGTCTCCACTTTGCTTTCCATCGAACGCGGATTGCAACGGTGGCACGAATTGGAATGCGGGACCGGAGACGACAGGGTTTCCGTTTCAGTAGAGCGTGACGAGGCCGGAAAGCCCTTCCGGCGCGTGCAATATGCAACGCGGGCGGGTTGGATTGATAGGCGGACACCGTGCCGCGACATGGAAAAATCCAACCTCCGCCGATTGTTTCGCATAATCGACGGGAAACCCGTTCGCGCATACGTTCAAACGGACCCCAGGGGTTGCGCTCTGTATATTCTCCGCCCCGGTGACGTGCCGGAGGGCGAGGATGTGAACGCCTATTATTATCGCGGCGTTGCCGTTTGTGTTTGAATCACATAAAAACAAAAGCCATGGAAGAGAAAGAATTAATCCAAAAGCTGAACGATTCCCTCAGTGCGTGCCTTTACTTTTTGGACATCGCATTCCGCGCCGGGGATTTTGGAATTCATCACAACGATGCAAGTGATGCGGAGGACATTGGAAACGAAATCTTGAAACAAGCGCAAGAATATTTGGACTCCACAAAGTAAACCGCCCTGCGCGGGGGTTCCATCCCTTCGCGC